>Ga0233425_10001244_pt1 | contig 58869 bp, 58 predicted proteins | sample Watercolumn_Towu_2_FD_181712 | JGI IMG/M metagenome (GOLD analysis project Ga0233425, IMG submission 181712) | Freshwater microbial communities from Lake Towuti, South Sulawesi, Indonesia - Watercolumn_Towuti2014_140_MG | ecosystem: Environmental > Aquatic > Freshwater > Lake | place...
GGAACGGGTTCCCGTCGATCTTCGCGAGGCGCACGCCCGGGTCCTCGAGGAACCGCATGCCGTGGGTCGCCGTGATCACCGGCTCGCCGCAGCAACCGATGGCGACGGTCTTCCTGCCGCCGGACCACCCGGCGTACTGGTGCGGCTCGACGATCCCGGTCGCGGCGACGAGGTCGGCCTCTGTCACGAGCTTCTGCGTGAGGCCGGGCACGCCGTACGGCGGGATGGGACCGAGGTCAGCCCACTTGGAGGGGTCCCACCCATCCGAGTCGACCACCCGGACGCGCTCGACCACGGCACCACCGAGCTTCTCGCGCTTCTCGGCGTCGCTCGTCGCGCGGTGGAGGCCGACGGCGACGATGACGACGATCCGCTGGTCCGGGATGCCGCCGCGGTTCAGCTCGTCGAGCATCGGTGGGACGAGAGCGGCGTCGGGCGAGGCGCGAGTGAGATCCGTGACGGCGATGACCGCGGTCGCCATCGCATTCCGCAGAACAGCGTCGCGCGCGAGCTGCCAGAGCGGAGGCGACCCGTGCGGCTCGCGCAGCGCGCTCAGCGCCGAGGTGGCGACGTCGGCGACCGGCTCGGCGGCACCGGACTCGACGGCGTCCACCTCGTACCACGGGGGGACGACGAACTCGAGCTCCTGATGCGCGTACGGGACCCGGTGCATCCGCGGGTGCTCGCGCACGCCTCGGACGGTACAGGAAGGGGCAGGATGGGGACGTGCCATCGCCGTTCGCCGACTGGGTGGCGACCGCCGACGCGGTCCGCGCGACCACGAAGAAGCTCGAGAAGCAGGCGGCGCTCGCGCGCTACCTCGGCGGCCTCGCGGACGCGGACCTCGCCATCGCATCGCGGCTGTTCGCCGGAGGCCCGTTCTCCAGGGCCGACCAGCGGGTCCTCGCGGTCGGGTGGAGCGCGCTCACCGACGCGATCCTCGAGCGCTCCGGCGCCCAGGGGGACGACATCGGCGCCTCGTACCAGCGGCACGCGGATCTCGGAGACGTCGTTGCGGAGCTCATCACCACGCCACCTCCCGACCCGCGGCCGCTCACGCTCGGCGACCTCGCCGCCGCGTTCGACGAGATCGCCGCGACGCGGGGATCGAACGCGAAGCGCGCGCTCGTCCGGACGCTCCTCGCGCGCGCCTCGGGTCCCGAGGCGCGGTACCTCACGAAGATCGTCGGCGGCGACATGCGCATCGGGCTGCGCGAGAGCCTGCTCGAGGAGGCCATCGCGCGCGCGTTCGGGCGTGAGCGCGAGCTCGTCGCGCGCGCGAACATGCTCGGCGGCGACGTCGGCGGGACCGCGGTGCGCGCGAGGGCCGGCGCGCTCGAGGCCGCGACGTTCGCGCACTTCGCGCCGATCGCGATGATGCTCGCGACCCCGGTGCTCGAGCTCGCCGAGGTCGCGAAGCGCTTCCCGCCGCCGTACCACGTCGAGGACAAGTACGACGGCGTGCGCGCGCAGGTGCACAAGGTCGGCGACCGCGTCGAGATCTTCTCGCGCACGCTCGACCGCGTCACCGACCGCTTCCCCGAGCTCCTCGAGCCGCTGCGCGCCGTGCCCGGCTCATACGTTCTCGACGCGGAGGTGCTCGGCTTCCAGGACGGGCGCGCGATCCCATTCACGGTGTTCGCGCGTCGCCTCGGACGGAAGCTGGTCGCCGCGGACCTGCAGGCCGAGCTGCCGACGACGCTCTTCGCGTTCGACATCCTCGAGCGCGACGGCACGCCGCTCCTCGACCATCCGCTCGCGGAGCGGTCGAAGCTGCTGCGCTCGCTGGGGCTCGCGCCGCCGCTGCGCGTCCCGGAGCTGCGGGTCATCGACCTCGGCCCGGACGAGCTGCCGGCGGAGCTCGAGCGCGAGTTCAGCGCCGCGCGGGCGCGCGGGAACGAGGGTCTCATGCTGAAGGACCCCCGCTCGCCGTACCGCCCCGGCCGGCGCGGCATGGAATGGCTGAAGGTGAAGCGGCCGCTGCGCACGCTCGACGTCGTCGTCACCGCGGTCGAGTGGGGCCACGGCAAGCGCCGCGGCGTCCTCTCGGACTACACGTTCGCCGTGCGCGACGCGGACGGCCGGCTGCGGAACATCGGCAAGGCCTACTCGGGCCTCACGGACCGGGAGATCGCCGAGATGACGGAGCATTTCCTCGCGCACACGACGCGCGACCTCGGCCGCGTCCGGATGGTCGTACCCGACACGGTCATCGAGGTCGCCTTCGACCAGATCCACCCCAGCGACCGTCATGACTCGGGCCTCGCGATGCGGTTCCCGCGGATCGTGCGCCTGCGCCCGGACAAGCCCGTCGCCGAGATCGACACGCTCGACACGGCCCGGTCCTTGGTCAAGTAGGGGCGAGGGAGGATCCGGCTCCGCCGGTCCGACCGAGCACGATCGGAGCGGAGCGAGTCGCCGCGAGCGAGCGAAGCGAGCCGACGGCGATCGAAAGGGCTCCCCATACTGGTCGCGCTTTGCAGCCACGCGCCGACCAGTTGCATACGCTGCTCGAGCTGCAGCGCGACCTCGCGCTCGAGGCGGACATCGGCAAGGTGGTCGGCCGCATCACCGCGGCGGCCACCTCGCTGCTCGACGCCGAGCGTGCCACCCTGTACGTCGTCGACGAGGCGCGCCATGAGCTGTGGTCGCGCGTCGTCACGCAGAGCGAGTTCAAGGAGCTGCGCCTGCCGCTCGACGGGCGCAGCCTCGCGGCCGAGGTGTCGCGGTCGGGCCGGCCGCTCCGCATCGCGGACCCGTACGGCGACCCGCGGTTCGATCCGAGCGTCGACGCGCGCACCGGGTTCCGCACGCGATCGCTCCTCGTCCTGCCCATCGACTCGCGGGCGCGCGAGCGGCTCGGGGTCCTCCAGGTCGTCAACAAGCGCGAGTCAGTGGACCAGCGCGAGGGCGGGTTCGAGGAGGGACATGAGGCGCTCGGCATGGCGCTCGCGGCGTCGGCCGGCATCGCGCTCGAGTACGTGCGCCTCACCGCGCAGCTCGCCGAGGAGCGGCTCCGCCAGGTGCGCATCGCCGAGGAGACGCGCCACCGGCTCGCGCGGGACCTGCACGACGGCGTCGCCCAGACGCTCGCGAACACCGCGCTCGGCCTCGAGATCGCGCAGCGCCGCGCGCAGAGCGACCTGCCCGGCGCGCTCGGCGAGCTGGTGACGCTGCGCGAGCGCGTGCTCGAGGCCCAGCGCGGCCTGCGCGACATCCTCTTCGCGCTGCGCCCGGTCGTCCTCGAGCAGGAGGGCCTGCCGGCGGCGGTCCGCGCGCTCGCGCAGCGGGTCGACGGCACGGCGGGGACGCGCGTCATCCCCCGGAACGTCGACGCGTCGCGTCGCCTTCCGCCCGAGGCCGAGGCCGGCGCGTTCCACGTCATCCGGGAGGCGGTGACGAACGCGATCAAGACCGGCCGCGCGGCGACCGTCTCGATCGACGTGCGCGACGAGCCGACCGCGGTCACGGCGCTCGTCGAGGACGACGGGGTCGGCTTCGACGTCGCCGCCACGCTCGCGGGCTACGCGTCGCGCGGCAGCCTCGGGATGCTGCAGATGCGGGAGTCCGCGCGGCTCATCGGCGCGCAGCTCACGATCGACTCGAGCCCCGGTCACGGGACGCGGGTGCGACTGCGGGTGCCTGTATGACCGAACGCGGGGGGTCGGCGGGGGGTGGAATCCCCCCGCCTTGGCTACCATCCGCGCCGGGTGGGTACGGCTCGCACGGCGCGGGGCGACGCGCCTCTCGACGCGCTCGCGCTCGAGGACGCGTTCATCGCGCTCACCGACGGCGTCGTCGTGAGCGGATCGGACGGACGCATCGTCAGCGCGAATCCGGCGGCGTTCCGCCTCCTCGGCGAGGACCAGCTCATCGGGCAGGCGTTCGATGGCCTCTAGCTCGTGAGCGGCGCGACCACGGTCCAGCGCACCGACGGGCACGCCGTCCGCCGCGCGTGGTTCCCGCACGAGGAGCGCATGGGTGTCCTCGAGATCGTGTCGACGGAGATCCTCGAGCGCGGCTGGATCCACACCATCCGCGACGTCACGGCGCAGGCGGAGCTCCTCCGCCTCAAGGAGGACTTCCTCCTCCAGGTCGCGCACGAGCTGCGGTCGCCGGTCGCCGCGCTGTCCGCCTCGCTCGACCTCCTGCACCAAGACGCGCTCGAGATGCCGCGCGAGGACCTGCAGAAGATGCTCGCGACGCTCATGCGCAGCGCCCGGCGCCTCGAGCACCTCATCGAGAACATGCTCGACGCGGGCAGCATCGAGGCCGGGACGTTCCAGGTTCGGGCGACCCCGACGTCGCTGCGCGGCGCGCTGCGGGAAGCGGCCGAGGTCGTGCAGCACGCCCTCGACGCGAAGGCGCAGCGCCTCGTCACGGAGGTGTCTTCGGGCACCGATCGGATCCTCGCGGACCCGCGCCGGACCTCGCAGGTGCTCGCGAATCTCATCACGAACGCGAGCAAGTACTCGCCGGAGTCGACGGCGATCACCGTGCGGACCGCGCGGATCGACGGATCGATCGAGGTCGTCGTGTCGGACGAGGGCCCCGGCATCCCCGAGGACGAGCGACCGAAGCTCTTCCAGCCCTTCTACCGCGCGCGGACGGCGCGCGAGGCCGCGGGAGGGGTGGGGCTCGGGCTCACCATCTGCAGGGCCATCGTGCAGGCGCAGGGCGGCGACATACGGATCGAGAGCGGTCCGGGGCGCGGCACATCGGTACACTTCACGATCCCGAAGGCACGGGAGTTGGCGGAGGAGGCGAGCGGAGCGTGAAGCTGCTGGTCGTCGACGACGATCGCGACCTCGTCGAGCTCCTCGACTATGCGCTCCGCCGCGAGGGGTACGACGTCGCACGCTCCTACGACGGCGAGACCGCCCTCGAGGCGTTCGAGCGCGAGAAGCCCGACCTCGTCGTCCTCGACCTCAACCTGCCGAAGCTCGCCGGGTTCGTCGTCCTCGAGCGCATGCGCCGCGCGGACGACCACGTCGCGATCCTCATCCTGTCCGCGCGGCAGGACGAGACCGACGTGCTGCGGGGGCTCCAGCTCGGCGCCGACGACTACATCTCGAAGCCGTTCCGCCCGAAGGAGCTCGTCGCGCGCGTGAAGGCGATCCTGCGACGGTCGGTCCAGGTCCGCGGGCGCCCGGCCCCATCGATCTACCGGACCGGGGACATCGTGCTCGACGAGGCCACCCATGAGGTGCGCACGAACGACGTGCCGATCCACCTCTCGCCGACCGAGTTCAAGCTCCTCCGCCACTTCATGGCGAACCCCGGCCGCGTGCTCACGCAGGAGGAGATCCTCGAGGGCGTGTGGGGGTACGACGCCGACGTCGGCGGCGACCTCGTGAAGCTGAACGTCAGCCGTCTGCGCCGCAAGCTCGCGTCCGACGGGCAGCAACGCGACGTCATCCAGACCGTCCCGGGCGTGGGGTGTCTCTTCAAGGGGGCCGACGGCGGGGTACAGCGGGAGGACGCCCGCGTCGCGCGCGGCGGTCCCGCGGGGGCGGCGAGCTCGACCTAATTCAGGCGGCGGCGGGTCGCTTCGAGATCCGCTCCGTTGCTGTACACGGGGTACACCGCGAGCCCGGAGGCCTTCGAGATCGCGTCGACCGCCGAGGCGTTCGGCTGCGGCAGCGAGACGGTGAGGACCTGGCCCTCGTGCCCCACGACGACCGCGTTCCACTCCGCGAGGAGCGCGGCGGGGACCGTGGCCTGCAGCTCCCTCGTCGCGAGCCGCGACGGGTCGGCGAGGTACGGCACGTGGTCGACCGGGCTGTGCATCGGGCGGAGCGCGCCGCGCGGGCCCTCGGCGAGCGAGTGCTCCCAGACGCGGATCCCGCCGCCTGCCGACTTCGCGTCGTACATGGCGGAGTCCGCGCTCTCGACGAGCCCCGCGATGTCCACCGCCGGCCGCGGGAAGGTCGAGACGCCGATCGACAGCTTCACCTCTTCGCCGGCCTTCGCCATCTCGTCCGGAAGGCGCGCCGCGGAGAGCTTCTCGAGGATCCGCCGGCCGACGCGGGCCGCGCTCTCGGTGTCGGCGTCCGGAAGGAGGATCCCGAACTCGTCGCCACCGTAGCGCGTCGGGACGTCGTAGACGCGCACGGCCTCGCGGATCGCGGTCGCGACCGTCTTCAGGACCTGGTCGCCGACGCGGTGCCCGTGCGTGTCGTTGATGCGCTTGAAGCCGTCGACGTCGATCATGAGGAGCGCGAGAAGGTGCTCGGACCGCTTCGCGCGGTCCGACTCCGCCTGGAGGCGCCGGTCGAAGTGGCGGCGGTTGAAGAGCCACGTGAGCGGGTCGGTCTCGGCGAGGAGCTTCAGCGCCTCTTCCTGGTCCTGCTGCTGGAGGCAGGCCGCGATGTGCCCCGCGAGCATCTCGAGGGTCGCGAGGTCCTCGGTGCTGAAGTCGTGGTCGCCGACCGGGTCCGCGACGTTCAGGACGCCGCGCGCGACGTCGTTGACGACGATCGGGACGGAGACGAAGGAGCGCGTCTTGTACGCCCCGCGCTGGCCGATGACCTCGGTACCGGTGGCGGCCAGGACGGCCCGCTTCTCGGCGGCGACGCGCCCGGCGATGCCCTCGCCGACGCGGACGCGGACCTGCTGCCGCACGTCGTCCGCGAGGCCGACCGCCCGGGAGATCACGAAGTCCGAGTCGTCGTCGTCCCGGAGCATCAGGGAGGCGCGCTCGCCCCGGACGAGCTCCGTGGCGACCCGGAAGATCGAGTCCAGCAGGTCCTGAGCGAGCTTCTGGCTCTGCTCGTCCAAACGCCTATCCCCCTCGCACCGGCCGTCAGGCTCCGCCTAGCTCGCCTGCTGGCCTGTCTGGGGCGGCAGTATGGCCGCCCGCGCGGGGCGTCCGGCGGTCGGTTCGGTATCGATACCGCCCCTCCGGCGCTATTGCCACTCCCGGGCGGCAGGCCGCACAAAGAGGTGGACGGGCTCCACGCGCCGGGCGAGCACGGAGACCACGCCGTCGACGTGCTGGAGGACCCCCTCGACGACCACGGCCGGGCTGGTATCGATCACCGCCTTGCAGGCCCTGTACGTCGCCGGCCGGACGATGACGTTCGCGATCCCGACCTCGTCCTCGAGCGAGAGGAAGACATGCCCCTTGGCCGTCTCGGGGTGCTGCTTCACGACGATGGCGCCGGCCGCCCGCACCTGCCGGCCGTGTGGCAGCCCTGACAGCTCGATCGAGCGCACGACCCCTCGCCGCGCGAGATCCTCCCGATAGAACGCCATGACCTGCGGGCCCGTCGGGACGCCGGTGATGCGGTAGTCGAGGGCCGCCACCTCCGCGGGCGTGAGCGCGGGCAGCGCGGGGGCCGCCGTCGTCGGGAACGCCAGCGTCGGGCGCAGGAACGCGGGCGACGTCCGGTGCGCGTCGCGCGCGCGCCACAGGAGCGCGCGGCGCGGCTCGCCGAGCGCGTCGAAGGCGCCGACGAGCGCGAGGCTGCGCAGCGCCTCCTCCTTCAATGCGACCCGTCGCGCGAGGTCGTCGAAGGATGGGTACGGCCCGCCGCGCTCGCGCTCCGCGACGATGGCCCTGGCCTCGTCCTCACCGACGTGCTTCACGTACTCGAGGCCGAGGCGCACGTGGTGCTCGCGGCACTTGCGATGTTGCGCGATCGCTTTGGAACGATCGACAACACCCGCCGCGGGCAGCGGCGACGTTGCCTCGGGTCGCGGGTCTCGCCCTCGGCGGCCAACAGCATCAGCGTGACCGGTGGCCGCCTCGTACGAGACCCGGCTCCCCTCGACCTCGCCGCTGCCCGCGGCTACGACGTCGCCGCCGTCCGCGAGCCCTTGGACGACGGCCTTCTCAAAGGAAGCATTCACATCGACGGGAAGGATCCGCACGCCGTGTCGCTTCGCGTCGCCGGCGATCACGGCGGGCGAGTAGAACCCCATCGGCTGGTTGTTCAGCAGCGCGACGTAGAACTCGGCCGGGTAGTAGAGCTTCAGGTGCGCGGTGTGGTAGGCGGTGAGCGCGAACGCCGCCGCGTGGCTCTTGCAGAACCCGAACTCCGCGAAGCCGGCGATCTGCCCGAAGATCGCGTTCGCCGTCGCGTCGTCGACCCCGCGCGCGCGCGCGCCGCGGACGAACGGCGCGCGCAGGCGCTCCATGTCGTCGGCGGAGCGCGCACGGCTCATCGCGCGACGGAGCCTGTCGCCTTCGCTCGGCGTGAAGCCGGCGATGGCCATCGCGACCCTGAGGATCTGCTCCTGGAAGATGATCACGCCGAGCGTCTCTTTCAGCGCGGGCTCGAGCGCCGGATGCGCGTACGTGACCGGCTCCCTGCCCTGGCGCCGGCGGATGTACGGGTTCACCGCGTTCCCCTGGAGCGGCCCCGGCCGGATGATCGCGACCTCGACGACGATGTCGGCGAACGTCCGCGGGAGGACGCGCGGCAGCGCCTGCGCCTGCGCGCGGCTCTCGACCTGGAAGAGCCCGATGGTGTCGACCTCGCAGATGAGGTCGTACACGGCGGGGTCGTCGAGCGGGAGCGTGCCGAGGTCGAGGCGGACGCCGTGGCGCGCGTCGATGTCCGCGACGGCGTCCTTGATGAGCGAGAGCGTCCGCAGACCGAGGAGGTCCATCTTCACGAGGCCGAGGTCCTCGACGTCGCGCTTGTCGAACTGGACGACGCTTCTGCCCGGCATCGTCGCGCGCTCGATCGGCACGACGTCGACGAGCGGCGCGGCGGTGATGAGCATCCCGCCGTTGTGGATGGAGAGGTGCCGCGGCAGGTCCGCGATCGCGAGCGTGAGCTCGCGGAAGAGCGGGAAGCGCTCGCGCTCGGTCGCGTTCAGGTCCTGCTCAATGGCCGTCGGCTCGGCCTTCGGCCTCGCTTCGCGGCCAGCCGCTCCGCTCCTATCGAGCTCGCTCGGACCGGCGAAGCCGGATCCTCGCTCGCCCCCATGTCTCCCGGGATGGTCGTGGAACGTCACGCGCGGGTCGACGCTGCGGTGGTCGATGCTCTTCGCCATCCGGTCGACGATCTCAGGCCGGAACCCGAGCGCCTTCGCGACCTCGCGTGACGCGAGCCGCGCGCGGTACGTGACGAGGTTGCAGACCATCGCGGAGTACCGCTCGCCGTACTTCGCGTAGACGTACTGGATCACCTCTTCGCGATCGTTCGAGCCGATGTCGACGTCGATGTCGGGCATCGTCTTGCTGTCCTCGGTGAGGAACCGCTCGAAGAGGAGGTCGTGGACGATCGGGTCGACCTTCGTGATGTCGAGGATGTAGGCGACGATCGAGTCCGCCGCCGAGCCGCGGCCCTGCGCCGGGATCCGCCGCTCCTTGCAGAAGCGGACGATGTCCCAGTTGATGAGGAAGAACTCGGCGAGCTTCGCGCGCTCGATGACGTCGAGCTCGTGCGCGAGCTGCTTGCTCACGGCGGGCGTGATGCGGCCGTACTTCTCGCGTGCGCCCTGCTGACACAGGTCGTACAGATAGGAGAAGGCCGTGTGGCCCTCGGGCACGGGGAACCCCGGCAGGCGCTGGTGCCCGAGGTCGAGGTCGACGTCGCACGCGTCCGCGATGGCGCGCGCGTTCGCGAACGCCTCCTCGAAGCGGGCTGTTGAAGTGCTCGCTCCGCTCGCAAACCGGTCGCGGAGCGCCGCTTCGCCCTTCAGCCACCGCTCGCCGTTCGCGGCGAGCCGCTCCCCCGCCTCGTCGATCGTGAGGCCCATGTCGATGCAGCGCATGAGGTCGTGGAGGCGCCGGCCCTCAGGGCGCGCGTAGCGCACGTCGTTCGTGACGACGGTCGCGATGCCCATCTCCTCCGCGAGCGCCGCGAGGCGGTCGCAGCGCGCCTGGTCGTCACGGCCGAGGCCGTCGACGAGCTCGACGTAGAGCGAGCCGCCGAAGATGCGCCGCAGCTCCGCGAGCGCGACCGGGTCCTCGCTCGCGCTGAGCGCGAACAGCCCCGCGCTGTCCGCCTCGAGCATGGCGAGCGCCGGCTTCGGCTCCTCCTTCTTTCCCGCGAGCTGCGCCGCCGACGTGATCCGGCACAGGTCCGTCCAGCCGGTGCGGTCCTTCGCGATCAGGACGACCGATCCGACCTCCGGTCCTCCCGGGGGGACGCCGGGGAACGTCATCTCGAGGCCGAAGATCGGCTTGATGCCTTTTTCCTTCGCCGCGTTCCACAGGCGGACCGCGCCGTACAGCCCGTTCGTGTCGGTGATCGCGACCGCATCCATGCCCTGGTCGATCGCCGCATCGACGATCTCCTCAGGCGTGGAGGTGCCGTCGAGGAAGCTGAAACAAGAGTGCGTGTGCAGGTGGACGAACGGGGCAGGTCTGGTCATGCGTTGTCGACATTTGTGAATTTCGTGATACCGTAAGAAGCCATGGCGAAGGCATCCGAGGTCGTCACCCTTCGGCGGAACGGACAGCTCACGCTCCCATCCGACCTGCGCAAGAGGATCGGGGCGACGGACGGTGACGTCTTCGTCGCGGAGGCTCGCGGAACCGACGAGATCGTCCTTCGCCGCAAGCAGCTCATCGACGCCTCGCAGGCGTACTTCTGGACGGCCGAGTGGCAGGAAGGCGAGCGCGAGGCGCAGGCGGATATCCGACGCGGTCGGGTGAAGCGGTTCCGCTCAGCGAAGGCGCTCATCGCTGATCTGAAGCGGTGATCTTCGAGCGCACGTCGCGTTTCAAGAGGGCCGCGAAGAAGCTCACCACGGAGGATCGAGACCGGCTCGACAAAGCCCTGCTCCGCTACGAGCAGGATCCGTCGCATCCGTCGCTCGGGGTCAAGCGCGTGCAGGGCACGAAAGGCATTTGGGAGGCTCGCGCTTCGGACGCCCTCCGGTTCACGTTCGAGAAGATCGAGGGCGGGGTCCTGTTGCGCAATGTCGGCGCCCACGACCCGACCCTGAAGAGCCCATAGGGAACGGCCGAGCACCGATCTAATCGAGCAAACGCTGCAGGTACCAGCCGCCGCTGCGTCGGTCGCCGAAGACCTCGCACAGCGTGCCGTCGGCCGTGCGCAGCGTCAGGTGGTCGCGCGAGGTCGCGCCCTCCCCCTTCCACCACTCGACGTCGACGCGCCAGCGGCGCACGACCTCGACCACCGTCCAGCGGCGGTCGGCGACGCGCAGCGAGCGCGGCTCGCCCTCGTACCACTCCATCCGCACGGGGTGCGGCTCGGCGAACAGTCTCAACTGACGACCTCCTCCCACCGCGTTTCGCGCTCGGCCAGGCGCGCGTCCGCGTCCGCGACCTCGGCGCGCAGGACCGCGCCGGGGCCGAACCGCGAGCGCAGGTAGCGCGCGACGGCGATCGCTTCCTCTTCGTTCGCGCCGTCGGCGGCGAACAGCCCGATCTGCCGGGCGCGCGACGGCTCGACCTCGGTGACCTCGACACGCACGCTGAGGAATCCCCCACGCGGGGGATCTGAGGGGGGCGGAGCCCCCTTCATACGCTCTGAGGGGGGCGGAGCCCCCTTCATCGTCTCTTCGAGGCCCCAGCGCACCGACCGCAGGAGCGCGCTCGCGCTCGCCGTCGGCGGGAGCACGAGGCGCTCGACGCGCAGCGGCGCGGCGTCCTCGCGGTCGAGCTTCGCCTCAAGGCGGAGCGCGGCGAGCCCCTCGCGCTCGAGCTCGGCCGCGATGGGGTCGAGGACCGACTTCAGCGCGAAGACGAGCCCCTCGCGCTCGGTGATCGCGGTGTCCCAGGCGCGCTTCCCGACGATCCGCCGCCGCGGCGGCGCGCCGCGGACCTCGCTCGCGTCCTCGCCGCGCGCGAGCGCGTGCGCGACCGCCGCCGCGCGCCCGAACCGGTCGAGGACCGCGCCGCGCTCGAGGCCCGCGAACGCGCCGACGTCGCGGATCCCGAGGAGCACGAGCTCCTCGCGGTGCTCCTCGCCCAACGGGAGGGTCGAGAGCGGGAGCACCGCGAGGAACGCACGCTCCTGGCCGGCGCTGATGCGTACGACGTCACCGGCCGGCGCCCGCTCGGCAGCGACGCGCGCCGTGAACGGACGCTCGGCGATCCCGACCGCGCACGCGATCCGCGCACGCTCGAGCGTCGCGACGACCCGCGCGCCGACCTGCTCGGGCGACCCGAGGAGACGCCCCGTGCCGCGGAGGTCGCACGCGAACGTGCCGCGCCCGTCGACCCCGACCCGCGGCAGGAGCCGGCAGAGCGCGTCGTGCACCTTCGCGTGCCGCGCGTCGGAGATCTCGCCGCGCAGGTGGACGACCGCGACCGTCATGCCGTTGACCCGCGCGCTCGCGCGCGCGGATCCTCGATCCGGGACCACGCAGAGGTCTCCCTTCGATGGCGCACCGCGTAGGTCCATCCCGTGATGCGGCCGTGCTGCCGCTCCCACGCGACGCGCTCGAACTCGAACGTCGGCATCGCGAGCCGCATCGGCGGCGCGTCCGCGATGACGAGGAGCGCGGACGTCGAGCCCCGCGCGTGCGGCAGGATCGACGAGAGCGAGTCCGGCGACGCGGCTTGCGCGAACGATGGGCCGAGGTCGACGACGACGAGACGGAAGCCTTCGCTGCGCAGGCCCGCCCCGCTCGCGAGGAGCACCTCGGCGCCCGTCCGGGCGCGCACGACGACGAGCCGGCGCAGGTCGATCCCCGCACGGTGCGCCGCGACCGCGTCGAAGGAGCGCGCGCCGTCGATCCACAGGGCCATCGCCCCCTCGCGCTGCGCGCCGGCGACCGCGCGCAGGGCGAGGGTGACCTTGCCGCACGTCCCCTGGCCGACGAGCGCCACGACCGAGCCGGCCTCGATCCCGCCGGTGAGACGGTCGAACGCGGTCTCGGTGAGGAAGCGCCGCTCGCGCATGCGGTCCGCCGCGGTGGCGGCCGTGACGACCGTTCGGGCCCCGAAACGGACGTCGAGTCGCGCGATGGCTTCGGTCAAAGCGGTCGCTACGGCCATCTGTCCACGCTCCCCATGTCAGAAGGCTTCTAGAACATCTGTTCTACTCCATCAGAGGCGGCTGTCAAGGGCCCGGGATCGGCGAGGAGATCGCCTGATGATCTGGGCCACTGCTCGGCCGGAGCGGCTCAGTCGGCTGCGCTCCCGTTCCGCACCTCAGCGTGCGGCACCCGGGGATGCACCTGCGCGCCCTGGCGACGATGTCGCGGCTGTGAGGTCGCGCGTCGCACCGCCGGGACCCGCACCGCGACGACGAGCGTGACCGCCGCCAAGAGCACGCCGCTCACCGTGAGCGTCGTCGTGACCCCGACGAACGTGCCCACCGTCCCCAGGATGAGCACACCCAAGGGCAGGACGCCCATGAACAGCACCGAGTGGACGCTCATGACGCGTCCGCGGAGGTGATCGGGCGCTCGCGTCTGGAGGAAAGTGTTCGAGAGCCCCATGAACACCATCATCGTGAACCCGACGAGCGCGAGCAGGGGCAGGGAGAGGAGCAGCGAGCGCTGCGTCGCGAACGCGGTCAGGGCGACACCGAAACCAACGGCCGCGCCGAGGAACAAGACGCCACGTCGACGGACGTTCCCGAGCGAGGCCACGGTGAGAGAGCCGGCGAACGCGCCGACGCCGGACGCGGCGAACATCCATGAGAGCTGGACCGCGCCAAGGTCGAGGTCGTGTGCCACCGCGGGTAGGAGCTGGATGTAGGGGCGTCCGGCCACCGCGCTGAGCGCGACGAGAAGGACGGCCCACCTGATGACCGGCTCGCGACGGATGTATCCGAGACCTTCGCGCACCGAGCGCAGGACCGACGTGTCGCGCCGGGCGGCGGCCGGCACGGGGGCCATGAGCAGCAGCGCGCCGACCGTCGCCAGGTACCCGAAGGCGTTGATGCCGAAGAGCGCGCCGATCGCGTTGATCGGCGGCATGACGCTTCCGAGCGCGCCGAGGATGAGCCCGCCGATCACCGGCCCGAAGATCTGGGGGCCATTGAACGCCGCGGAGTTCAGACCGATGGCGCTCATGAGGTCCCGCTCGGGGACCAGCCGCGGGACCATGGACTGGCGCGTCGGCGCATCGAACGAGAAGATGAGCGAGTTGATCGCGCCGAGCATCAGCACGTGGATGATGTCGATGCGACCGGTCAGCGTTAGGAGGGCAAGGACGGCCGCGCTCGCGGCTGCGAGGCATTGCGTGACGAGCAGGATGTTGCGCCGGTCGGCCCGATCCGCCGCGACACCACCGAAGAGGCCGAAGGTCAATCCGGGGACGGCGCGCGCCAGGCCGACGAGGCCGATGTAGAAGGGCGCGAGCTGCGGGACCCCGTCGCGGACGGCGAGCTGCACGACGAGATAGCCCTGTCCGAACATCTGCATCCACGTGCCGGTGTTCGTGATGAGGTGGCCCGTCCAGAACAGGCGGAAGTCGCGATACCGAAGGGCGGCGACGGCGTTCGTGCGTCCCGGCTCGACCTCCGCGGCGATGTCGGTCGCGGGAGTGTCGAGCGCGGTAGCGAGCTCGGCCTTCAGGTCAACTGTGGTCTGAGACGGCGTGACGTACCTCCGATCGGCTGCGAGAGTGCATGGGAGTCGAACCCACCACGGAACGCGTCAGCGCCCCATCAACGGTTTTGAAGACCGCGGGCCTCACCGGAGACCTCGCACTCTCAGGGGCGACCCCCGAGAGGGCCTCCGATCAGTCTAGGCGGCCTTGATGTGCTGCCCGAGCTGCTGGAGGAGACGGTCCTTCGGCATGTAGCCGACGAAACGCTGCGCCTCGCGACCGTCCTTGAAGACGATCATCGTCGGGATGGCGCGGACCCCGAACCGGCCGGCCGACACCGGGTTGGCGTCGACGTCGAGCTTCGCGATCTTCAGGTCGTCACCACGCTCCGCCGCGATCTCCTCGAGGACCGGGGCGATCATCCGGCAGGGCCCGCACCAGGTCGCCCAGAAGTCGACCAGCACGGGCTTGTCGGACCGCAGGACCTCCTGCTCGAACGTCGCGTCGCTGACCGGGACCGGCTTACCCATCTATGTGTATCGCTCCTTACTTTTCCGCCGCCCCCCTCGACGGGGGTCCTCGGGGGGCGGAGCCCCCCGGTCGTCTACCACTTGAACGATAGCTGGTGCGCGGATCGTTCCACCGCGGGTTCGAGGCCCAGGACGGGCTCGAGATCGCCGAGCCCCGCGGTGTGGTCGGCCGCGAACGCGGCGAGCGGCGCCCATTTCACCAGTCGCCAACCGCGGCGTCGCACGACGTCCGCGAGCGCCGGCGACCGCGTCAGCTTCATGACCGCGAGCGACTTGCGTTCCTCCGGCAGCGCGAGGAAACGGAACACGCGCTCGTCGTCGGCGACCGCCTCGCCGAGCTCGACGACCGGACGGTGCATGCGTGCGGTCCAGTCCACGTGCCACAGGAACACCATCCGCGCGCGGTCGTACCAGGCGACGTCGACGAACTGGAGCGCCTCGCCGGACCCGCGCGCGTAGCGGCCGAGCTGCGCGACCCGCTCCTCGTCGCTCATGAGGTCGCCGAGGAGCTCGGCCCGCACGCGCATCGGCTCGGGGAGAGCGCGCTTCTGCAGGTCACGCCCGACGTGCACCTTGAACCCGAGGCGGTGGCCGGCGTCGACGAGCTGCGCCGCGAGCCGCGTCTGGCCTTCCTGCCGCCGCGCGAGCGCGTCCTCGTCGCGCAGGTGCCAGCGGCCGTCCTCGCCCTGGACGCCGTACGACGCGAGGCAGCGCTCGACGAGCTCGCGGTCGGGCGTCTCGGGACCGCGGAAGAGCGCGTACGTGCGCTTCAGGACGGCGCGCGTCTCGACGTCGCGCGCGGCCGCGAGGAGACCCCACACGGACCACTCGACGCGGTCGTCGAGCGGCGCGCGGTCGCCCGGCGGCGCGACGTCGTAACGCTGCGCGCCTTCGCCGGCGCGCTGGATCCCGTCGCGCCGGCCGTCCGCGAGCGCGGACCGGAAGTGGTCGACGAAGACCTCGAGCTCGGAAATCCCGCTCGCGCGCTTCAGCGCGAGCGCGGCGAGCAGCCCGCGCTCGGCGAGCGCCTCGAGCGCCGCGGCCGCGGCCTGCTCGCCGTCGACGGGGCCGCCGCGCGCGACGATCGCGTCGCGCACCGCCGCGCGGATCGTCGGCTCGGTCGCCCCGGCGTCGCTCGCGGCCTGGTCGCGCAGGAGCGCGGGGTGCCGGTCGAGCTCGACGATCGCCGCCGCGCCGCTCGCGCCGCCGAGCGCGTCCGACTGATACAGGACGCTGCGCAGCTGCCAGCCCGACCCCGCACCGGCGAGCGCGACCGCGGCCATCGCCCCGAGGTCGGCCTGCGGGACGTAGAGCACGGCGATCGCGCCGTCGCGCGTGTGGCGGTGCGCGTCGAGGAGCGCGTGGCGCGTGGCGCGCAGCATCCGCTCGCGCGCCGAGATCCTGCCGTCGAGCGGCTCGGTCGTCTTCCCGTTGCCGATCACGAGGAGGATCCCGGCGACGTGAGCCCATCCCCCGAGCTGCTCCTCGACCGGCACCTGCGCGAGGACGAGGTCCGCGCCGCCCGGGTCGAGGTCGACGAACGGCGCGCGCACGATCGGGACCGGCGGCTCCGCCGCGAGCCACGTCGCGAGCTCGCGGACGGTGCGCTCGTACTCGAGCCACACGTTGATCTCGCGGAACTGCGACGCGTGGCCACGCCGCGCGCGGCCCTTCTCGATGCGCAGGGGCGAGCCCTGACCGGCGACGGCGTTCAACCGGCTCCCGGCGACGATGACCTCGAGCAGGCAGAGCCGCATCACGTCGAGCGCGTCGCTGCCGGGCAGCGCCGTCTCGACCGCGCGGATCGTCGCCATGAGAGCGATGCGGTTGCGCGGCGTGTACAGCGACGCGACCGTCTCGCCGAGCTCGGCGTCGCCCGTGAAGCGCTCCACCATCTGCCAGTACGCGAGGCCCTTCTCCTCGAGCCGCGAGGCGCGATCCTCATCTTCCGTGCCGACGGGCTCGATGAGCAGCGAGCGGCCCTCGCGCGCGCAGATCCCGCAGCGGAACGCCTTCTTCGTCGGCACCGGGGCGTCGCGCTCCCAGAGGTACGCCTCGACGACGATCGGCCCGCGGCACGTCGCGCAGCGCGACGCGTAGAGCTCGCGCATGGCGAGCGAGTGCGCGACGCTCGCGAGCGCGCTCTCCTCGACGCGCGTCAGCGCCGCGAGGATCGCGTCCGCCGACGGGGCGCGGCGCACGACCTCGCGCGCCCACGCGCCGAGCGGCTGCGTCGACCGCGCGAGCCCGCGCCGGTCACAGCGCTCGGCGGCGTCGGCGGCGGACGCGGGGTGCGCGAGGGGATCGAGCACGACCGCCCGCCGCCCGGTGTACGCGGCGGCGTACGTCTCGGCGAGCGGGAGCGGGAACGCCGATCCGAAACGGCAGAGCGGTCGCGGGAGCGGTACGACGTCGATCGGCGTGAACGACCGCACGCGCTCGGTCATGCGGGACACAGGCTAGCGAGCACGGCCCTCGGAACGCTAGAGCCCAGCACTATGATCCGGCCGAGACCGCACCGGAGGGGATGACGTGACCGTCGCGACGTTCATGCAGATCGAGAGCGCCATCGACGCGGAGATCCGGAAGCGCCACGACGAGAGCATCCGCCGGCTGCAGGACTGGATCGGCAAGCCGACGGTCGCCGCGCAGGGCCTCGCCACCGAGGAAGGCTGCGCGCACATGATGGCGCTCGCGCGGGACGCCGGGTTCCAGCGCGTGACGCGGATCGCGACGGGCGGCGTGCCCGCCGTCCTCGCGACGCTCGACGCGGGGGCGCCGCGGACGCTCGGCGTGTACTTCATGTACGACGTCAAGCACGCCGACCCCGCGGAGTGGTCGTCCCCGCCGCACGAGGCGCGCATCGTCGACCGGCCCGGCGTCGGCACCGTCGTCATGGGGCGCGGCGCCGTGAACCAGAAGGGACCGCAGGCCGCGTTCCTCGCCGCGCTGCATGCCATCCGCGGCGCGGGCAAGAGGCTGCCGGTGAACCTCGTCCTCATCGCCGAGGGCGAAGAGGAGATCGGGTCGCCGCACTTCCGCGACGCGATCGCGCACCCCGAGGTCGACGCGGCGCTGCGCACGTGCACCGGCATCTTCATGCCGTCCGCGTCGCAGGACCCTGACGGCAACGTCACCGTCTCGCTCGGCGCGAAAGGCGTTGTCGAGCTCGAGCTCGTCGCGAGCGGCGAGCGCTGGGGCCGCGGCCCCACGAAGGACGTCCACTCCTCGAATCGCGCGCGGCTCGACAGCCCCGCGTTCCACCTCGTCCAGGCGCTCGCGACGCTCGTCACCGACGAGGGCGATCCGGCGATCGACGGGCTCGCCGACCGGGCGAGCCTCGCGACCGACACGGAGCGGAAGATGCTCGACGCCGCCGCGGAACGCATCAGCGAGGCCACGACGAAGACGGTCCTCGGCGCGAGCCGCTGGACGCACGACCTTCCGTGGCGCGCCTCGCTGGAGCGCTGGCTGTTCGCGCCGACCGTCAACATCCAGGGCCTCGTCGGGGGCTACACCGGCCCCGGCGGCAAGACGATGCTCCCCCACCGCGTCGTGGCAAAGCTCGATCTGCGCCTCGTCCCCGACATGACGTACGACGACGCGCTCGCCAAGCTGCGCGCGCACCTCGCGAAGCGCGGTTTCTCCGACGTCGAGGTGAACGCGAGCGGTGGGTACGACCCGACGAGCACGCCGGCCGACGCGCCGATCATCCAGGCCGAGCTCGCGCTCTACCGCCGCGCCGGGATCGACCCGCTCGTGCTGCCGCGCATGGCCGGCTCGTATCCGGGCTACGTGTTCACGAGCGCGCCGCTGCGCATGGCGGCGGCGCACTTCGGCCTCGGCCACGGGACGGGCGCGCACGCCCCGGACGAGTACTTCGTGATCGAGCCGGCGAACGCGAAGGTCGCGACGTGGGACGGCGCGGTCGCGTCGCACGTCGCGTTCCTGGACGCGATCGCGACGTCGTAGTGCCGGCGCCGGCGACTACGGCAGCCGGTAGATGAAGGCGCGGCGCGCGTCGTTCAGCACCGCGAGGCGCGCGCCGTCCGGCGAGGCCGAGATGTCGAGCACGTTCCCGCTCACGCCGAGATCGTCGACCGCGCCGTTGGGGCCGAACGCGAGGAGGCGGTCGGCGCCGTCGAGCACGATCGGCCGCTTCGCGATGACGAGCCGGCGCGCGTCGATGAGGCGCGTCGACCAGAGCATCTCGCCCTTGAGGTCGTGCGCGGAGAGGCGCGTCTTCGTCAGCAGGTAGAGCGTCCCGTCGCGCCCGAAGGCGAGGTCCACGACGCTGTCGGCGATCCGCGTCAGCGTCCGCTGCGGATCGACGTCCTTCGGGCCGAACCGATAGACGCCCTTGTCCGTGATCGCGGCGCCGAGGAGCCCGCCCGGGTCGAGCGCGAGCGCGCGGATCTCACCCGGCACGGTGAGCACGCCGCGCATCGTGCGGTCGCGCGTGAGGTCGAGGACCTCGATGTCCGTCTCGCCTTTCGAGTTCGTCGCGATCCAGAGCTGGCCGGCGTTCGTGGCCGCGAGCGCGCCGCCCGACGAGGGCGCCTCGATGGGGAACGACGCGAGCGGCGTACCGTCGGGCGCCCGTCCGGCGACGACGCCCGCGCCACCGGATGGCTCGCCGGTCACACCCTTCGAGATCGCGGCGAAGTAGTACGCGCGCGGCACGTACACGAGCTGCTGGGTCGGGCTCGGCATCCGGACCTGCGTCCCGACGGGCGTGCCCTGCGGGAGGATGAAGTTCGCCAGGGTCTGACCGCCGCCCATGAGCCAGCGGTTGTCGTCGCTGAACGCGAGGTGCGACACGCCCGCGTTGAAGCGCGGCAGCGACCGCAGCCTGCCCTCGCCCGTGAAGATCGCGACCGTCCCGTCGTCGGACCCCGTCGCGACGAAGGCGGCGCCGACGGAGACCGCCACACGCCGCGCCAGGGCGTGCGCGTCGAAGACCCGCTCGGGCTCGCGCCACAGCTCCGCCTCCGGCACGGTCGTGCCGCGCTTGAACGTGAAGCGGTCCTCGTCGGTCGCGATCGCCGTGAGCCCCTTCGCGCCCGCACCGGCCACCGCGGTGTCCGCCGCCTTCCGATCCGGGTACGTGCCGACGCGCACGACGAATGGCGCGGCGCGTGAGACCCGCTCGACGGTGCCGATCCGCCTCGCCGCGGCGTCGGCGTCGGCGGCCGATGCGAACGGCCCGACCGTCACCACGAACGCGCGGCCCGGCTCGGCGGCGACGACGTAGGAGGATCCACGGGCGATGGTGCGGCCGAGCTCCTCATCGGTCGGCCGCACGAGGCGATGCAGGGCGCGCAGATCGTCCCACCCGCGCGCGACACCGCTCACCACCTTCGCGAAGACCGCGGGGTCGCTGCCATCGGCGTACAGGTTCGCGTCGCGCGAGAGGTCGACCAGGCCATCCGACAGCGCGACGAGCCGCTCCTTCAGGGGCCCGCTCGCCTCGAGCGATGCCGCGAGCGCGCTCCCGGTGAGCTTCTGGATCCGCGCGGCCTGGACGCGCACCACCTGCGCGTACCGAGCGGGGTCGACCACGAAGGCCCGTTCCCCCGCGAGCGTGCCGGCCATCGCGTGGTCGTAGGCCGCGAGCTGGAGGAGGATGTCGCCGGCCTCGCGCGCGAGCTCCTGCCCGACCTGAGCATCCTGGGGCGCGCTCGCCCGGGGAGCGCTCGTGCAGGCGGCGAGGAGGATGGCTGTCGCACAGAGCGCCGCGATGCCGCGCAGCGCGCTACTCCTCCTCTTCTTCCTCCTCGTCGTCATCGGCCTCGACCGGAAGCGGCTCGTCGGGGAGCTCGTCCTCGGCGGCCGCGTTGCCGACGGCCTCTGCTTCATTTCCAGCTTCGTCCTCTTCCTCTTCAGCCTCTTCCTCTTCGCCGTAACGGAAGAACGTGCCCTTGATGTACGCCCGCTCCTTGGTGTCGACCGGACGGTGATGCCCGGGGAAGGAGATGCGGTCGGCGTTCTCGGGGCTCTGGACGACCTCGCGGACGGCCACGCGGGGGTTCGCCTGGTCGTTCGTGACGATCGCGACGACGTACTCGTTGCCGGTGCGGATGAGCTCGATGAGGCGGCGGCCGACCTTCGGCTCGAGGAAGCCGAGCAGCGCGCCATCGCGCGCGTGCGCGGCCAGGAGCCCCTCCTGCTCGCGCAGTTCGGCCTCGGCGCCCGGCGAGTAGCGGGCGAGCACGTTCGGCGCGGCGGGGTTCACGAGCCGCAGGATCCCCGTCTTGCCCATGTCCTCGATGAAGAGACGGGTCTGCGTGCGGGACCGCGTCGCGTCCGCCTTGCGCTTCTCCTCCCCGAGCGTGCCGATACGCGCCACCTGACGGAGGGCGATCGGGTCGTGGGGGTACGCCTTCAGGACCTCCTGGTAGGCGGCCTTCGCCTCGTCGAGCCTCCCGAGCTCGAGGAGCGCGCGCCCGTAGCGGTTGCGCGCTTCGACGTCGTCGGCGGACACGTCGAGGATCTGCTTGTTCAGGTCAGCGGCGCGCTGCCAATCGGGATCGAGCGCCGCGGCGATCGCTTGATCCGCGAGCGTGCGCACGCGGAGCGTGGTCTCAGCAGGTGTTGCCATGTCGCTCCTTGGATGGAAGATGCGCGCCGGTCGGCGCGCGGACCTCACGATGCTAGCAGGCCCTACCCTTCGCGCCGTGCCGTTCCTGAGCGACATCCAGCACCGCCGCGTGCTCGATGCGGGCGGCGACGCGGTCGGGCGGCTGCGCGACGTCGCGGTCATCCCGAGCGAGCGCATCCCGGCCGTGCAGTGGGCGATCCTGGCGACCGGCGACGGTGAGCGCATCGTCCGCTGGGGCGACCTCGCGATCGAGCCCGCCCACGTCCGGCTGCGGCGGCGCCTCGAGAGCCTCCCGCCGGAGACGCTCCCGGCCGGGGCGCTCCACCTCGGACGCGACCTGCTCGACCAGGAGATCTCCGCCGGACGGGTCACCGACCTGCAGCTGGAGGAGAGCGGCGGGCAACTACGGCTCCTCGGCGCCGACGTCGGATGGCGCGGCCTGCTGCGCCGGATCGGCATCGAGTCCCCCGTCGCGGGCATCGCGCGCGCGATCGGCCGGCCGCTCCCGGCTCGGATCGTGCCATGGACCGAGGTGCGGCTCCGGGGCTAGAGGCCGAGCACGAACTTCGCGATGGTGAAGTAGATGATGAGGCCCGTGCCGTCCACGATCGTCGCGATGAACGGCCCCGACGCGACCGCGGGATCGAGCCGGAGCCGCGTGAGGATGAGCGGGAGGACCGACGCGACGACGGCCGACCACACGACGACGCAGAACGCCGTGAGCGCGACGACCTCGCCGATCCCCGGGCCGACGCCGAGGATGAACGCGCGGATGTAGGCGGCGCTGCCCATCGCCGCCGCGAGCATGAGGCCGACGCCGAACTCGCGGAGCAGCACCCGGAAGATATCGCGGAGCCCGACCTCGCCGACGGCGAGCGCGCGCACGAGGGTGGTGACCACCTGCGTCCCCGTGTTGCCGCCGGTCCCGATGAGCAGCGGGATGAAGAAGGAGAGCGCGACGACCGTCTGGAGCTCGTTCTCGAAGAACCGAAGGACATTCCCCGTGTACGCCTCCGCGGCGAACAGCACGAGGAGCCACAGGATCCGCTTCCGGAAGAGGTGGAAGAGGCTCGCGGTGAGGTACGGCTCTTCCAACGGCTGCGAACCGCCGAGGCGCTCGATGTCCTCGCTCGCCTCCTCCTCGATGACCTCGGCGACGTCGTCGGCCGTGATGACGCCGACGAGCCGGCGGTCGGGCCCGAGGACCGGGAGGGCGAGGAAGCCGCTCTCGCGCAGGGTGCGCGCGGCCTTCTCCTGGTCGTCGGTCGCATCGACCGACGTGACGTCCCCGCGCGTGATCTCCGCGACCTTCCGCGTCCCCGGGGAGAGCACGAGGTCGCGCAGGCTCGTCACGCCGGTGAGACGGCCGGCGTCATCCGTGACGTAGACGTAGAAGACCGCCTTCGCCTCTTCACCCGCGCGGCGAAGGAACTGGAGCGCCTCGTCGACGGTCATCGTCTCGCGCAGCGCGGTGAACTCCGTCGTCATCCGTCCGCCGGCGGTCTCCGGCGCGTACTCGAGGAGCTCGCGGATGTCCGCGGCCTCCGCGTGCTCCATCTCGCGGAGCACGGCCTCCTGCGCGTGCTCGCTCAGCTCGCCGACGACGTCCGTGGCCTCGTCGGGAGGCATCTCCTCGAGAACGTCCGCGGCGTCGCCGACGCGCAGCCGCGTCAGGATCCGGGCCGCGATCGTCGGGTCGAGCTGGCCGATGACCTCGGCGAACTCCTCGTCGCCGATCGCGTCCTGGAGGAGGGCGAGGTGATCGCGATCGAGCGACGGCAGGATGTCGGCGAGCTCGAAGATCGGAAGCTCGGCGCTCAGGCCGCGGATCCGCGAGCTCTCCCGGCGCTCGAGCGCGTCCATGAGGCGCTCGCGTGCGTCGGCGCTCGTCGTCTCGGGCATGGCAGATGCGACCCTAGATCAGGTCGCGCGCGCGGGCACCACCCTGTTCTTCCCGGAGCGCTTCGCCGCGTAGAGCGCGGTGTCGGCGGCCTGGAAGAGCGCGTCGGCCGTTCGCGCCGCGCCCGGGTATGTCGCGACGCCGACGGAGACGCTGCGCTCGACGCCGGCCGCGTCGGAGGCCGCATACGCCGCCTCGCGGATGCGCTCCGCCGTCGCGAGCGCCGCCTCGAGGCCGGTCTCCGGCTGCAGGACGACGAACTCGTCCCCGCCGAACCGCGCGACGAGGTCGCTCCCGCGGACGTGCTCGCGGACGGTCCGGGCGAGCTCGACGAGCAGGTCGTTCCCCGCGGTGTGCCCGAGCCGGTCGTTCACGCGCTTCAGCGCGTCGCTGTCGACGATGAGGAGCGAGACCTGACGGCCGTAGCGCTGCGCGCGCTGGATCTCGGTCTCGAGGCGAGCGGTGAAGTAGCGCGCGTTGTAGAGGCCCGTCAGCGCGTCGGTGATCGCGAGCAGCTGGGCCTCTTCGAGCGCCTCCGCGCGCGCGATCGCGGCCGCTGCCTGCGCGCCCATGACCTCGAGGACGCGCTCGTGTTCAGGCCTGAAGTAGTCGATCGCGCGGTGCACGACGAGGAGCGATCCATGGCCGCGGCCCTCGCTGCGGAGCGGGATCCCGAGGAGCGCGTGGAGGTGCGGCACCTCCGCCGGCCAGCGAGCCTTTCCGAGGAGCTGGATGTCCGGCACGCGCAGCGGACGGCCGCTCGCCACGATCCGGCGGCTGACGCTGTCCCGCGCGTTCGGCGGGTGGCGCGCGATGCGGTCCGCCGGGAGGCTGTGGCTCGCCGCGAGGAAGAAAGCGTCGTCCTCGCCGAGGCGCCAGATGAGCCCGGCCTCAGCTCCGGTGAGGCGGATCGCCCCATCGAGGACGTACGAGAGCACCTCCCCGAGGCGCGACGCCTCCGCGAGGCGGCGGCTCACCTCGTGGAGCGCGCTGAGCTCGAGGAACCGCTGCGTCTGGGCGCGGCTCGCCTGCGCGGCGGACAGCAGGAGCGCGAGCTGGCTCGCGAGCGTCTGGGCGAACCGGAACTGGTCCTGACTGTACGACGCCACGCCCATCTTCACCGCGCGCACGACGCCGAGCAGGTGCTCGTCGACGACGAGGGGGATGACGATCGCGGCCTTCGACGAGAGCGGGACGCCGCTCACCGGCCGCGGCCGCGGATCCTGCGCGACGTCGTCGATCATCGCGGCCTCGCGGTGCTGGGCGGCCCAGCCGACCATCCCCTCGCCCATCCGCAGCTGCTGCGCGCGCACCGCCGCCTCGTAGTCCGCCGGGTAGTACTGCGGATCGAACGTCAGCTTGCCGAGCACGAGCCGCGACGACGGCTCGTCCCAGAGGTAGATCGCGGTCGAGTCCGAGGTCGTCGCGCGTTGGAAGCCCTCCGCCGCCGCGTGAAGCGCGGCGTCGAGGTCGAGCTTCGCCGCGGCCGCCGCGACCTCGTTGAGCGCCTGCAGCTCCGCGATCGTGTCGCGCCGGCGCTGGTCCGCGCGCGCGTGGATGAGCGCGAGCGCCGTCACCTGGGAGAACGCGCGCATGAGCTCCTCGTCCCGCGCCGCGAACGCGTTGCGCACGGGGCTCTCGACGACGACCACGCCGAGGAACTCGTCGCGCACGAGCATCGGGACGCACAGGCGCGAGACGACGCCCGGCCCGATGCGGATGGTCCGCGCATCGGCGCGTATGTCGCCGACGTTCACGACCGAGCGGGTCGCGGCCGCGATGCCGCTCAGGCCCTCGCCGAGCTTGCGCCGCCACCCGACCACCTCGGGGTCGTCGCTGCCCGGCCCCGCCGCGTGGCCCATGACGAGCTCGTCCGGACCCTTCTGGTACAGGAGGACGGACCGGGTCGTGTAGCCGAAGCGGTCGCCGAGCAGGTTCGTCGCGGTGGCGAGGACGGCGTCCTCGTCGTGGGCGGCGAGCAAGAGCGCCTCTGTCGCGCGCATGAGGAGCGGGATCCCTCTTCCGACCTCGCTCGCGGGGGACCCGCTCGCTCGTCCCAGGTGCTCGACCTCGCCGCTCCGCGTCTCGGTCTGCGCGCCTGGGGGACGGCCTTGCGTCCGGCGAGCCACTGGCGCTGGATGCTACGGCGCACGGGCCGACCACGGGTGTCAGCGCGGCTCGGGCAGGACGCCGCCCTCCGCGTCGAGGTACCGGTCGGGATTCTCCTGAAAGAGGCGCTTGCATGCTTCCCGGTCGAAGCGGTACGTGCGCAGCTCGTAGCGGAGCGCGATCGGATGCTCGCCGAGCGCCCGGCGGCAGATGACGCAGCGGCCGGGGTCGATCACTCGAGCTCGAGCAACGGCTGGTGCGCGCGGACGAGCTGGCCGTTCTCGGCGGCGATGCGGCGCACGCGTCCGGCCACGGTCGAGCGGACCTCGTTGAAGAGCTTCATCGCCTCGATGAGACCGATGACATCGCCGGGGCTCACGACCGTTCCGACCTGCACGAACGGCGGAGCCTGCGGCGACGCCGAGCGGTAGAAGACGCCGGTGAGCGGCGCCGTGATCGCGTTGCCAGGCGGCTTCGCCGCGGCGGGCGCGGGTTTGGGTGTCATCGTCGCGGCCACCTCCGCCGCGGCGGGCTCGGCCGCGGCCGGCGCGCGGGCGGCGTCGCGCGAGACACTGACGCGCACGTCGCCCTGGCGGACCTCGAGCGCGCGCACGTCGGGGTCGCGGAGGCGCTCGAGCAGCTCGCTCACGAGGGCGAGCACGCTCCCGCGCGTCGTCGGGGGGCCCGAGGGGGGCGGAGCCCCCTTCATACGCTCCTCTATGCCGCGTCCTTCCACCGGCTGATCACGAGCGCGACGTTGTGCCCGCCGAAGCCCATGGAGTTGGAGAGCGAGTGCTCGACCTGCGCGGACCGCGCGGCGTTCGGCACGTAGTCGAGGTCGCACTCCGGGTCGCGCACCTCCTGGTTGATCGTCGGCGGCAGGACCCCGTCGCGCATCGCGAGCACGCAGACGATCGCCTCGATCGCGCCGGCGGCCCCGAGGGTGTGGCCCGTCATCGACTTCGTGCTCGAGATGGCGAGCGCGCGGGCGTGGTCGCCGAACACCGTCTTCAGCGCCTGTGTCTCGCTGCCATCGTTCGCCTGCGTGGAGGTCCCATGCGCGTTCACGTAGCCGATCGCCGTCGGCGGGAGCGACGCGTCCTCCAGCGCCATGCGCATCGCGCGCACCGCGCCCTCGGCGCCCTCCGCCGGCGCCGTCACGTGATACGCGTCCGCGGTCGCGCCGTAGCCGACGACTTCCGCGAGGATGCGCGCACCTCGCGCGCGCGCGAACTCGAGGCCCTCGAGGACGAGGCAGCCGCCACCCTCCGAGAAGACGAACCCGTCGCGGTCCTTGTCGAACGGTCGCGACGCCTTCTCCGGCGCGTCGTTGCGCCGCGACAACGCGTGCATCGCGTTGAACGCGCCGATGGCGACGGGGATGAGTCCCGCCTCCGCGCCGCCGGCGAGCATCACGTCCGCCTGCCCGCGCCGGATCGTCTCCGCGGCGAGGCCGATGGCATGCGCGCTCGACGCGCACGCCGAGACCGTGCCGAGGTTGGGACCCTTCGCGCGGAACTTCATTGCGATCTCACCGGCCGCCATGTCGACGATCATCATCGGGATCATGAACGGCGAGACCTTCCGAGGGTCCTTGTCGTGCGAGATGATGTTGTCGACGAGGGTGCTCACCCCGCCGATCCCCGACCCGAACGCGACGCCGACGCGCGCGCCGATGTCGGCCGTCACCTCGAGCTTCGCGTCGGCGAGCGCATGCGCCGCGGCCGCGACGGAGAACTGAGCGAAGCGGTCCGTGCGACGGACCTCCTTGCGGTCGAGGTACGTGAGGGGATCGAAGTCCTTCACCTCGCCCGCGATCGTCGTCTCGAGGCCCGTCGGATCGAACCGGGTGATCCGCCCGATCCCGCTCCTCCCCTGCTGGAGCGCCGCCCACGTGCTCTCGACGTCGCGGCCCAGCGGCGAGATGAGCCCGAGTCCGGTGATGACGACGCGCCGCCGCTGTTCGCCGTTCCGCATCGGTGATCGAGTTTAGGCGGCGCTACAGTCTCGGATCGCCATGTCGGTGTCGCCGATCCTCGACGCGGTCTATCGCGGCAAGAAGGACGTGCTCGCGGAACTCCTGGCCGATCGTCCCGTGCTGAACATCTTCGAAGCGGCGGCCGTCGGCGATCTCGCGCGCGCCCGCGAGCTCATCGACGCGGACCCGTCGCTCGTGAGCGCGTACGCGCCCGACGGCTTCCACCCGCTCGGCCTCGCCGCATTCTTCCGGCACGCGGGCGTGGTCCGTCTCCTCCTCGATCGCGGCGCGGACGTCGCGGCGCCCGCGAAGAACAAGCTCGCCGTCACGGCGCTGCACTCCGCGGTCGCGACGGACCCCGGTCCCGTGGACATGTCGCTCGTCCGGATGCTCCTCGACGCCGGCGCCCCCGTGAACGCGCCGCACCTCGGCGGCGGGACCCCGCTCCACAGCGCCGCGTACAGCGGCGACCTCGACGTGATCCGGACGCTCCTCTCGCGCGGCGCCGACACGTGGCGGAGGACCGACGATGGCAAGACCGCCTCGGACATCGCGCGCGAGCGCGGCCACACGGACGCCGCGCGAGAGCTCGATCACGGAGGCCCGCAGCGCTAAAGGGTTCGCCTCGGCGGAGGGGATCGTGACCATCGCGACCGTTGTCACGACCGCTCGGCGGAGATCACCTCATTGAGGTCGTTGTCGAGCGGATCGATCCGCCGGAGACCCGGAACACGGTCGAACGCCGCATCGGCCGAGACGATCGTTGCGATGCCATTGGCGATGCAGGTCGCCGCATGGATGCGATCGTTCGTCTGGAGCCTCGGCGCGTCAAGGGCGAGCGCTGAGCGGAGGATGCCACGAGCGACCGCCTCAACGATCGCATGACATGCCTGCCACCGAGGAGGACATGAACGTCGCGGTGGACGAGGACGCTGACCTCGCGGCCCGTGCGCACCTAGAGGATCGTCTGCCCGAGCGCGCTCGCGATGAGCTCGACAGCGAGCTGCGCGGTGCGGTTGCCGATGTCGAGGATGGGATTCACCTCCGCGACCTCGATCGACCGGAGGCGGCCCGACGCGGCGAGCATCTCCATCGCGAGCTGCGCCTCGCGGTACGTGAGCCCACCCCGGACGGGCGTGCCGACGCCCGGCGCCTCGTCCGGATCGATCGCGTCCATGTCGAGCGAGAGCGCGATCCCGTCTCCCCTGCCCGCGACGGCGATGGCGCGCTCCATCGCGGCGGCCATGCCCGCGCGGTCGACGTCGGCCATCGTGATGGCCGTCACGCCCGCGGCGCCGATGTTGGCGCGCTCGTCACGGTCGACGCTCCGCGTCGCGAGGAGCACCGCGTTCTCGCCGTCGACGCTATTGCGCAGCTCGGCTGGGAACGGGTCCGAGGCGAGGCCCGACGCGACCGCGAGGGGCATGCCGTGCACGTTGCCCGACGGGCTCGTGTCCGGCGTGTTGATGTCGGCGTGGGCGTCGATGTAGATGACCCCGGCTCTGCGCGATCCGGAGCGCGCGAGCCCCGCGAGCGTGCCCATGGCGATGGAGTGGTCGCCGCCGAGGACGATGGGGATCTGGTCGGCTCGGTCGATCTCCTCGACGACCTTCGCGAGCTCCAGCGCGACGCGGCAGATCTCGTCGGCGTGGTGCGACGCACCGCCGCGACCGCGCCACACGCGGCCGAGATCGCTGTAGGCCGCGCCGGGCGACGAGATCCGCAGCCCCTCGGCGCGGTCGGCGACGCGGAGGTTCCCCCGGTCCCGCACGTCGATGCCGAGCCGCTCGAGCGCGAGGTGCAGGCCGGCGTAGCGGATCGCCGACGGCCCCATGTCGACGCCGCGGCGGTTCGCGCCGAGGTCCATCGGCACGCCGACGACCTGGACGGCGCGCCGCCCCGTCACGGCTTCGCGCGCGGCTGGAAGACCGCGAGGATCGTGCCCTCCGCGGCGACCTCGTCGCCGACGAGCGCGCGCACCTTCACGCGCGCGAAGGACCGCCGGAACTTCTCCATGACGGCCTCGAAGCGGCCGGTGTCACCGGGGCGGACGATGCGCTTGAAGCGCATCTCCTCGATCCCCGCGAAGAGGCCGAGTCCCTCGCGCCGCTCCGGCATCGCCATCGCCATCACGGTCGCGGCTTGCGCGCACGATTCGACGAGGATCACACCGGGCACGATCGGCTCGCCCGGGAAGTGACCCTTCAGGTACCACTCGTCACCGGTGAACGTGTGCTCGGCGACCGCGCGCACGCCCGGGTCGAGCTCGACGACGCGGTCGATGAGGAGGAACGGGTCGCGGTGCGGGATGAGCGCCTCGATGCCGGCCCGATCCAAGATCAACCCGCGAGGGCCTCGATCCCGACCGTGTCGATGAGGTGCGTCGTCACCTTCCCGTCGCGGAAGAGGTCGCTCGCGAGGATCTTCTTGTGCGCCGCGATGTTCGTCGTCACGCCGACGATCGTGAGCTCATCGAGCGCGCGCTGCATCCGGGAGACCGCCTCGGGGCGGTCGCGGCCCCAGGCGATGACCTTCGCGAGCAGGGAGTCGTAGTAGGGCGGGACCTCGTAGCCCTGGAAGCAGTGCGAGTCGACACGGATGCCCGGGCCCGCGGGCGGTAGGAACGTCGTCAGCACGCCGGTGGATGGCGCGAACCCATTCTCGGGGTCCTCCGCGTTGATGCGGCACTCGATCGCGTGCCCGTTCACCCAGACCTGCTCTTCCGACAGCGACAGCGGCTCGCCGGCCGCGAGCGCGATCTGCTCCTTCACGAGGTCGACGCCGGTGACCATCTCGGTGACCGTGTGCTCTACCTGGATGCGCGCGTTCACCTCGATGAAGTGGGGCGAGCCATCGTTGTCGACGAGGAACTCGAACGTGCCGACGTTGCGATAGCCCGAGCGCCGCGCGGCATCCGCCGCGAGGCGCGCGACGCGGTGCTGGAGCTCGAGGCCGATCGACGCGGACGGAGCCTCCTCGATCATCTTCTGGTTGCGCCGCTGGATCGAGCACTCGCGCTCGCCGAAGCAGATCGCGTTGCCGTGCTCGTCCGCGAGGACCTGCGCCTCGATGTGCCGGACGCCCTCGAGGTTGCGCTCGATGTAGATCCCGTCGTCGCCGAACGACGCCTTCGCCTCGCCGCGCGCCTGATCCCAGAGCCGCTGGAGGTCCCGCGCCGACGCGGCCTTGCGCATCCCGCGGCCGCCGCCGCCCGCGCGCGCCTTCAGCATCACCGGATAGCCGATCGCCTCGGCGATCCGCAGCGCCTCGGAGACCGTGCGCACCGGGCCCTCCGATCCGGGGACGATCGGCAGCCCGTACTGCCGCATCAACGTGCGCGTCGCGGCCTTGTCGTGGAACTTCGCGAGGACCTCGGGCGGCGGGCCGATGAACACGAGCCCGTGCTCGCGGCACACCTCCGAGAAATCCGCGTTCTCGGAGAGGAAGCCGTACCCGGGATGGATCGCCTGCGCGCCCGAGATGAGCGCCGCGCTGATGATCGCCGGGATGTTCAGGTAGCTCTCGCGTGCGCTCGGCGGTCCGATGCAGATCGCCTCGTCGGCGAGGTGCACAGGCAGGCTGTGCGCGTCCGCCTCGCTGTACACGAGGACGCTCTGGATCCCGAGCTCGCGGCAGGCGCGGATGACCCGCAGCGCGATCTCGCCGCGGTTCGCGATGAGGACCTTGTCGAATGACAAGAGGAAGCTCCCCTAGGCGGGCGTGACCTTCTGCGCTTCTTCCTTGCCGCTGCGCTGGCTCATGCCCTTTTCATACGTGACCGACTGACCCTGGGTCAGTGAGTCGAAACCGCCCCCTGTCACCTGCGACCGGTGGAAGAACAGCTCGGTGCCGTCCTCCTGCTTGATGAAGCCGAACCCGCGGTCCGTGAGCCGAGTGATCGTGCCTTTGGCCATGTGAACCCCTTTCGTTCGTGGAGGTGAACACTACGCTCCGAGGAGCGGGAGCGCCGCCTCGAGGGTCGCTGGGTCGTTCACGTTCGCCGTGCGGGCCTCGGGGAGGATCCGCGTCACGAGCCCCGTGAGCACGGTGCCGGGGCCGAACTCGACGAACGTCGTGGCTCCCAGCTCGGCCGCGCGCCGCATCGTCTCGACCCATCGCACCGGCGACCAGACCTGGCGCTCGAGCAGGACTGCCAGCTCGCTCGCCCGGCCGTGCACGTCGGCGTCGACATTGGCGATGAGACGGCAGCGGAGCGAGCCCCAGCGGGCGCTCGCGAGCGCCGCGCCGAGGTCCGGCGCGACCGCGCGCATCGCGGGCGAGTGGAAGGCCGCGGAAACGCGGAGCGGGATGACGCGCTTCGCGCCGGTGCCCTTCAGCACGTCGATCGTCTCCGGGAGCTTGACGAGCGGTCCCGAGATGACCACCTGTCCTGGCGCGTTGTCGTTCGCGATGACGACGCCGCTCCCGGCGAGCGCGCGCTCGACGGTGGCCGCGTCGACGCCGACGACCGCGGCCATACCCCCGCCGTCCGGGGCCGCCGCCTGCATGAGCTCTCCGCGGCGGCGCACGATGCGGACGGCGTCGGGCAGCGACAGCGCCCCGGCGGCGACGATCGCGGAGTACTCGCCGAGCGAGTGTCCCGCGACCGCGAGCGGGTCGGGCAGATCGTGACCGAGCGCCTCGCCGGCCGCCCGCAGCGCCGCGATCGACATCGTCAGGATCGCCGGCTGCGCGTTCGCGGTGCGGTCGAGCTCCTCCTGTGGGCCGTCCCAGCACAGCGCGCGCAGGTCGAGCGTCAGCGCTTCCCCGGCTGTGCTGAATGCACGTGCCGCGGATGCGTACCGTTCGGCGAGGGCCTTCCCCATCCCGACATGCTGCGAGCCCTGGCCGGGGAACAGCCACACGACGTTCGAGGGCATGCGCCTGGGAAGGCTAGCCCCTGAGTCACTGTGATGGCGACCGCGCGCCGCGATGCCTTCCTCGCGATCCGCGAGGGCTGACCCGCGCTCATCACGCCGTTCCTCATCGGCGTGCCGTTCGGCGTGCTCGCGCGCGAAGCGGGGCTCGATGCCGTCCAGACCTCCGTGATGAGCCTCGTGGTCCTCGCCGGGGCCGCGCAGTTCGCGTCGATCGAGCTGTTCCGGAGCGCGGCGGGACCGCTCCTCGTCGTGGTCACGACGCTGCTGATCAATCTGCGCCATCTGCTGATGGCCGCGTCGCTGCGTCCCTACTTCGCCGATCGTCCGCTCCCCCAGCGGCTCGGGCTGGCCTTCGTGCTGACCGATGAGGCATTCGCCATGGGCGCCGGCTGGTACCGCCGAGGCGGACGCGGCGTCGCGTACTACGCCGGGTTCGGCATCACCCTCTGGATCGGCTGGACCGCCGGCACGGTCATCGGGGCCGTCGGCGGCGGCGGCCTGCCGGACCCGCGCTCGCTCGGGATGGACTTCGCGATCACGGCGCTGTTCATGGCGATCGTCGTCGTCGGGATTAAGCGGCCACGCGATGTCGTCATCGCGCTCGCCGCGGCGGTCATCGCCGGTCTCCTGCGGGGAGCTGGGCTCGCGCTCGTCGCGGTCGTGATCGCAGGGGCGCTCGCGCCGCTCGCCGCGCGGCTCGGTCGCGTCCGATGACGGAGTGGCTCGCGATCGCCGGCGCCGCGGTGGCGACGTATCTCACCCGCTCGCTCCCGCTCGCGGCCACGTTCCGCCCGAGCGACCGCGTCCGCGGCTATCTCGAGGATCTTCCGATATCGATCATCGCCGCCCTCGCCGGCGCCGGCCTCCTCGCGCCGCAGCAACGCCTCGCATTCGGACCGGAGATCGTCGCCGCACCCCTCGTCGTCGCGGTCGCGTGGTGGCGGCGCAACCTGCTGCTCGCGGTCATCGCCGGCGTCGTCGTCGTCGCGGTGCTCCGGAGGATCCCGGCGTGAGCGTGGACGTGCGGGCCGAGCGGTCCTCGATCTCCCAGGCGTGGTCGAGCCAGTGCCAGGCGCTTCGGCGGACGATCTTGCGCGGCTTCCAGCGGACGCCGCCGCGTGGCCCGCGCGCGGGGATCTCGCCCCGCGCGGAGGCGGCGAGCCCGTCGAACATCGCCTGGTGCGTCCGCTCGCACTGTTCCCCGACCGTGCCGGGCTCCAGCGTGTACTTCCAGCCGAGCGCACCGAGGTAGCCAGCGTCCGCTTCGAGGCAGTGCCGCACGATCGTCGCCCGCGTGCGCCCGCCGCCGCGCGGTCCCTTCGCGAGCGTCCTCCCGTGCGAGGCGGCGAAGGCGTCGTCGAACGCGCGCCAGCACGCGCGGAGGATGGCGCGCGCCCGCTGGAGCGTCGCGTCGTCCATCGGCGCCTCGTCGAACGACGGCGTCGCTCCCGGCGCGCCGAAGTCCGTCGTCGCGTCGCCGGCGACGCGCAGGACCACCCTGAGCGCCGGCACATCCTTCGGCGCGGCGAAGCCGAGCCGCGTTCGCTTCAGTGCCCGCGCGTACCGCGGTCCGGCGTCGAGCAGCGCCCGGAGCGCGCTCGCCTCATCGCGGCCGCCCCGGCACCAGCCCGGCCACTCGACCGCGCACGCGAACGTCCGCTTCGTGCCCCGCTCGAGGTAGACCGCGATCGCCGGATGTGAGCGACGCGCAGGAGAGGTCATCTCCAGGCGTCGATGAGGTCCTGAGGACCGAGCGTGACATCGACCCCCATGGCCGTGACAGCACCCCGAGCGGCAGCGACCAGGAGGGTCCGAGCATCCGTGCCCGGCACCTGCGGGACGAGCCCGGTCAACTGACGGAGGTCGCCGGTGTCGAATGCGCTGCCATCGCGCCACTTGACCGAGCCAACGAAGCTCACGCGCCTGGGCTTCTTCATGTCGGGAATGCCGACGAGGTCGACTTCGGGCACATTGGTACGCGTCCAGTAGCCGCCTACGTGGCGCGCGTCCCCGAACCGTGGATCCGGAAGGAGGCGTGTGATGGCCGCGCGCACGAGCGGCTCTACGGCTCGGCCGCGGTACGTGGGCCATGCCGTCCTGATCTGCTGACGGACGAGCGTCCCGCGGCCACGCTCGACCTCCTCCTGTGCCGGCTCGATGAAGCGCAGCCAGAACCGTAGGTACGGGTCGGCGATGAAGTACCGCCGCTCTGAGGATGGCTTCGTCGAGAGCGGGACCGGCGCCGCGACGACGCGCTTCTGCCCGACGAGTACGGGGAGCGACCGGTCCATTGAGCCCTTTGACAGACCTGAGGTGCTCATGATGTTCGTGTAGGTCGTCTCGCCAGAGCCGATCGCCTTGAGCATCTGCCGCGCCTGTACATCTGTTGGGAACTCCGCACTGAGGATCCGCTCCGCATTGACGATGAGGCTCGAATCGGGCTCTGACAGCGCCTCGCTGAGGAACCGCCATGGGTCAGCACCCGAAGGCCACGTGCGAACGATCCCCGGGAACCCGCCGACCATCAGGTAGGCATCGATCGTGTCGGCAGGTGCGAGGCGCAGCAGGTCGCCGATCTCAGCCGGGCTCAGCGGGTCGATCAGCATCTCTCGCGTCGGGCGGTTGAACAGCGCCCTGCCGTGCTCCGCCAGCGCCTTCATCATCCCGATGTCTGAGCCGACCAGGACGAGAACGACGGGAAGACGCTCCAGTGCGCGGTCCCAGGCGTGCTGAACTCCTGATTCGACGTCGTGTCCCTCCTGACGTTCGATCAGGTATGGGAACTCGTCAATGACGATCGCCAGCGGGCTGGCTTTTGTTGCGCCCTGGCTGGCCAGGGTCAGTGCGGATTGCCAGCTGTTGAACGTCAGGCCGGCGGCCGTGGACGCGACCGGAAGGGTGGACCCGGCAACGGCATCCCGGAACAGCTCGAGATCGGTCTGCGTGGTCGAGGCCGGTGCGGAGAAGAAGACATGCCGAAGCTTCCTCGTCGCGATCCAGTGTTCGAGCAGTCTCGATTTGCCGACGCGACGGCGACCGCGGACAGCAAGGAACGCGCCATCGCCTTGCTTGCGGAGCCGAGCGAGATCCTTGTCGAGCGTAGCCAGGTCGGAAGCGCGACCGATGAACCGCACTCGAAGTCTCCTTGACGAGGCGCAGGCCTCACACATGATACCCCCACGAATGGGGGTATCGCGCCTGGGGGTCTTCTCCTTCCCCGGGGGCTCGAAACGACGCGGTCCGCGCTTAGCCGAGCGCGATCGCGAAGAGCGGCTGCCCGTACTCGACCGGCGCGCCGGCGGCGACGAGCACCTCGTCGATCCGCCCGTCGGCGGGCGCCGTGATGTCCGCCATGCTCCCGAGGGACTGGATCGCGCCCAGCACGACGCCCTTGCGCACGACCTCGCCCCGCTGCCACTCCTTTGCCGCGGAGAAGATCCCGACCGTCGTCGCGCGGACGCGCTGCACCTTCTCCGGCTCGGCGACGGCATCGCGCTCGCGTCGCGTCTCCGCTTCCGGCGCGGACGGCGACGCGACCCGCGTGACCTTCACGGAATACGACGGCGTCTCGACCTCGATCGACGTCGCGGCCGAGCCGCGCAGCAGCTTCGCGAGCTCGTCGAGCATGATGAGCGACTCGTTCTGCTCGCTCATCGCCCGAGCACGCGCCGCCACCACGGCCGCCTCGGCGCGACGGGCTCGCCCTCCGGCTCGACGACGACGCCGATCCGGCGGAAGCGCTCGTAGCGCGCGGCGAGGAGGTCGGCGATCGGCAGACGCGACAGGCGATCGAGCTGTGCGAGGACCGCGGCCTTCACGTTCGCCGCCGTCGCGTCGTGGTCGTTCTGCGCGCCGCCCCGCGGCTCGGGGACGAGCCCGTCGACGATCCCGAGCTCGAGGAGGTCCGGCCCCGCGAGGCGCAGCGCCCTGGCGGCGCGCTCCGCCTCGCTCGCGCTCCGGAACAGGATCGCGGCCGCGCCTTCCGGCGAGATGACGGAGTAGATGGCGTTCTCGAGCGCGAGCACGACGTCGCCCACGCCGAGCGCGAGCGCGCCGCCGGACCCGCCCTCGCCGATGACGACCGCGACGACCGGCGTGCGGAGCCGCGTCAGCGTCTCGATGCACTTCGCGATCGCCTCGGCCTGCCCGCGCTCCTCGGCTTCGGGTCCCGGATACGCGCCGGGCGTGTCGATGAGCGTGACGAGCGGAAGGTGGAAGCGCTCGGCAAGGCGGTACAGGCGGATCGCCTTCCGGTAGCCCTCGGGGTGCGCCATCCCGAAGTTGCGCTGGATGTTCTCTTCGGTCGAGGCGCCGCGCTGCTGTCCGACGACGACGACCGCGCGCCCGTCGAGCTCCGCGATACCGCCCACGACGGCCGGGTCGTCGCGGAACGCGCGGTCGCCGTGGAGCTCCTGGAAGCGCGCGAAGATGCGCTCGATGAGCTCGACGGCGTGCGGGCGGTGGAGGTCGCGGGCGAGCTTCACCGCCTCCCACGGCGAGACGCGGGAACCGAGCTCCGCCGGGTCGACGATGACCGTTCCGTCCGGCGGCACGTACCCGTTGTCGCTCCCCGGCGGGCGCGTCCCGAGGAGGAGATCCTTCATGAACACGTCAGAGGGACCAGCGCAGGTCGCCCGTCCGCGGACGGAGCGCCCCGAGGAAAAACGCGAGCCGGTCGCGCAGCTGCGATCGCGGCACGACCTGGTCGACGAAGCCGTGCGCCATCACGAACTCCGCGCGCTGGAACCCGGCCGGGAGGCGCTCTCCGATGGTCTGGTCGGTGACGCGGGCACCCGAGAAGCCGATGAGCGCCTTCGGCTCGGCCAGGACGATGTCGCCGAGCGATCCGTAGGACGCGAGCACGCCTCCGGTCGTCGGGTCGGTGAGGACGCTGATGTAGGGGACCCCCGCGTCGGCGAGCCGGCCGAGCGCCGCGACGATCTTCGCCATCTGCATGAGCGCGAGGGTGCCCTCCTGCATGCGCGCGCCCCCCGACGCGCTCACGATGACGAGCGGCGCTCCCGCGGCGAGGGCGCGCTCGGCGGCGCGCGTGATCTTCTCGCCGACGACGCTGCCCATCGAGCCGCCGATGAACTCGAAGTCCATCACCGCGAGCTCGACGGCCCCCTGGCCGATGCGCGCGGATCCGGTGATGACGGCGTCGCGCGCGCCGCTCTTCAGCTTCGCCGCCTCGATCCGCTGCGGGTACGGCTTGCTGTCGACGAAGCCGAGCGGGTCGGCGGAGGTGAGGTCGGCGTCGTGCTCCACGAAGCTGCCCCTGTCGACGAGGAGCTCGATGCGCTCCCGCGCGCCGATCTTGAAGTGGTGGCCGCACTTCGGGCAGACGCTCATGTTCCGCGCGAGCTGCTTGTTGAAGAGCATCTCGCCGCAGTCGGGACACTGCGTCCAGAGGTGCGAGGGCAGCTCCTTGCGCCGCCCGAAGGGCATCCGGAGCCTCACGCCTGCGCCTCCGCGTACCAGCAGAGGCCGATGACGCCCGGACCCGCCCGAGCGCCGATGACCGGACCGGCCTCGGCGAGGTAGTACTCGACGCAGTGGTAGCGGTCCTGCACCCATTCGCCGAGGGTCCGCGCGCGCTCCGGATCGTTCGTGTGGAGCACGCAGGCGTGGATCCGTGAACCCTCGGGCGTCCGCTTGCCGAACAGCTCCTTCACCCGCGCCACCGCCTTCTCACGCGTCCGCACGCGGTCGATGGGATGCACCGCGCCGTTCGCGACCTCGAGGATCGGCTTCACCGCGAGGAGCGTGCCGAACAGCGCCGCGCCGCCGGAGACGCGTCCCGATCGCCGCAGGTACTCGAGCGTGTCGGCGGCGGCGAGGATCTGGATCGCGCCGGCCATCGTGCGCGCGAGCGCGAGCGCCTCCGCGAAGGAGCCCCCGTGCTCGCGCAGCCGCGAGAGCGCGGTCGCGATGAGCGAGATCCCGCCCGCGAGCGACCGGGTGTCGACGACCTCGATGCGCGCGCGGTCCTGCCGCTGCTGGGCGGTGGTGGCCGCGACCGAGTACGTCGCCGAGAGCTCCGTCGCGATCGTGAGGACGATCATCTCCTTCACGCCGTCGGCGATGGCCGCGTCGTAGACCGAGAGGCACTCCTCGATGTTCAGCGCCGACGTCTCGGGCGTCACGTCCTTCGGGCGGATGCGCTCGTAGAACTCGGCCGTGGTGATGTGGCCCGGCTTGCCCGCGTCCGCAGCGCTCGTCGCGGCGACGTAGGCCTGGTCGCTGAGGATCACCTTCAGCGGGAGCCAGCGGATGTCGAATGCGCGCGCGAGCTCCTCCGGGAGCGCGGCGGTCCCGTCGATCGCGATCGCGAAGCGGCTCACCGGAGGAGCGAGACCTCCCCTGCCACGACACGCGTGTCGCCCGCGCTCGTCCGGAGCACGAGCGCGCCGTCGTCGGCGAGCTCGCGCGCGACGCCGCGCAGGGTCGGCCCCGCCGCCGAGCGGACCTCGACCTCCCGGCCGAGCATGGACGCGCGCCCGCGCCACTCCTCGAGCGCGGCGCGACGCTCTTCCGGCGCCCGAGCGATGCGGTCGAGCTCGCGGCACAGCCGGGCGAGCAGCGCGAGGCGATCGACGACATGGCCTTCCGCGACGAGCGACGTCGCGACGGGCGCGAGGTCGCCGAGCTGCGCGGCCGTCTGATGGACGTTCACCCCGACCCCGAGCACGAGGGCGCCACCGTCCGTGGCCGTCGCCGCGTCCGCGAGCGCGCCCGCGACCTTCTTCTCGGCGAGCTGCACGTCGTTCGGCCACTTGAGGCGCACATCGCTCACGCCGAGGTCGGCGAGCGCGCGCGCGACCGCCACGCCGGTCAGGAGAGCGAAGAGCGCCGGATCGGCGGGGAGCGGCCGCAGGATCCACGACGCGAGGAGCGACGTCCCGGCGGGCGCGACCCACGGACGGCCCTGCCGCCCGTGGCCCGCCGTCTGGTGCTCGGCGACGATCACCGCGGCGCCGTGCCCGGCGTCCGCGAGCTCGCGCGCGCGCTCCTGCGTCGAAGCGAGCCGCTCGTGGTGCTCGATCCGGCGACCGAGCTCGGTCGCGAGCGCGCTCCGGACGGCGGGATCCGCGAGGAGGGTCAGTCGGTCCACGTGTCGCTCATGGTGACATCCGCACCTGCACCCCCGCCGCGCGCACGCGGAGCACGCGCGCGCGACCCGGCGCACCGGCGCCGTCCGCCGCTTCCTCCATCGCCGCGACGACGCGTGGCGCGAGCCGCGTCGGGGCCACCGCGAGCACGGCAGGTCCCGCCCCCGAGAGCGCGGCGCCGAAGGCGCCGGCAGATCGCGCCGCGTCGACGACGTCCTCGAGTCCCGGAACGAGCCGCGCGCGCGCCGGCTCGTGGAGCCGGTCGCGCATCGCGAGCGAGAGGAGGCCGCCGTCGGCGCGGAGGATCGCGGCGACGAGCGCGGCCGCATGCGACAGATTGAAGACCGCGTCGGCGCGGCTGACACTGGCCGGGAGCGCGGCGCGCGCCTCGCGAGTGGCGAGGCGGCGATCGGGGACCAGGAGGCAGATCCGCCAGGAGCGCGGGAACGCGGAGCGGAACACGAATGGCCCGTCGTGCGTCGGGAGCGCGATGGTCATGCCTCCGTACAGCGCCGCGGCCACGTTGTCGGGATGTCCCTCGACCTCGGCCGCGATGCGGAGCAGCGACCGGCGGTCGAGCGGGTCCCCGAGGAGCGCGTTGCCGGCGGCGACCCCCGCGGCGATCGCGGCGGCGCTCGACCCGAGGCCTCGGCCGAGCGGGATCCGCGACCGCTGCGTCACGTGCTGCGGCGGCACGTGCGACTTCGCCGTCTTGGCGACCGCGCGGACGGATACGACGAAGAGGTCGTCGGCGGCGTCCGGCGGCATCCCCTCGCCGTCGCTCTCGTACGTCACGCCCCAGGTGCGCGCCGGACGGAGGTCGAACTCCGCCAGCAGCGGGAGCGCGATGGCGAACGAATCGAACCCCGGACCGAGGTTCGCGCTGGTCGCCGGCGCGCGCACGCGCAGCTCGCTCATCGGAAGGGCGCCATGCTATTCCGACCCTCGGTCGGGCAAAGCCCTCCCTCGGGCCACCGTGCTCGACCTCGTCGCTGCGGCGCCTCGGTCTGCGCGCGGTGGGTACGCTTCCGCACATGGAAGTCTCCGCGCGTGACCGGGCGCTCGTGACGGCCACGCTGGTGCTGCTCCTCGCGTACCTCGCGCTGCAGATCGCGGGTGAGGTCCTCGGCGCGGTCGCCCGCGTCGCGGACGTCCTGCTCATCTTCCTCGTCGCGTGGGCGTTCGCGTACCTGCTCCTGCCGCTCGTCGACCTCGTCGACCGTCGCACGCGGCTCGATCGTGGCGGCGCGGTCGCGGTCGTCTATCTCGCGATCGCCCTCGTCCTGGCGCTCGTGCTCGGCCTCGGGATCCCTGCGCTCGCCGGCCAGCTCTCCGCACTGACCGAGCGCGGACCGGAGTTCGGCGAGAAGGCCGCCGGGATCGTCGTCGATCTCCAGCGCTCGCTCGAGGCGGCCGGCATCCGCGCCGACGTCGCCGCGCTCTACGGGACGGTGCCGGCGCGCGTCGCCGAGCTCACCGGCGCCTTCGCGGCGGACGCGCTCGGCGTGATCGCCGCGACGGGAGGCGTCCTCTTCAACGCGACGCTCGTCCTCATCCTCGCGTTCTTCATGCTCATCGACGGCGAGCGCCTGTGGGGCCGCTTCCTGCAGCTGCTGAACGACGAGCTGCGCAGCGAGGCCGAGCTCTTCCGCCAGAGCGCGGACCGGTCCTTCGGCGGGTTCCTGCGCGCGTCGCTCATCCTCGGGTCGATCTACGGCGTCGTGCAGTACCTCATCTTGCGGCCGCTCGACGTGCCGTTCGCGGGCCTGCTCTCGCTCATCGCCGGCCTCGTCATGATCATCCCGTTCTTCGGCCCGATCATCGCCGCGATCCCCGTCTTCATCGCGACCATCCTCGCGACGCCGGACCGCTTCGTGCCCGTCTTCATCCTGACGATGCTGCTGCAGCAGATCGTGCTGAACATCGTCGGCCCTCGCCTCATGGCCAACGTCATCGGCATCCACCCGCTGTTCGTGTTCCTCGCCATCCTCATGGGCGCGAAGCTCGCGGGCTTCTGGGGCGTGCTCCTCGCGATGCCGGTCGCGGGGATCGCGAACTCGTTCGCGCGCTACGCGAACCAGGTGGTGCGCGGCAGGCGGGCGCGGACCGAGGCGCACCTCGTCGGGCTCCGGCCGTCCCCTGGGCGCGCGGACCGAGGCGCTGAGGCGGACGCCGAAGCGACGAGGTCGAGCACCTGGGCCCGAGGGAGGGCTTCGCCCGAGCGAGGGTCGGAATAGGTGAGGCACATCCTCATCACGAACGACGACGGGATCGGCTCCGACTCGCTCGGGCCGCTCGCCGACGCGCTCGCGCCGCTCGGCGAGGTCCACATCATCTGTCCCGAGCGGAACTGGAGCGGCGCCAGCCACAGCATCACGCTCTTCCGCCCGCTCCGGTGCCGCCCCACGATGCTGAAGGGCGGTCACGAGGCGTTCATGACGGACGGGAGCCCGACCGACTGCGTCCGCCTCGCGGTCCTCGGCTTCCTGCGGCAGAAGCCGGACCTCGTCGTGAGCGGGATCAACCGCGGCGCGAACCTCGGCGACGACATCACCTACTCGGGCACGGTCGCCGCGGCCATGGAGGGGCTGCTCTCGAACATCCCGTCGATCGCGATCTCCATCGGCGCGTTCGGCGCGAACCTCGACTTCGGGCCGTCGGCGGCGTTCGCGGCGCTGCTCGCACGGAACATCTTCCAGCGCGGCTTCATGTCCGACGCGCTCCTCAACGTGAACGTCCCCGCGCCCGGCGCGGACCGCATCCTCGGCGTCGAGGTGACGCGCCTCGGGAAGCGGAACTACCGCGACCGGCTCGTCGAGCGCCTCGACCCATACGGGAACCCGTACTACTGGGTGGGCGGCCCCGCGGTGAGCGAGGAGGCCGAGCCCGGCACCGACGTCGCGGCGGTCCGCGCCGGGAAGATCAGCGTCACGCCGATCGCCCTCGACCTCACCAGCCACGCGCTCATCGAGGACCTCGCGTCGTGGGACTGGGGCCGGGCCACTCCGGTCACGATCACCGCGGAGGCGGAGTAGGGATCGGGTCCGCGTCCGGGACTACTGCGCGAGCGCGGTGTAGAGCCCGGCGAGCCCCTGCTGGCCGCGGACGCGGTAGCGGCGCAGGCCGAGCATGTCGTTGCTCGACTGCACCGATCCGCCGTCCTTGCGGTAGCCGCTGAGGTAGCCGCAGTTCGTCAGCGCGTCCGCTGGGACCGGCAGCCAGTCCCCCGCGGGATACACGAAGTGGCGGATGTCCCGTCCCGTCCACTCCGAGAGGATCCGCCGCGAGGTGCACAGCTGGTAGACCTGCGACGGATACGGGAGCTTGCTCACGCTCACGTGGTCCGTGGCGTGCGAGACGATGTCCATCCCGGCGTCGGCGAGCGCGCGGACCTGGGCCCGGGTCATGTAGCCGGGCTTGTCGATGAGGTTCGCGGTGATGGCGAAGGTGCCGGTCATCCCGTACTTGCGCAGGAGCGGCAGCACGACCTGGTAGTGGTCGGCGTAGCCGTCGTCGAAGGTCAGCAGCACGGGCCTGGGCGGCAGCGGCTTCGTCTGATCGAGCGCCCACCAGAGGTCCTGCGTGGTGATCGTGTTGTAGCCGCCGGTCCGCAGGAAGCGCAGGTGCTCCTCGAAGTCGGTCGGACTGACGGTGAGGTCGACCCGGAAGCGGTCCGGGTCGGGCGGCAGCCACCCGACGTAGTGGTACATGAGCGCGTTCACCCGGAACGACCGCGAGCCGTCGCTGTTGACCAGAGGGAAGTACGTGCGCGCGACCGATGCCGTGGGCGCGGCCGCGGTCGGCGGGGTCGCGGACGCGGGCAGCGCGTCGGCCTCCTTCACGACGACGGTCCAGAAGACACCCTCGTCCTCCATCCACTGCGCGCCCTCGACGAGCGGACGGAGCGCGAGGCGGTACGTCCCCGGCGCGGACGGCGCGCGCAGCGCGAACCGGAACCACGAGACCTGGCCGGGGCCGATGTACGCCGCGGACTGCGCGGCGATCCGGTTCGCCGCGGGCCATCCGGTCTCGACCCCGCCGAGCGCGCTCGCCTTGTCCTGACCGGGCTCTGGGCCCCACGTGCCGAGGAAGGCCGCCGACCCCATCCGCCCCGCATACCACCCGAGCGTCCCGGTGTTCATGAAGGCGACCGTGGCGGTCGCCGTGTGTCCCGAGCAGAGCGTCGGGTAGCCGCTCTGGCCGTACCACGCGGCGTGGAAGCCGGGGATGCCGGTCCGGACGCTCGCGGGCGCGGGGATCCCCGGCCCGATCGAGTCTGTGCAGGTCGTGGCCTCGCCCGGCGCTGCGCTCTCGAGCAGCGGCGACGACGTCCCGGCCGCGGGCGCGGGCATGGTCGCGATCAGCAGCGCGGTCGCGAGCGCTACGCGGATCAAGCCTCGTCCCCCTCGCCATCTCTCGGACAACGGAGCCCACGGACGTGCATGATCGTACGGAACGCCCGCTGGTCCGAGCAACGGCCGGAGGTGTGCGCCGTCACGATCAGGTGAGGATCATGGTCCGGCGCGGGCGCCGGGCGAACGGGCGCCGGCTAGATGCGCGACACGCCGGCGGACTCGAACGTCGCCATCTCGGCGAGCACGGCGACGGCCGCGTCGACCAGCGGCAGCGCGAGCGCGGCACCGGTGCCCTCGCCGAGGCGGAGCTCGAGCTCGAGGAGCGGCCGAAGGCCGAGCGTCCCGAGCGCGGCGGCGTGTCCGGGCTCGGCCGAGCGATGGGCCGCGATGAGGTAGCCGCCGGTCGCGGGCTGCATGCGAACGGCGGAGAGCGCCGCCGCTCCCGAGATGAAGCCGTCGAGGACGACCGGGACGCGGTGCGCGCACGCCCCGAGGATGACCCCGACGAGACCGGCGATCTCGAGCCCGCCGACCTTCGCGAGGACGTCGAGCGGATCGGAGGGATCGGGCCGGTTCACGTCGATGGCGCGCTCGACGACGCGGATCTTCCGCGCGAGCGTCGCGTCGTCGATCCCCGTGCCGCGACCGACGACGGACGACGGGTCGCGCCCGGTGAGCACCGCGGTGATCGCGCTCGCCGGCGTCGTGTTCCCGATGCCCATGTCCCCGGTCGCCACGATGTCCAGGCCGCGCTCCCGCTCCGCGTCGAGCACCGCGATGCCGCACGCCACGGCCCGCCGGGCCTCGTCGGCGCTCATCGCGGGCCCGACGGTCATGTCGCGCGTACCCGGCGCGATCCTGCGCCGGAGCACGCCGGGGACCGGCCGCCCGTCCACCCCGATGTCGACGACCGCGACGCGCGCGCCGGCGCGCCGCGCGAGCACGTTGATCGCGGCGCCGCCCGCGACGAAGTTGGCCAGCATCTGTGCCGTGACCTCGCGCGGGTACGCCGAGACGCCCTGAGCTGTGACGCCGTGGTCCGCCGCCATGACGATGACCGCGCGGTGCGCGAGCCGCGGCGCGGTGTCGCCGGCGATGGCGCACAGCTGCGCGGCGAGCTCCTCGAGCCGGCCGAGGCTGCCGGGCGGCTTCGTGAGGGCATCGGATCGCTCGCGGGCGCGCCGCGCGGCGTCCGCGTCCACGGGAGCGATGCGTTCGAGGGTGCGCTCGATCGCGATCACGCGGCGCTCCGCGGAGGACCGCCGAGCGGCAGCGGACGGCCCGCGACGACGAGCACGACCTCGTCGGCCTCGCGCGCGACGCGCTGCGCGAGCGTGCCCATCCGGTCGGCGAAGCGGCGAGCCATCGCGTTCGGCGGGACGATGCCGAGCCCGACCTCGTCACTGACGAAGATGCAGCCGCGCTGGCGCGCTCGTGCGGCGGCGAGCGCGCGGTCCACCCGGTCCGCCATCTCGTCGTCGCTCGCCTGGATCCGCGCGCTCACCCACAGCGTGAGCGAGTCGACGAGGACGAGATCGCCCCCGCGCGCCGCCGCGATCGTGCGGGCGAGATCCGCGGCCGCGTCGAGCGTCGCCCACGCGGCCGGGCGCGCGCGCCGGTGGGCGGCGATCCGCTCGTCGAGCTCGGGGTCACCGGGCAGCGCCGTCGCCACGAAGGTCACCGCATCGCCGGCGCTCCGCCGGGCCCGCTCCAGCGCGTAGCGGCTCTTGCCGCTTCGCGTACCGCCGACGACGAGCACGAGCTCACCCACGTCCGAGCTCCACCGCGCGGAGGAGACGGGGGACGTCGGCCGAGGAGCGGAACCATGCGCCGAGCGCCGCGTACCGGTCAGCCGGCGCGTCGCGCGGCTCGAACGCGACGCCCCGTCGGCGCGCGAGCACCCGGAGCAACCCGACGCGGACCGCCGTGCTCGTGAACAGGCCGTGCACGTAGGTGCCGACGACACGACCGTCCAAGCTCACGGCGCCATCGAGGGTCGCCCGCCCACCCGGACCGCTCACGCTCGCGAACGGCGCGCAGCCATCGCGGTCGGTGCGCCCGACGTGCAGCTCATATCCCGAGAACGGCAGGGATCCCCCGAACAGCGCCCCGGGCGCTCCGATCACCCCGTTCACCGGCGTGGTGCGCTTCGGCAGCTCGAACCGCGTCCGGACGGGAAGGAGGCCGAGGCCGCGCACGGCGCGCGGCGGCCCTTCGACGCCGGCGCGGTCGTCGAGCGCGGCCCCGAGCATCTGCAGTCCGCCGCAGATGCCGAGGATGGGGACGCCCGCATCCGCGAGCGCCCGGACGCGCGCGGCGATGCCGCCGGCCCGCAGCCACTCGAGGTCGTCGATGGTCGCCTTGCTCCCCGGAAGGACGACCAGGTCCGGCACGCCGATCCCGGCCGCGGACGCGACGTAGCGCACGCCAGCGCCGGCCGCGGCGAGCGGCTCGAGGTCATCGAAGTTGCTGATCCGCGGGTACCGGATGACGGCGATGTCGACCGGTCCGCGCACGGACGCGCCGTCGAGCGAGAGCGAGTCCTCGGCCGGGACGGCGAGGTCGGCCGCGTACGGGAGAACGCCGAGCACCGGGAGGCCCGAGGCCCGCCGCAGGTAGCGGAGCCCCGCGTCGAAGAGCGAGCGGTCCCCGCGGAACCGGTTGATGAGGAGGCCGCGGACCCGCGCGCGATCGCGCGCGGGCAGGAGGTCGAGCGTCCCGAGGAGCTGCGCGAACACCCCGCCGCGCTCGATGTCCGCGACGAGCAGCGTCCGCGCGTCCGATGCGCGCATCACGCGCAGGTTCGCGAGGTCGCCCCGCCAGAGGTTCACCTCGGCGAGGCTGCCGGCACCTTCGATGACGACGACGTCGTACCCGCGGCGGAGCGTCCGCAGCGCGCCGGCCACGACCGGCCAGAGCGCCGAACGATCGCGCCAGTAGCGGCGGGGGGCGACCGATCGTCGCGCTCGCCCGAGCACGATGAGCTGGCTGCGTCCTTCCCCTTCGGGCTTCAGCAGCACCGGGTTCATCTCGGCCGTCGGGGCGATACCGCATGCCTCCGCCTGCGCCGCCTGCGCGCGGCCGATCTCGCGGCCGTCCGGTGTGACGGCGGCGTTCAGCGACATGTTCTGGGCCTTGAAGGGCGCGACGCTCCGACCCTCCTCCCGCAGGACACGGCACAGCGCGGTGGCGATGACGCTCTTGCCGACGCCGGATGCGGTGCCGGCGACCATCACGCACGGCGCGAGCTTCACCAGGCCTCCTCGAACAGGACGGTCGCGATCCGCAGCTGGTCGAGCGGCGGTCGCACGGCGACGCGGATGTGCTCGGGCAAGCCGAAGCTCGCGCACCTGCGCACCGCGATCCGCCGCCGGCCGAAGGCGTCGACCAGGGGACGGCACCGCGACCCCGCGTGCACGAGCACGAACGGAGCGCTCGAGGGCACCGGCGTGAGGTCCCGTTCTGAGAACAGCCTCGAGAGCGCGTCACGCCATCGGGCGATCTCGGCGCGCACCGCAGGATCCAGCTTCCATGTGGCGATCGCTCCGACGGCGCACGCGTGCGCCGAGACCGCCCACGGGTCACGGACAACGCGCAGTCGATCGAGGATCGCGGGTGCCGCGACGACGTATCCGACGCGGATCCCGGGGATCGCGAGGACCTTCGTGAGGGAGCGGACGACGATGGCGCGACCCTGGCCCGCCAGTCCGCGCGGGTCGCTCGTCGCGAACGGAAGGAACGACTCGTCCACGACGAGATCGCTCATCGGCGGCAACGCCTCGAGGACCCCATCCCAGGCGCCGCGGCCGGCGCGCCGGCCGGTCGGGTTGTTCGGGTCGCACGCCACCACGAGTCGAGGCCGCTCCCGCGCGACGGTGCGCGCGATCAGAGCACGCGGCACCGCGAAGTCGGGTGGTCGCGCTCGCACCTCCACGACGCGCGCGCCGCGACGTGCCGCGACGCGCGCGTACTCGCCGTACGTCGGACCGACGATCACGACGGTCTCACCGGGCTCGATGAGCGCATCCATGGCGAGGCGTAGCGCCTCGGTCGCTCCGGCGGTGAGCATGACCCATGACGGGTCCACGCGGGACTCCGCCGCGAGATGACGCTCCGCCGCGGTCGCGTCGAGATCGGCGTACGCCGAGTACGACGCGCGAGCGATCGCGTTGCGCACGGCCTCGGGCGTCCCGTGGGGGGCGAGGTTCGCGCTGAGCTCGAGCCATCCGGCCGGCGCGCCGCCATGAGCGACGGTGCTCACCAGCGCCTCGAGCCGACGAACGCGGCCGTCAGGATGCAGGCGGCGGCCAGCACGAGACGGCGGGCGCGAGCGATGTCGCGCGCCTCGGGATCGCGCCCATCGCCCAGCACGTGGTGTCCTCGCTTCTCGAGACGAACGCCGAGCGCACCGGCCGCGGCCGCCATCGGCCAGCCGCTGTTCGGGCTCGCGGTCGAGCGCGCTTCGCGCAGCGCGGTGCGCATCGCGACCGCTGGCGCGCCGCCGACGACCGGCGCGGCAGCGGCGAGCGCGAGCGCGCTGATGCGGGCAGGCAGGAATGACAGCACATCGTCGGCTCGCGCCGCGATGAGGCCGACGTCGCGGTGCCGATCGTCGCGATAGCCGACCATCGCGTCGGCCGTGTTCACCGCCCGGTAGATCGCCGCGCCGGGCGGTCCGGCGACCGCGTACCAGAACAGCGGGGCGACGTAGGAGTCGCAGAGGTTCTCCGCGACGCTCTCGATTGCGGCCGACGCGATGTGGCGTTCATCGAGGTCGACCGTCGGACGGCTCACGATCTCGCCGACCGCCGCACGCGCCTTCTCGATCGTGCCGTGCGCGAGGGCGTCCTTCACGCGGTCGGCCGCGTCGACGAGCTCGCGCAGCGAGAAGGTCGTCTTCAGCCACCAGATCCCGAACGGGGCAGGCATCGCGAGAGAGAGGAGGACCGCCAACGCGGCGGGCGCGAGCAGCACGACGACGCCACCGCTCCGCGCGGCCGCGCGCGTGCGTGGGATGCGGCGCTCGATCGCCCCGATGATGCGCCCGGCGAGCACGACCGGGTGGATCGAACGCGGTGGCTCGCCGAACCGCGCATCGATCGCCAGCGAGGCGAGCCATGTCGCCGTCATCGGATGACCACCGCGGCGACGAGCGCGCTCGTGAACGAGAGCTCGCCGATCGCGCCGTGCACGTCACCCGTCGCGCCACCCAGGACGCGCGCCGCGCGAGCGCCCACGAGAGCCGCGGCCCCGGCGGCTGCCGCGATGCCGGCGAGGCCAGCCGCGCCGGCGGGGAAGAGCAGCGCCGCCGCCAGGATCGTCGCAACGAGGGCGTGCCGGGGACCGATGCCCGTCCGTATCGCGGCGGCAAGCCCATCGGCGCGGGCGCTCGGCAGCGCCCAGATGCCGACAGCCATCGCCCAGCGGGAGGCCCCCGCCGCGACCCACAGCGGGATCGCACGAGGCGATGCGGACGCAAGCGTGCCCACGTCGAGCAGCAGGACGAGCACGACCGTCGCGACCCCGAACGCGCCGATCGCCGGCTCGCGCATCACGGCCAGGCGTCGCGGCCGGTCCCCGCCCCCGAGGAGACCGTCGGCGGCGTCAGCGAGCCCGTCGATGTGGAGCCCGCCCGACAACATGGCGAGAGCGGCCACGTCGAGCACGGCGACCGGCCAGACCGGAAGCGCGGTCGACAGGGCGGCGTCGAGGATCGCGACGGCGCCACCGATCGCGCATCCCACGAGCGGGAACCATGGCACCGACGCGGCCGTCAATCCGGGTCGCCCCACCGGGGCGACCGTCAGCAGGCCGAAGGCGCTCCGTGCGTGCCCGATCACATCCGCGGCGCATCCGCGTCGCTGGCGTCGTGACGCGCGCTGCAGGCCGTCGGTGTCAGAACTCGACCCCCTTCTGGGCGACCACGCCTGCCGCGAAGGGATGCTTCACGAGGCGCATCTCGGAGACGAGGTCGGCGGCATCGACGATCTCCGCGGGGGCGTCCCGTCCGGTGAGGACGAGGTGCGACGCTGGAGGCTTCTGCGCGATGAGCTGGAGCACCTCGGGCACCGTGACCAGTCCCGCCTTCACGGCTCCGAGGATCTCATCGAGCACGAGGATGTCGGCTCCACCCGAGGTGAGGACCTCGCGCGCATCGGCATACCCCGCCTTCGCGGCCACGGCGTGTTCCTCGTCGCTGATGCGCTCGTCGCGGAGACGCTCGATGGTGAAGCCTCGGCCGGCACGGGTGAGCTCGATCTCCGGCGAGAGGCGCCGCAGGGCGGCCTCCTCCCCCGTCCGCCACGCGCCTTTGATGAACTGGATGATCCGCACGCGCATGCCGTGGCCGGCGGCGCGGACGGACATGCCGATGGCCGCGGTCGTCTTCCCCTTCCCGTCGCCCGTGAACACGATCACGAGCCCCTTGCGATGCCGCGCGACCGTCACCGGAACACGCTCGGATGGAGAAGCTTGGCGTACTCCTCGACCCCGTCGGCGAGGCGGGGCCCGGGCCGGCTGACGATGTCCGGATCGATCGGCAGGATCCGGCCGCTGCGGACCGCGTCGATGACCTGCCAGCCCGGACGCGCCTTCACCTGTTCGACGCTCGTGCCGTACTTCGCATCGCCGAGCACGATGACCTGCGGGTCGGCCCGGACGATCTCCTCGGCCGAGAGTTGCGGGAACTTCCGCTGCGCGTTCGCCGCGACGTTGACGCCGCCGGCGACCGTGATCATGGAGTCGATGAAGTTGTTCGGCCCCGCCACGAAGATCCGCGCCGGATCGGTCGCGTCCACCTCGTGGAGGACGCGGGGCTTCGCCGTGATGCCTTTCGTCTTGGCCGCGACCGCGTCGATGCGCGCTCGCATGCGCGCGACGAGCTCCTCCGCGGCCTTCTCGCGGCCCACGACGCGGCCGACGAGCTCGATGTTCCTGTACACGCCGTCGATGTCGCTCGCGTCGAAGACGATGACCGCCTGACCCTGCGCCTCGAGCCCCGGCGCGAGGTTCCCCTGGGTGACGGCAAGGATGAGGTCGGGCCGGTGCGCGATGATCCGCTCGGGGCTCGTGCGCGTGCCGCCGACCTTCGGCAACGCCCTCGCGGCCGCGGGGAAGTCGCTGAAGTCGTCCACCGCCACGAGCCGATCCTCCGCACCGAGCGCGAACACGATCTCGGTCGCGCTCGGCGCGACCGAGACGATGCGCCGCGGCGCGGTCGCGAGCGTGACCTGCTTCCCGCGGTCGTCGGCGACCGTCATCGGGAACGGCGCGGCCGTCGGGCTCGGCGAGGCGGCCGCCGTGCCCGGGACGGACGGCGCGGGCGCGGCGGCGGGTGCGCAGCCGCTGAGGACGACCGCGAGGACGAGCGCGACCGTCAGGAGGTGGGTCATGACGCAGGCTCCTTTCATCACGCGAGCGGATCCGGGATGACGAGCGCCCGGCCGCCGTGCTGGACGACGCCGAGGCCCTGGCCGAACACCGAGACGATCGTCGGCGCGTCGAACGCTTCGTGCGGCGGCGCGTCGCGAACGACGCGCCCGTCCGCGAGGATCACGGCGCGCGTCGCGAACGCGGCGGCGAGGTTGAGGTCGTGGAGGACCGCGACGACGAGCATCCCGCGGCGGAACGCCAGGTCCCGGGCGTGCGCGAGCGTCGCGCGCTGGTGCGCGGGGTCGAGGTGCGCCGTGGGCTCGTCCAACAGGAGCACGTCGGTCCCCTGCGCGAGCGCCATCGCGACCACGGCACGCTGACGCTCGCCGCCCGAGACCCGGTCGATGCGCGCGTCCGCGAGGGCGGTCAGCTCGACGTCGGCGATCGCGCGGTCGACGGCCTCCCGATCGGCCGCCCGCGGCGTCCCGAGGGGACCGAGCCGGGCGGTCCGTCCGAGCGCCACGATCTCGCGGACCGTGAACGGGAACATCGTCTCGATCACCTGCGGCACGACGGCGATACGCCGCGCCGCGTCGCGCCGCGAGAGGGCGCTCAGGTCCACGCCGTCCAGGGTCACCCGTCCCTCTTGCGGCGCGAGCACGCCGGCGAGACATCGCAGGAGCGTCGTCTTCCCGGCACCGTTCGGCCCGACGACGGCCACGGCTTCCCCACCGCGCGCGGCGAACGACGTCCGGCGCAGCACCGTGCGCGCGCCGTAGCCGGCCGTGATCGCGGTCGCGACGAGCTCGATGCTCATCGCGCGATCCGCCGCGACCGACCGAGCAGGAGAAGGAAGAACGGCGCGCCGACGAGACCGGTGAGCACCCCGACGGGGATCTCCGCCGGCGCGAGGATCGTCCGGGCGCCGAGATCTGCGAGCACGAGCACGCCACCGCCGCCGAGGAAGACGGCGGGCACGAGCTTCCGGCTCGTCGCGCCGACGATCCCGCGGAAGGCGTGCGGCACGACGAGCCCGACGAAGCCGATGAGCCCGGCGAGCGCGACGGCGGCCCCGGTGAGAAGCGCGGTCGCGAGGAGCAGCGCGCCCGTCGTGCGCGCCGGATCGACGCCGAGGGTCGCGGCCGTCTCGTCACCGAAGGCGAAAGCGTCGACGCGCGGCGCGAGCAGCATCGCGACCGCGAGCCCGACAGCGATGATCGCCGCGGCCGCGGCGAGCTCGGTCAGGTCGATGACCGACACGCCGCCGAGGAGCCAGCCGAGCACGGCGCGGATCCGTAGCACGAGGCGGTCGCTCGCGACGAGCAGGAACGTCACGAGCGCGCCGGCGAAGGATGAGAGCACGATCCCCGAGAGCAGAACGGTGAGGACGGTCGTCGGGCCTCCGAGCCGCGCGAGCTGCCACACGATCGCCGCGGCAAGGAGGGCTCCCGCGAACGCCGCCGCAGGCACGAGCGCCGGGAAGGCGGGTCCGACCATGGCGATGACGGCGACCGCGCCGAGCGACGCCCCGGCCGAGGTGCCCGCGACGTACGGGTCCGCGAGCGGATTCCGAAGGAAGCCCTGGAGGAGCGTGCCGGCGACGGCGAGCGCTCCACCGACGAGCGCCGCGGCGATGACGCGCGGCAGGCGCAGGTCGCGGACGATCGTGGCCTCGGGGCCTTGCACGCGGCCGGCGAGGGCGGCCAGAACGTCCGCGGGGGCCACGGCGACCGCTCCGATGAGCAGTCCGATGGTGATGGCCCCGGCAAGGCCGATGGAGAGGATCACGATGACCGCGCCGAAGGGCATGGACCTCACCTTTCTTCGGAAGGCGTGTTGGCCGCGGGCGGACCATCAGGCGACCCGACTTTCAGGTCTTGCAGACCCTCACACGGTGGCCAGACCGTGCCGGACTCTCACCGGCTTCGCTGATGGACCGCTATGCAGTTGCGCGCCGATGCTACATCGTGCGCCGCGAGGCTAGGCGGTGGCGCGCTCCGCCGTGTAGCGCACCTCATCACGCAGGTGCGCGCCGAAGAGGCGCTGCAGCGTCATCACGTGCGCGCAGAGGCCGTGATCACGGAAGTGTTCGCACTCGCAGTGCCAGTCATCTCCCCGCAGGCCCGTACGGTGGGATCCGTTGTTCCCGCGGAAGTCGACCTCGAGGTCACGGATGCTGATGCGATCCGGCTCGTCGGCGTAGCGCTTCGCCTTCTCGACCATGGAGATGAGGCTCGAGTACATGCAGGCCTCCCATGCGCTTTTCTCGGATGCCGCGGCAACGATAGTCCCGCGGCGAAACGGCCCGGAAACCACCGAAAGTCGCGAGCGATCGCGCCGTCAGGCCCCTGCTCGCTCGAACGCCTTCCACGCGTCGAGCCCGTGGATGTGGGAGGGCCACGCGATCTCGTCGAGCGGGGGTAGCTCGTCGCGCGCGAACCACGCGGCCTCCGTCACTTCCTGCGGTGCGATGCGCAGCGACCCGCCGACGACGTGCGCCCGGTACGTGACGATGAGCAGCGGCGCCCAGCCGGCGGCGCGCTGCGTCACCGGGCGCATGTACGTCGCGATGAGCCCGTCGAGCTCGATGTCGAAGCCCGTCTCCTCCGCCGTCTCGCGCACCGCGGCGCCCTCCGGCGTCTCGTCACTCTCGACCAGCCCGCCGGGAAGCGCCCAGCGACCCTCGCGCGGTCCGTAGCTGAGACGGACCATGAGCACCGATCCCGCGCGCTCGACGATCGCGTTCGATCCGATCTGCACGTGCATGAAGTCCGCGAAGCCGCACCGCGGGCAGGCCGGACGGTCGCGTCCATCGATCGCCGTCGGCATGAGGCGCGTCCCGTCGCGCGGACAGAACGCGTATGTCATTGACCCGCACCTTGGTAACGCGCGCTGTTCGCGCGGCGTGCGGAAATCAAGAGAGCCCTCCCGACAAGGCATACCGCGTTCACCACAACAACAAACCCCAGGTCAGGAGAGCACTTCGCAGAAAGCGTACACCGCGGCGTCCGCGCCTGGTCGTCACCACCGGCGGCAAGGCATCATGGCCCACGCGGGAGCGCGGCTGCTCTGCGACCTCGCCGGACCGCCTGGGCCTCACCGCCGGCCTCTCGATGGCGCTCTCACCGACGAGAAGCGTCGCTGCGGCCACGACCGCATGGCGCACGCTCGACGCGATCGACCGTTCCGTCCTCGAGCGCATCGACTCGGCGCGCGGCGGCGCGGCGGCGCGCCTGGACCGCAGCGATGGACCCCCCGCTTCTGGTCACATAGGGACGGAGGGTCACCCTTCGGCCCCCCCTAGAACCGCGGCAGATCTCCCGCACCGGGCTCCCCCACAACAAATCGGCCGCGCGCGAACGTCGGCTAGACCCACGCATGCGTCACCCGCGGCGGTGGTGGCTGGAACCATGGTTTGGCGTTGAGGGTCGGCCGATCACAGGTTTCGCCGCGCCGTTCGGCTGCGCCGTCGGAGTTGTCGGTGCCAGAACCGCTGCACTCGAAAGCGGACGCGCGGAACTATCACCCAAGGGGTGTAGAAGGAACGGCGGCTGAAACGCCGGCGCTCGTGCGCCATGATTGAGCCGCCGTGAGGACACTCCACCAGACGCACTACGGCTGGGACAACTCGATCCCGCCGATCGCCGAGATCGCCTCGGGCGACGAACTCGACTTCGAGATCGGCGAGGCCTCCGGCGGGCAGATCGTGAAGGCGTCGCAGGTGGGCGCGCTCGCCTCGCTCGACTTCGCGAAGATCAACGCCGTCACGGGCCCGGTGTTCGTCAAGGGCGCCGAGCCGGGCGACGTACTCGAAGCCGAGATCCGCGCGATCGACGGAGCCGACTGGGGCTGGACCGCGATCATCCCGGGATTCGGGCTGCTTCACGAGGAGTACCCCGAGCCGTGGCTGCAGATCTGGGACGTCGGCAAGGACGTCGCGACTGGGATCCCCGGCGTCGCGATCCCGGTACGCCGCTTCCCCGGCACGATCGGCGTCGCGCTCGCGGAGCCGGGCGCGCACAGCATCGTCCCGCCGCGCGAGAACGGCGGGAACATGGACATCCGCCACCTCACCAAGGGCGTGAAGGTGTACCTGCCGGTGTGGGTGAAGGGCGCGCTCTTCTCGGCCGGCGATCCGCACGCGGCGCAGGGCGACGGCGAGGTCTGCGGCGTCGCGATCGAGTCGCCCGCGACGATCGCGCTGCGCTTCCGGCTCATCAAGGGCTACTCGATCGACGAGCCGCAGTACGAGGTCCCCGCGGCGAGCGCGCTCCAGCCCGACCGCGCCGGCTACCACGTGACGACGGGCATCTGCGACGACCTACACGAGGCCGCGCGTAAGAGCGTGCGCAGCATGATCGCGCACCTTATGCGCGAGCGCGGCTACGACCGGAGCGAAGCGTACACGCTCTGCAGCGTGGCCGTCGACCTCAAGATCAGCGAGATCGTCGACTCGCCGAACTGGTGCGTTTCCGCGTTCCTACCCCGCTCGATCTTCACCTCGTAGGTCACGCCCGATGGGCCTGACGGCGTACGTCAGCGCCTTCGCCGCCGACGCGCGCCTCGAGAACGCGCCTGCGAGTACGCACCCGACCGCACACGCGCTCCCGCCGACGCTTGTGCCGGCGGCCGCCGTCGCGACGATCGAGGCGCGCCGCATCTGCGACCGGCGACGCAGAGGTACGAGGCCCGCGCGCGCCGCGGGCCTGTTCCTCGATCTCAAAGGCGCTCGATCACTTCTTCCAGATGTTGTCCCAGCTGTTGCGCAGCCCGAGCGCCGGTCCGGCGACCACGTCACCATCCCAGGTCGCTTTCCAGATCTTCGGGTCGGCCTTCTCGAGGATCGGATAGCACGGTAGCTCGTCCATCAGGATCGCCTGGATCTCCTTGAAGTACGCGTTCCGCTTCAGTTGGTCCGCTTCCACTGCCGACTTGTCGAATAGCTCGTCGACGCGCGCATTGCGGAACCGGGTGTTGTTGAGCAGCCGGACGGGCCTGATGTTCGAGGAGTGATAGGCGCGCCACATCGCGCTGATCACTGGGTCGGGTCCAGTACCGATCGTCCGCAACGTGGCGTCGAAGTCGTAGTTCACGAAGATCTGGTTCTCGAACGCCGCGACCTCGGTCGGCTGTATCTGCACGTCGATGCCGACGGCCTTGAGCAGCTGCTGGCTCACCTCACCCACCTTCTGATGCTCGGGGTCGCTGGCGTTCCATTTGAGGGTCATCCTGAAGCGCGTGCCGCTGGCGTTCTTGGTGAGCCCGGCGGCGTCGAGCAGCGTCTCGGCGTTCCTCACGTCATGGGGGTACTGACGCGCGTCGGGATTCGACCATTGAAGACCTTGAGGGATGTGGCTCTTCGCGACCTTGCTCGTGCCGAACGTCGCCTTGTCGGAGATGAGGTCCTTGTCGAGCGCCGAGGCGATGGCACGGCGTACGTCGATGTTCGAGAACGGCGCTTTGGCGAGGTTGAAGCACATGTTCGTCGAGATCGACGCGAGGCGTTCACTGCCCTGGCGCGTCGTCTGGAATCTTGGATCCTTGGCGAGCCGCAGGAACTCGCTGACGGGGATGAACCCGAACAGCGCATCCACCTCGCCGGCCTCGAGCGCCTGGATCCGCGCGTTCGGATCCTGGATGAAGCGCACGACGATCCGGTCGACATACGGGCGGTCCTTGATCCAATAGCTCGGGTTCCGTTCGAGCGTCACGTGGTCGCCACGGACCCACTCCTTGAACACGAACGGGCCGGTCCCGACGGGGGCGCTGTTGAGCGGGTTCTTCTGGATGTCCGTCCCCGCCCAGAGGTGCTTCGGGTAGACCGGAAGGCCATCGAGGGTGAGGTACTGCAGGAACGGCGGGAACGCGTTCTTGAGCGTGAAGCGGACGGTGAGGTCGTCCGGGGTGTCGATGCGGTCGACCACGCTGAACATCGCCCGGCCCTGGCTGTGGTACGGCAGCACGACATCCTCGATGCTGAACTTCACGTCGGCGGACGTGAATGGCTTGCCGTCGTGCCATGTGACGCCGCGCCTGAGGCTGAAGCTGTAGGTCTTGCCGTCCGGAGAGATCTCCCATCGTTCGGCCAGCGACGGTGTGACGGAGAGGTCCAGGTTCTGGCGGACCAGCGCGTTGTAGACGTTCGCGCCGATGGAGGCGGGATCCGCGTCGACGTCGAACGCCGGATTCAGCACGCCGGGCTCGGCACGGATCGCGAACACGAAGGTCCCGCCCCGCTTGGGACCGCTGGTCGTGGCGGCGCCAGGCGGCGTCGACGGCGCGGCACATGCGGCGACGACGAGGGCAACGATCGGGAGCAGTGCGAAGAAGCGTGTCATCGCGACCCTCCTACGTTGTTCTGGTCGGTCGCCCTCGTGGCCGCGCCGAGCCCGAGCGCCTTGCGGGCCGTGAGCTCGAACTCCAGCTCGTTGAGGTAGTACGGATACTCGTCGCGCGCTCGTTTGCCCTCGAGGGTCCGTTCGACCTCGTCGTGCACCTTCTTCACCTCGGCCTCGCCATGGGCCACGCCCATCTGACGCAGCTTCATCGCGGTCGCCTCGCCATGCAAGGTCGCTTCGCCCCACACGATCCTGAACTCGCTGCCAACGATGCGCGGGCTGAAGCCATGCAGCCGCGGCTCCCCTTTGTCCCGCGCGTGGAGCACATCCTCGACGAAGTGGCTCATCTCCTCGATGAACGCTTCGCGCCCCGTGAGCGCCTTGTTCGGATGTACGCCGAACCGGAAGACGCGCTCGACGAACCGCGAGTACTCGGTGAGGAGCCGGAGGTCGATCCCGGTATCGACGCCGTGATGGATCTCGAGGCAGGCGACGACCTCTTCCATGTTCGCGAGCCCGCAGTGGACGCCCACACCATTCATCGCGAGGTCGATGCCGCGGCAGCCGCCCAGCACCGCGTTGATCGCCGCGCCGACGGAGTGCCCGTACGTGTCGTGGATGTGGGGCACGATGGGCACGTTGCGTACGAGCTGACGGTGGAGCTCCTTCATCATGTAGCGCCAGGTGTCCGGCGAGCTCGCGCCCGTGTTCTCGTGGAGCCCGATGTACTCGACCGAGGGCGTGAATCTGTTCGCGGCGTCGATCATCGCCTCGAAAGCCTTCGCGTCGGCGGCCATCCGGAGCGCGGTGGTCACCTTTACCCCGCGCTCCTTCACGTACTCGACCCCCTCGAGCGCCTGTTCGAGCGAGTAGCCGCCCCACGGGCTGATCGACACGGCGTCGACGCCGTTCTCGATGGCCTCATCGATCGTCTTTTTCGTCGGAAAGGCGGTACCGACCAGCAGATAGCGCCGCTTGCGCTTGGCCATCTCGTTCACCGCGGCCAGCAGCCGCGGCGTTGACGGCAGCAGCCCGTGGGTCAGGTTGACCTCGATCCAGCGGGCGCCGATCCGATCCCCGTAGTCCGCGAGCTCCGCGACGCTCTGCGGGTCGTACTTCGCGCCGGGCATGCCGGTCACCTTGCGGACGGTCGAGTCGAGCACGCCAATCGCGGACGGAGCCGACCACCCGCCGGTCACCTCCAGCGAGAAGTTCATCGGGTTCGTGTTCCACTTGCCAGGACGGTTGGCAGTACGTGTCATCT
>Ga0233425_10001245_pt1 | contig 58862 bp, 59 predicted proteins | sample Watercolumn_Towu_2_FD_181712 | JGI IMG/M metagenome (GOLD analysis project Ga0233425, IMG submission 181712) | Freshwater microbial communities from Lake Towuti, South Sulawesi, Indonesia - Watercolumn_Towuti2014_140_MG | ecosystem: Environmental > Aquatic > Freshwater > Lake | place...
GCCTCCGGCGCGACACACGCGCGCGCCTCCGGCGCGACACACGCGCGCGCCTCCGGCGCGACACACGCGCGCGCCTCCGGCGCGACACACGCGCGCGCCTCCGGCGCGACACACGGGCGCACCAGCGTTGGCTCGTCGAGCGCCAGCGGCGCCAGCACCTGGAGCGGCAGCGTCGAGCGGCAGGCGGCGAGCACCGTCGCCTCGCCACGCCGCTCGAAACGGAGGCTCAGCGCGCCGTCGCGCCCGACGCGAGCAGGAGATCCTTCCTGATCCACTCCACCACGGCGTCCACGCCGACGCCTTCCCTGAGGTTCGTGAACACGAACGGCCGGTCGCCGCGCATGCGCCGCGCGTCGCGCTCCATCACGCCGAGGTCGGCGCCGACGTACGGGGCGAGGTCGATCTTGTTGATGACGAGCAGGTCCGAGCGCGTGATGCCGGGTCCGCCCTTGCGCGGGATCTTCTCGCCCTCCGCGACGTCGATCACATAGATCGTCGCGTCGACGAGCTCGGGGCTGAACGTCGCGGCGAGGTTGTCGCCGCCGCTCTCCACGATCAGCAGGTCGAGCGACGGGAAGCGCGCGTTGAGCTCGCGGATCGCCTCGAGGTTGACCGAGGCGTCCTCGCGGATCGCCGTGTGCGGGCAGCCGCCGGTCTCGACGCCGAGCACGCGCGACGGCGGCAAGGCCCCGCGGCGGACGAGGAACTCGGCGTCCTCCTTCGTGTAGATGTCGTTGGTGATGACGGCCATGTCGACGTCGTCGCGGAACCGGAGACAGAGCGCTTCGGTGAGCGCGGTCTTGCCCGAGCCGACGGGGCCGCCGATGCCGATCTTCAATGGCCGGGGAATCACGATCGGAACAACCTCATGTCGAGCTCCGCGTGACGCAGCCCCGCGAGCTCGAGGCCGGGGGTGAAGCTCCACATGTCGCCGACGTCCGCACGCGCCGCGCGCATGGCGAGTGTCGCGATGCGTGGCCGCAGTCCGGCGAGCAGACGCTGCCCTTCGACCTGCCCGATGGCGAGCAGGCGCAGCGCGGCGTTGACGAGCATCGAGGCGGTCGCGTAGAGATACGCGGCCGCCGCGCTCTCGACGTCGATCCCCGCGCGTCCCGCCACGACCCCGAACACGACCGGGTAATGCCCGGGCGTCGCGCCGTCTTCGACGCGCGCCGCGAAGCGCTCGATGAACGCATCGCGCTCCCAGGCGCCGGCGACGCGCAGCATTTGACGGCCCATCTGCTTGCTCGCTGCCGTGAACTCGGGAACGATGCGCATCGCATCGATCCGGGCGTCGAGCGTGAGGCATCCGTCCAGGTCGCCCGCGAAGCGGACGGCGGCCCCCACCGCCACCGCGTCGCCCGGTCCCGCGCTCCCTTCGAGGTGCGCGCGCACGAACGCGTCGAGCCCGCGCCCGTCCTTGACGATCCCGGCCTGCGCGTAGGTCTCGAGGCCGAGCGAGTGCGCGAACGCGCCCGCCGGAAAGAGCCCGTCGGCGATCTGCAGCAGCGTCAGGAGCGCCGCCGGATCAGTGGTCATGACGGTGGCCCGCGCCGATCGGAGCGAAGACCGCGCGATCGCGCTTCCACGGAACGCCGATGCGATCGAGCAGCTGCTCCATCGCGACGTCGTCCGGGACGAGCAGCCGGTCGCCGTCGATGGCGACGGTGAAGTGGCGGTTGCCGACCTCGAACGCCACGCGCACCATCTCGTCGCGCGAGCGCGGCGCGATCGCGATCACGGCTTCGACCGCGGCCTCGATGACGACGTAGTAGTCCGGTCCGACGTGGAGCACGTCGCCGGGCGACAGCACGCTCCCGGTCGGCAGCGCGAGCGCGAGCTCCCGCCCCTTCTCGGTCTTCACGCGCCGCCGCCCCCAGCGCCGCTCTTCGGCGCTCAGCACGAGCCGATCCCGCTCGAGCCGCGCGAGCTCGCGGTCGTCCGCGCGCACGCGACTCGCGGTGACGACCGGCGTGTCGCTCGTCACGCGACCGCCATCAGAAGAGGAAGTAGCGCTGGGCCATCGGCAGCACGCGCGCCGGCTCGCACGTGAGGAGAGTCCCGTCGGCGCGCACCTCGTACGTCTCCGCGTCGACCTCGATGCGCGGCAGCGCGTTGTTGTGGACCATGTCGCGCTTGGAAATCGTCCGGCACTTCGACACCGCGACGGGCCGCCGCGACAGGCGCAGTCGCCCGGGCACGCCGGCCTCCAGCGCCGCGCGCGAGACGAACGTCACGCACGTCGAGCCGAGCGCGCGGCCGTGCGCGGCGAACATGGGCCGGTAGAGCACGGGCTGCGGGGTCGGAATCGACGCGTTCGGATCGCCCATCGCGGCCCACGCGATCATCCCGCCCTTCAACACGAGCTCCGGCTTCACGCCGAAGAACGCCGGCTTCCAGATCACGACGTCCGCGAGCTTGCCGACCTCGAGCGAGCCGATCTCGGACGCGAGCCCGTGCGCGATCGCCGGGTTGATCGTGTACTTCGCGACGTAGCGCTTGACCCGGAGGTTGTCGTCGCCCGCGTTCTCGCCCGGAAGCGAGCCACGCTGCGTCTTCATCTTGCTCGCGGTCTGCCACGTGCGGATCACGACCTCGCCGATCCGTCCCATCGCCTGCGAGTCCGACGACATCATGCTGATCGCGCCGATGTCGTGCAGCACGTCCTCCGCCGCGATCGTCTCCGCGCGGATGCGCGACTCCGCGAACGCGAGGTCCTCGGGGATCTTCGGGTTGAGGTGGTGGCAGACCATCAGCATGTCGAGGTGCTCGTCCATCGTGTTCACGGTGAACGGCATCGTCGGGTTGGTCGACGACGGCAGGCAGTTCGCCTCGCCGCACACCTTGATGATGTCGGGCGCGTGGCCGCCGCCCGCACCTTCCGTGTGATACGTGTGGATCGTCCGTCCCTTGAACGCGCGGATCGAGTCCTCGACGAACCCCGACTCGTTCAGCGTGTCGGTGTGGATCGCGATCTGCACATCGAGCTCTTCCGCGACGCCGAGCGCCGTGTCGATCGCCGCGGGCGTCGTGCCCCAGTCCTCGTGGAGCTTGAGCCCGATCGCGCCCGCGCGCACCTGCTCGCGCAGCGGCTCGGGCGCGGAGGCGTTGCCCTTGCCGAGGAATCCGAGGTTGATCGGAAACGCTTCGGCGGCTTCCAGCATCCGATGGATGTTCCACTCGCCCGGCGCGCAGGTCGTCGCGTTCGTCCCGGTCGCGGGTCCGGTGCCGCCACCCATCAGCGTCGTGAGCCCCGCGCTGATCGCGTCGTTCACGAGCTGCGGGCAGATGAAGTGGATGTGGCTGTCGAGCCCGCCCGCGGTGACGATGCGTCCCTCGCCCGCGATGACTTCCGTCGAGGCGCCGACGACCATCGTCGGGGACACGCCGGCCATGAGGTCCGGATTGCCGGCCTTGCCGATCCCGACGATGCGCCCGTCGCGGATGCCGATGTCCGCCTTCACGATCCCCCAGTGGTCGACGATCACGGCGTTGGTGATCACGCAGTCGAGCACGCCGTCGGCGCGCGTCGCGCGCGCGGACTGGCCCATCCCGTCGCGAATGACCTTCCCGCCGCCGAACTTCGCCTCCTCGCCCGCGACCGTGAGATCGCGCTCGACGCGGATGAACAGCTCGGTGTCGGCGAGCCGGACGCGATCGCCGGTCGTCGGCCCGTAGAGATCGGCGTACTGCCGGCGGCTGAGGCGCAGCGTCATGACGGCCGCTCCCACGCCGCGAGCTTCGACAGCGCGGCGTCCTTCGCGGCGCCGTCGGTGAGATTATTCAGGCCGAACACGCGCTTCGCGCCCGCGATCTCGACGAGCGTCACGCGCTTCTCGTCGCCCGGCTCGAAGCGCACGGCGGTGCCCGCCGGCACGTTCAGCCGCATGCCGAACGCCTTCGCGCGATCGAAGCGCAGCGCGCGGTTGACCTCGAAGAAGTGGAAGTGCGAGCCGACCTGGATCGGCCGGTCGCCGGTGTTGGCGACGACCAGCTCCACCGTCGCGCGCCCTTCGTTGGCGACGATGTCGCCGTCGCCGAGCAGGTATTCGCCTGGGATCACGCGCCTCTCCTTGAACATGGGGGCCTCATGACTCAGGACCCCCAAACCCCCTCTGCAGTGCCACGCTCACTCCGGCGGCGACCAGCATGGTACCCGCGACCCGGTTCGCGAGTGTCTGAAACCGCGGACGCGCGGCGACCGCGGTGAGCCGGGCCGCGAGCGCGCCGTACGCGAGCAGCACGAAGAACTCGATCACGACGCTCGTCATGCCGAGGATCGCCACCTGCGCGAGCACCGGGCCGTGCGGGTCGATGAACGGCGGCAGCAGCGCGACGAAGAACACGAGCGCCTTCGGGTTCGAGACCTGGAGCACGACGCCGTTGAGGAACGTTCGCGCGGGGCCGGCGGGCGCGGCGGCGCCGACCGTGAGCACGGTCGCGCGGCCGACGAATGCCATCACGCCGAGCCAGACGAGATACGCGGCGCCGAGCCAGCGAATCGCCGAGAACAGCTCGTACGACGCGAGCAGCACCGCGCCGAGCCCGGTCGCCGACAGCGCGAAGTAGAACGCGTTGCCCGTGAGAATGCCGAGGTTCGCGTAGACCGACGGGCGCGTGCCCCGTGTGAGCCCCTGCGAGAGCACGAGCAGCACCGCCGGGCCCGGCGTGAACGACAACGCCGTCTCGGTGACGGCGAAGAGCGCCCAGGTCTCGAGCGTCACCGGATCGGCTGGTGCACGGTCACGAGCTTCGTGCCGTCGGGGAACGTGCCCTCCACCTGCACCTCGTCCACCATCTCCGGGACGCCTTCCATGACGTCGTCGCGCCGCAGGATCGTGGCGCCGAACTCCATCAGGTCGGACACCGTGCGCCCGTCGCGAATACCTTCGAGCAGCTCGGCGGTGATCAAGGCGACGGCTTCCGGATGATTCAGCTTCAGGCCGCGGCCGCGGCGCCGCCGCGCGACCTCCGCGGCCGTGAAGATGAGGAGCTTCTCCTGCTCCCTGGGCGTGAGATGCATCGGCGCGTCCCCCTACAGAGACAGATGATGCCGGACGGTCTCGAGGCGCAGCTCGCGCGTCGCCCCGGCGGCGACGACGGCGCCCTTCGCCATGATGACGTAGGCGTCGGCGAGCCGCTCGGCGAAATCGAGGTACTGCTCCACGAGCAGCACGGCGAGGCCGAGCTCGGTGGCGATGCGGCGGATCGCCTCTTCGATCTCGAGCACGATCGACGGCTGAATGCCCTCCGTCGGCTCGTCGAGCATCAGCACCTTGGGCCGCGTGAGCAGCGCGCGCCCGATCGCGAGCTGCTGCTGCTCGCCGCCCGAGAGCACGCCCCCCTTGCGGCCGAGAAGCTTCCGGAGCGCGGGGAAGAGCTCGAGCGCGTCGTCGATCCCGTCGGCACGGCCGCAGCCCAGCAGCGCCATCCGCAAGTTTTCCTCGACGGTCAGGTGCGGAAAGATCTCGCGGCCCTGCGGCACGTAGCCGACGCCGGCACGCGCGCGACGATCGCTCGGCCAGCGCGTGACGTCGGCGCCGTCGAGCGTCACGCGGCCCGCGCGCGCCGGCATCAGGCCCATGATGGTCTTCAGCAGCGTCGTCTTGCCGACGCCGTTGCGTCCCATGAGGCAGACGACGCTCTTCGCCGGCACCGTGAGGTCCACGCCCCACAGCACCTGCGATTCACCGTACGCCGCGTCGACGCGCTCAACGGTCAGCATGCGCGTCCCCGGTCACTCTTTCCTCTGCCCCAGGTAGACCTCGAGCACGCGCGGATCGGACTGCACCTGGTCGACCGGGCCCTCGCAGAGCACGGTGCCCTGGTGGAGCACCGTCACCTTGCGCGCGATCTGGCGCACGAACTCCATGTCGTGCTCGATCACGAGCACCGAGCGGTCGGCGGCGATCGACTGGAGGAGCTCGCCCGTGCGCGCGGTCTCCTCGTCGGTCATGCCGGCCACCGGCTCGTCCACGAGCAGGAGCTCCGGATCCTGCGCGATCACCATCCCGATCTCGAGCCACTGCTTCTCGCCGTGCGAGAGCCGGCCCGCGAGCCAGTCGCCCTTCGCGGCGAGCCCGACCGTGTCGAGCGTGGAGTCGATGCGCACTTCCTGATCCATCGTGTCCTGGCCGAACAGCGTCGCGAGCACGCCCTTGCTCGCGCGCCGCAGCGACAGCTCCACGTTGTCGCGCACGGTCAGGTTCACGAATATCGACGGCGTCTGGAACTTGCGTCCGATCCCAAGCGCCGCGATCTCGTTCTCCCGCATGTGGAGCAGGTCGGTGTGATGACCGAAGATCACACGCCCGGTGACCGGCTTCACGCGCCCCGAGATCACGTCGAGGAGCGTGGTCTTGCCCGCGCCGTTCGGCCCGATGACGACGCGCAGCTCGCGCCGGTCCATGAAGAAGTTCAGGCGGCTGAGCGCCTTGAACCCGTCGTAGTCGACGGTGACGTCCTCGCAGTAGATGATCGCGCCCGCTTCGGTCATGGCGCCGTCCGCTCCTCGAGCACCGGCGCGGCGCCCGGGGCCCGCGGACGCAGGCGCCCGTAGAGCCGGCCGATCGCGCCGACCACGCCGTCGGGGAAGAACAGCACGACGCCCATGAACAGCGCGCCGAGGAAGAGCAGCCAGAAGTCCGGATAGCTGGTCGTCAGCCAGCTCTGCATCCAGTTGACGCCGAACGCGCCGAGCACCGCGCCGTAGAGCGTGCCGCGGCCGCCGGCCGCGACCCACACGACCATCTCGATCGACGGCAGCACGCCCATCTTCGCGGGCGTGATGATGCCGACCTGCGGCGCGTAGAGCGCGCCCGCCACCCCGGCCAGCGCCGCGGAGACCACGAAGACGAACAGCTTGTAGTTCGCCGGCGCGTAGCCGGAGAAGAGCACCCGGGTTTCGCTGTCGCGGATGGCGACGAGCACCTTCCCCGCCCGCGTCCGCGTGATCCACCGGCACAGGAGGAACGCGGCGACGAGGGCGAGCGCGGTCACGACGTAGAGCCCGCGCTGCGTGGAGGGCTGGTTCAGCCTGAAGCCGAAGATCGTCTTGAAGTCCGCGAGGCCGTTGGTGCCGCCGAGATTCATCTCGTTGCGGTTGAACACGAGCCACGCGGAGAGCGCGAGCGCCTGCGTGATGATCGAGAAATAGACGCCGCGGATCCGGCTGCGGAACGCGAGGAAGCCGAACGCGAGGCCGACGAGCGCCGGCACCGCGACGATGGCGACGATCGTGAAGATGCCGCTGTGGAAGGGCTTCCAGAAGAGCGGCAGCGTCTTCACCTGGTTCCACACCATGAAGTCGGGCAGCGCGTTCTGGTAGACGCTCTGGGTGCCGATCTCGAGCATCAGGTGCATGCCCATCGCGTACGCGCCGAGCCCGAAGAAGACTCCGTGGCCCAGGCTGAGCACTCCCGCGTAGCCCCACAAGAGGTCCAGCCCGAGCGCGAGGATCGCGTACGTCAGGAACTTGCCGAAGAGGTTGAGCGTGAAGTTCGAGACGTGGAGCGGCGACGACGGCGGCAGCGTGTTGAGCAGCGGCAGCACGACCACGAGGACGATCGCGATCGCCCCGAGGGCCAGCGTCTCACGCTTCGGCATTGCGTCCCCGCGTCGCGAAGAGTCCGGCCGGCCGGCGCTGCAGGAAGAGGATGACCGCGATCAGGATCGCGACCTTCGCGAACACCGCGCCGAGCGCCGGCTCGATGCCCTTGTTCAGACCGCCGATGCCGAGCGCGGCGAGGATCGTCCCCGCGAGCTTCCCGACCCCGCCCGTCACCACGACCATGAAGGAGTCGACGATGTAGTTCTGGCCGAGGGACGGGCCGACGTTGCCGATCTGCGTCAGCGCGCAGCCCGCGAGCCCCGCGAGTCCGGCGCCGAGCCCGAAGGTCACCGCGTCGACGGCGCCCGCGCGCACGCCGAGACACGCGCTCATCGCGCGGTTCTGGGTCACCGCGCGGATCGTGAGCCCGCGATTCGTGCGGAACAGGAGCCAGTACATCCCGGCGACGCTCACCGCCGCGAGGCCGATGACGAAGAGCCGGTTGAACGGCAGCGTGAGGCCGGTCATCAGGCTGAAGCCGCCCGAGAGCCAGCGCGGCGACGAGACGTCCACGTTGGCCGCGCCGAACCAGAGCCTGAGCCCCTGCTGGATGATCAGCGACGCGCCCCACGTGAGCAGCAGCGTCTCGAGCGGGCGGCCGTAGAGACGGCGGATCACGCCGCGCTCCAGGACGACGCCCACCGCGGCCGCGACGACGAACGACACGGGCAGCGCGACGACGAAGTACGCGTCGAACCACTCGGGCCAGCGCGCGCGGAAGACGTTCTGGACGACGAAGGTGCTGTAGGCGCCCAGCGCCATGAGCTCGCCGTGGGCCATGTTGATCACGCCCATCAGGCCGAACACGATCGCGAGCCCGACGGACATCAGGAGCAGGATCGACGCGAGCGAGGCGCCGTGGAACATCGTCTCGAGCGTGCGGATCATGAGGCCCCAGCGCTCGATCTGGCGGATGGCGCCGGTCGCGGCGTCACGCTCGGCGCGCGACGCGCCCGGGTCCGACGCGAGCTTCTGCAGCGCGGGCATCGCCTCGAACGAGTGGAGGTCGCCGAGCGCCTGCGCCGCGAGCACCTTCACCGCGGCATCGCCCCCGGCGAGACGGATGAGCGCGAGCGCCTCCTGCAGCGCGTGCTTCACGCGCGCGTTGGCCTCCTTCGCGATCGCCTCCTCGACGGCCGGCGCGGTGCTCGCCTCGGCCTGATGGCCGAGCTTCACCGCGGCGCCGTAGCGCGTCTCCGGATCGGGGCTCGCGAGCTGCTCGCGCGTCTCGTCGGCTTCGAGGAACGGCTTGATGGTGACGCGCAGACGGCGGTCGGCGGCGACCTCGACGAGGCTCGACAGCGGAACGGTAGCGAGCGGCTTGCGATCGTACGGCGTCAGAATCTCGATCAGGTCCTGGTCGCCCTTGGAGGACTTCGTCCCGCCGACGACGACCTCGACGGGCTTGCTGTCTTTCTTCGCGTAGACGTTGCCGTCGCGGAGCGCGGCCAGGAATTCGAGCCACTTCGGGTCACGCGTCGAGCCGATGGCGGTGACGGCGGCGTCGCGCTTGTCGCCGTCCTCGAGCGTGAGGTCGGCGAGCGCCTTCCGGAACACCGCAGCGTCCGCGCCGCGCTCGGCGGACTGCGCGTGGCTCGCCGGCGAACCGGCGAGCCACGTCACGGCGAACAACAGCAGCAGCGGTGCCTTCATCAGGCCTTCTTCTGGTACGTCCCCTGGTGCTTCACCCAGTCGCAGCCCTTGTCGGGGCTGGTGTACTTCGACCACGGCTCCGGCTCCACGTTCGTCTTCGTGCGCGAGATGATCTTGAACTGGCCGTTCTTCAAGATCTCGCCGATGAGCACGGGGCGGTACGTGTGGTGGTTGTGCTCGTGCATCTTGATCGTGCCGACGGGCGCGGCGAACGTCTGGCCGTAGACGGCCTTGCGGACCGCGTCGACCTCGAAGCTCTTCGCCTTCTCGACGGCCTGCTTCCAGATGTGGACGCCGAAGTACGCGGCCTCCATCGGGTCGTCCGTCACGCGCTTGTCACCGCCGGGCAGGTTGTTCTTCTTCGCGTAGTCCTTGAACGCCTTCACGAACTTGGCGTTCGCCGCGCTCTCCACGGACTGGAAGTAGTTCCACGCCGCGAGATGGCCGACCAGCGCCGAGGTGTCCATGCCGCGCAGCTCGTCCTCGGCGACGCTGTACGCCATGATCGGCGCGTTCTCGGAGCGCAGGCCCTGGTTCGCGAACTCCTTGTAGAACGGCACGTTGCTGTCGCCGTTGATCGTCGAGAGCACGCACGCGCCGCCGCCGGAGGCGAAGCGTTTGATCTTGCCGACGATCGTCTGATAGTCCTGGTGGCTGAACGGCGTGTACTCCTCCTCGATGTTCGCGGCCGGCACGCCCTTGGCGAGCAGGAACGCGCGGAGGATCTTGTTCGCCGTGCGCGGGAACACGTAGTCCGTGCCCAGCAGGTAGAACTTCTTGTAGCTGCCGCCTTCCTTCGACATCAGATACTCGGCGCCCGGGATGAGCTGCTGGTTCGGGCACGCGCCGGTGTAGAAGACGTTCTTGCTGCACTCCTCGCCTTCGTACTGCACCGGATAGAAGAGCAGGCCGTTGTTGTTCTCGAAGACCGGCAGCACCGACTTGCGGCTGACCGACGTCCAGCAGCCGAACACGACCGCGACCTTGTCCTGGAGGAGAAGCTGCTTCGCCTTCTCCGCGAACAGGTCCCAGTTCGACGCCGGGTCGACGACGACGGGCTGGATCTTCCGGCCCATGACGCCGCCCTTCGCGTTGATCTCCTCGACCGCCATCATCACGACGTCGCGCAGCGAGACTTCGCTGATCGCCATCGTGCCGGACAGCGAGTGGAGGACGCCGATCTTGACCGGATCCTTGGACTGGGCCGTGATGATGCTCGGCAGGCTCAGTCCCGCCGCGGCGCCTGCGCCGGCGGCGAGCGTGCCCTTCAGGAAAGAACGACGCGAGACTGTGGACATGCGGACTCCTTTCGAGAGACGGGTTGGGAGTGGGACGGTGGCGACGTCGTCGTCGCGCTCACGTATGGACCCCGTTGTCCACAATCGCGTCAGATCCTCGTGTTCTCCGTCGTGGTGGAGGTGACCGTTTCGGAGACGAGCACGGCGCGTGCGATCTCGACCATCGGCCGGCGGCTGTCCATCGCCGCGCGGCGGAGACGCTGGAAGGCTTGCTCTTCCGTCAGCGAGTGGCGCGCCATGAGGCGGCCCTTCGCGCGCTCGATCACCTTGCGATCCTCGAGCGTCTGCTTGAGCTCCTGGGTCTCGCGGAAGCGCGCGACCGCGAGATCGAGCGCCGGCGCGAGCTCCGCCGGACGCAGGGGCTTCAGGAGGTAGGCCATCACCCCGGCCTCGCGCGCGCGCTCGGTGAGCTTCTCGTCGGTGTGGCTGGTGAAGAGCACGACCGGGCATCCGGCCTTCGCGATGACGTCGCTCGCGACGTCGATGCCGTCGCTGTCGGGGAGCCCGACCGCGAAGATCGCGACGTGCGGCCGGGTGCGTTGCACGAGGGCGAGCGCGTCGGACGCGCGATAGGCTTCGCCCGCGATCTCTCCGCCCGCCGCCCAGATGGCGGCTCTGAGCGCCGCCCGTGACCGCTCGTGATCGTCGACGATTGCCACCTTCCAGCGCGCTTCGCCCTTGATCCCGTTCCTCGCGCCGCCGTCCCTGGTCGCGCCGTCGTTCTTCACGCTGTCAAGGAATGGCAAGCGCGGTGCCACACCGAGCCCGTACGAAATCAACGACTTACGTGTCCTCACCTCAGACTGTCGTGCTCACCTCGCGGGCACGAGCCAACCGCGTGCCCACGTTCCCGGCACGCTCTCGCGGCCGCGGGATGGCCGCTGCGGCCGCACGCGAAACGCGCGCGTCCTCACCAGGGAGAGCGGACTTCAGTCAGCGCGGTCGGGCGATGGGGGGGATCGGGGGGAGCGCCAAGAGGCTCCCCCCGATGTCGAACGACGAACGGCTAGATGTCGTAATAGAGCGCGAACTCCCACGGATGCGGGCGCAGCCGCACGGGATCCAGCTCGTTCTTCCGCTTGTACTCGATCCACGTCTCGATCACGTCCGGCGTGAACACGTCACCCTTCAGCAGCCAGTCGTGCGACTTCTCGAGGTTGTCGAGCACCGTGCCGAGGTCGCCGGGCAGCTGCTTGATCTTCTTCTGCTCGGCCGGCGGCAGCTCGTAGAGGTCCTTGTCGATCGGCTTGCCCGGATCGATCTTGTTCGCGATGCCGTCGAGGCCCGCCATGAGGCACGCCGAGAACGAGAGATACGGGTTGCAGGTCGGATCCGGCGTGCGGAACTCGATGCGCTTGGCGCCTTCCGACTTCGAGATCATCGGGATGCGGATGGCGGCCGAGCGGTTGCGCTGGCTGTACACGAGGTTGATCGGCGCCTCGTAGCCCGGCACCAGGCGCTTGTAGCTGTTCGTCGACGGCGCGATCAGCGCGAGGAGCGCCGGCGCATGCTTCATGATGCCGCCGATGTAGTAGAGGCAGGTCTTCGAGAGGTCGGCGTAGTTGCCCCGCTCGTAGAACAGGTTCTTGCCGTTCTTCCAGATGGACTGGTGCGTGTGCATGCCCGAGCCGTTGTCCTGGAAGAGCGGCTTCGGCATGAACGTCGCGGTCTTGCCCCACTTCCGCGCGGTGTTCTTCGCGCAGTACTTGTACCAGAGGACCTTGTCCGCCATCTTCGTGAGCGTGTCGAACCGCATGTCGATTTCCGTCTGACCGCCCGACGCGACCTCGGAGTGGTGGACTTCGATGCGGACGCCGACGCTCTCGAGTGCCAGCACCATGTCCGACCGGATGTCCTGGAACTTGTCCATCGGCGGGACCGGGAAGTAGCCCTGCTTGTGGCGGACCTTGTAGCCGAGGTTCGGGTTGTCCGCCGTGCCTTCCTTGCCCGAGTTCCACTGGCCGGCCTCGGAGTCGATGAAGTAGTAGCCGGACTGGGCGTTCTGGTCGAAGCGGATCGAGTCGAAGAAGAAGAACTCGAGCTCGGGGCCGATGTAGACCGTGTCCGCGATGCCCGTCTTCTTGAGGTACGCCTCGGCCTTCTGCGCGATGTAGCGCGGGTCGCGCGAGTACCACTTCCCCGTCGCCGGGTCCTTCACGTTGCAGATCAGCACGAGCGTCGGCACCGCGGTGAACGGATCCATCTGCGCGGTCGTCGCGTCGGGGATCAGGAGCATGTCGGATTCGTCGATCGACTGGAAGCCGCGGATCGAAGAGCCGTCGAAGCCCAGGCCGTCCTCGAAGATGTCTTCCTTCAGCTCCGAGAGCGGGATCGAGAAGTGCTGCCACAGGCCGGGAAGGTCGATGAAGCGCAGGTCGACGATCCTGGCTCCCTTCTCCTTGGCCATCTTGAGGACGTCTTTGGGGCTCATCTACGGGACTCCTTCTACGTTGAAGTTGGAGGTGTAAGGCCGCTTACCCTAGTCAACCCCCGCAGTGAAATCAAGCGGGTCAATGGGCGGGCCGCGCCTTCGCTTCAGACGCGCGCATGGCCTCGGCGAACGCACCGCCGCTGGGCGAGGCGAACTCGCCGTACGAGCCCGTCCCGCCCATGTACGCGGTCTCGGAGTGCTGCGAGAGATCCAGCCCGGCGACTTCGTCTTCCTCGCTGACGCGCAGCCCCACGAGCGCGTCGACGATCTTCAGGATCACGACGGTCATGACCATGGCGAGCACGATGGACGCGACCACCGCCACGACCTGCACCCACAGCTGACCAGGGTTGCCGTAGAAGAGGCCGTCCGCGCCGCCGTCGTTCACGGCCTTGCTCGCGAAGAGCCCGGTCGCGAGCGCGCCCCACGTGCCGCCGACGAAGTGGACGCCGACGACGTCGAGCGAGTCGTCGTAGCCGAGCTTCGACTTCATGTTGCACGCGCTGTAGCAGAAGCAGCCAGCAAGCCCGCCGATGATGATCGACGAGACCGGTCCGACGTAGCCCGAGGCCGGCGTGATCGCCACGAGGCCCGCCACCGCGCCGGAGGCCGCGCCGAGCACGGTCGGCTTGCCGCGCGCCGCCCACTCCGTGAACATCCAGCCCAGCGCCGCCGCCGCCGCGGCCGTGTTCGTCGCGAGGAAGGCGCTCGCCGCGAGCGCGTTCGCCTCGAGCGCGCTGCCCGCGTTGAAGCCGAACCAGCCGAACCACAGGAGCGCCGCGCCCATCACGGTCATCGGCAGGTTGTGCGGCTGCATCGGCTGGTGGCCGTAGCCGCGGCGCTTGCCGAGGACGATCGCGCAGATCAGCGCGGAGGCGCCGGACGAGATGTGGACGACGGTGCCGCCGGCGAAGTCGAGCGCGCCCATCTTCTTCAGCCAGCCGCCGTCGCCCCACACCCAGTGCGCGAGCGGGTCGTAGACGAACGTCGCCCACAGGACCGTGAACAGGAGGAACGACGAGAACTTCTTTCGCTCGGCGAACGCGCCGGTGATCAGCGCGGGCGTGATGATCGCGAACATCATCTGGAAGAGCATGAACACCGTGTGCGGGATCGTCTTCGAGTACGCGTCGAACGGCTCGCCGCCGACGCCGCGCAGGCCGATCCACTCGAGGCCGCCGACGACGCCGCCCTTGTCGGGGCCGAACGCGAGGCTGTAGCCCCACAGCACCCACTGCACCGAGATGATCGCCATGATGATGAAGCTCTGCATCAGCGTCCCGAGCGCGTTCTTCGAGCGCACCATGCCGCCGTAGAACAGCGCGAGACCCGGCGCGGTCATCATCAGCACGAGCGCGGACGACGTGAGCATCCACGCGGTGTCGCCCTTGTCGATCTTCGACGGCGCCGCGGGGGCCGCCGCCGGCGCGGCGGGTGTGAGCGCGCCCGGCGCGGCCGGCGCGGGGGCCGCCGGCGCGGGCGCGGCCGGCGCCTGCGCGAACGCCGGCGCGGCGATGGCGAGAGCGATCAGGGCCAAGACAGCGTATGCGAGTGCCTTCACCGTTGAAGTCCTCCCGGCAGTGATCGTTGGATTCATCAGATGGCGCTCTCGTCACGCTCGCCGGTGCGGATGCGGATCGCCGTCTCCACCGGGGTGACGAAGATCTTCCCGTCACCGATGTTGCCGGTCTTCGCGGCGGCTCCCATCACCTCGGCGACCTTGTCCAGCAGGTGGTCGGGCACGACGACCTCGACCTTGATCTTCGGGAGGAAGTCGACCGTGTACTCGCCGCCGCGGTACAGCTCCGTGTGGCCCTTCTGCCGGCCGAAGCCGCGGACCTCGGAGACCGTCATGCCCACGACGCCGATGCCGGTCAACGCTTCCTTGACGTCGTCCAGCTTGAACGGCTTGATGATGGCCTCGACCTTCTTCATCACGCATTCCTCCCCACCGGTTCGTAGAGCAACGGATGTGCCGAAGCTGCCCAATGTGAATGGCCAGAAGTTATCGGAACTTGCGTCGCAGATCACCAGTCATGCCCTGCTCATGAAAACGGCAGGACGCGTTCAACTGCTCGCTGTTCGAGCGCCTCTCCACCGGAAGGGAGCGCCCCCGAGTCACCCTCGGCGTTGCGGGATGTTGTGCTTGCGCATCTTCGAGTAGAGCGTCGGCCGGCGCAGGCCGAGCAGGGCCGCGGCCGCCTGCTTGTTCCAGCGCGTCGCCTCGAGCGCCTTCAGGATCGACGCGCGCTCGATGTCCTCCAGCGACCCGGACGGGACCTCCGACGGCGCGATCGTGCCTTCATCGGCGTTCGCCGGACCGTGCTGGAGCGCCTCCGGAAGGTCCGCGATCGTGACCTCGCGCGTGCGCGCCACCAGCACGGCGCGCTCGATCGCGTGCTGCAACTCGCGCACGTTGCCCGGCCACGAGTACTGCAGGAGCCGGCGATACGCCTCCGGCTCGATCTCGTCGACGTGGCGCGCGTGCTTGGCGCGGTAGTGCTCGAGGAACGCCTGGACCAGGATCGGGATGTCGTCGCGCCGGTCGCGCAGCGGCGGCACGTTGATCGTCACGGTGTTGATGCGGAAGTAGAGGTCGCGGCGCATGTGGCCTTCTTTCACCGCGACCTCCGGCGGCCGGTTCGTCGACGAGATCAGCCGGAAGTCCACGGGCACCGGCTTCGCGCCGCCGAGCCGGCGCACCACGCGCTCCTCGAGCACGCGCAGGAGCTTCGCCTGCAGATCGATCGGCATCTCGGTGATCTCGTCGAGCAGCAGCGAGCCCTGGTGCGCTTCCTCGAGCAGGCCGACCTTGTCGGTGGTGGCGCCGGTGAACGCGCCCCTGGTGTGGCCGAACAGCTCCGACTCGATCAGGTCCTTCGGCAGCGCCGCGCAGTTGATCTTGATCCACGGCCCGTCCTTGCGGCGACTCCTGTCGTGCAGCGCGTTCGCGATCAGCTCCTTGCCCGTGCCGCTCTCGCCGACGATCAGCACGTTGGCGTCGGTGTCCGCGACGGAGGCGATGGTTTCCATCACCCGCTGCATCGACGGCGCCTTGCCGAGGATCTGGCTGTCGGCGGTCTGCTCGACGAGCCGGCGGCGGAGCTCGGCGTTCTCCGCGACGAGCTTGCGCCGATCGAGCGCGTGCGCGATCAGACCGATCAGCTCGTCGGGATCGAACGGCTTCTCGAGCACGTAGAACGCCCCCGCGCCCTTCGTCGCCTCCATCGCCTTCCGGACGGAGCCGTACGCGGTGACGATCACGACCTCGATCGTCGGATCGCGCCGCTTCAGCTCGCGGCAGAGCGAGAGCCCGTCGCCGTCGGGCAGCATGAGATCGAGGATCGCCGCCTGGACGTCGGTCTGCGTGATCGCGGAGAGCGCCGTCGCCACGCTGCCGGCGATGCGGACGGAGTACCCCTCGGACTCGAGCGTCAGCCTGAGCCCGTCCGCGATGCTGACCTCGTCGTCGACCACCAGCACGGTTCCACGCCGCTTCACCGCGCCACCACCTCCTCCCCGCCCTCGGGCGGCGCCGAGTCGATCGGCAGCCGGACGATCACCCGCGTCCCCTGCCCGACTTCGCTGTTGATGGCGAGCTGCCCGCCGTGGCGCGTGATCACGGAGCGGGCGAGCGCCATGCCGAGGCCGGTGCCGTCCGGCTTCGTGGTGAAGAACAGATCGAACACGCGGGCCAGCGTCTCTTCGCTCATCCCGAGGCCCGTGTCGTCGAACGTGACCGTGATCGTGCGCGCGGCCGGCGCGTAGCTCGTCGCGATCGCCATGCGCCCCGCCGGGCCGAGCGCCTCGAGCCCGTTGAGGATCAGGTTCAGGAAGGCCTTGCGCAGCTCGCGCGCGTCCACCGGCGCCGGCGGACACGCGGGATCGTGCGCGGAGGTCACCTGGATGTCGTCGCGCGCGACCTTGGCGCGCGCGAACGTCACGCACTCGTCGATGAGCGCTTTCAGATCCGCCGGCGCGCGACGGAGCTCCGGCGTCCGCCCGAACGCGGTGATCTCGTTGACGACCGCAGCGAGGTTGTCGACGGTGTTCGTGATCTTCCGCGCGAGCTCGGCGCCGTCGGCGTCGTCGTTCCGCTGGAGCCGCTGCTCGAGGTGGCGGGCGTAGAGACGCAGGCCCGCGAGCGGATTCTTCAGCTCGTGCGCGACTTGCGTCGCCATGCGGCCGAGCGCCGCGAGCGCGCCGCTGCGCAGCCGCTCCAGCTCGTGCTTCAGGCGCGCGACCTCGTCGTCGGGCCCGAGCTTCACCGCGGCGTCCAGACATTGCGGGCGTGCGTCTCACGGACGAGAAGGCTCAGGAGGGCGGCCGCGAAGACGAACGCGGCGCAGGCGGTGAAGACGGCGCGATACGCGTCGACCGGATAGGCGCGCGCGCCGCCGGCGACCGCGCCCGCCCAGCGCGCGTCGAGCATCGCCCCGAGCGGCCCCTGCGTCGCCGCGGCGCCGAGAAAGCCGCCGAGGTTCACCACGGCAACCGCCACCGCCGCGAGGTGGGGCGGATTGACCTCACGTCCGATCGGCCACGTCAGCACGAACGCTGCGCTGAATATGCCCATGGCGAAGAACAGTGTGAAGACGCCGGCGAGCGGCAACGCTCCCAGTGTCGACACGAACACCACCCACAGCGCGACGAGCGCTGATGTGAGCATTGTATAGGGCGTCTTTCGACGCTGCACGACTCGGTCGGAGATCCATCCGGTGAGCGGCGCCGAGATCAGCAATGCGAACGACGGAGCGCTGGCGTACAGCGCGGCGGACGTCGTCGAGAGGCCGTAGACGTCGCGCAGGTACGGCACCGACCAGAGCAAGAGATTTCCCAGCGCTGAATACAGGAAGAAAAACGTGAGGAACGGTGGCCACGTATGACGGTTTCGCACGACGTGCACCATGCCGCGCAGCACGGCGCGCAAGCTCTCGCCGGCGTTCTCGTCGCTGAGACCCGCGGGTCGGTCGCGCACGGCAACGGCGCACACGGCGGCGGCACCGAGCGTGACCGCGCCGACCACCGCGAAAGCGCCACGCCATCCCATCGTCGCGACGAGCCACGCGAGCGGCGCCGCGGACGTCAGCGAGCCGAGCACACCGACCGTGGCGCTGAGCGCCGACAACGTCCCGAACCGCGCGGGCGCAAACCACACGCTGGCCATCTTGAGAACGCCGACGAACGTGACGGTGGCGCCCGCGCCCACGAGGAGGCGGCCGCACAGCAAGAGCCACGTGGTCGTCGCCCCCGCCATCGTGAGCGTTCCAAGCCCCATCACGGCGCCGCCGGCGGCGACGATCCGGCGCACGCCGTACGCGTCGATGAGAACGCCGCCCGGAATCATCAGGGCCGCGTACGCATAGAAATAGGTCGACGCGAGCAGGCCGACGAACGCGCCGGTCACCCCGAAGGTCTGCATCAGATCCTTCGCGATGACGCCGGGCGCGGCGCGGTGGAAGAACGCGATGAAGAACAGGCCCGCGGGGATGCCCCACATGAGCCATTGGAGGGTGCGGGCGCCGGGCTCTCGCCACGCCCGCACCCTTCGGGGGGTCAGCGCGCTTTCCTCGTCCACACGGAGAGGATCGACACCGCGGCGGCGGTGACGCCGGGCACGCGCGAGGCCTGCCCGAGGGATCGTGGCCGCACCTCCGCGAGCCGCTGCCGCGCCTCCGTCGAGAGCCCCGGCACGGCCGCGTAGTCGAGCGTCTCCGGCAGCAGCACTTCTTCCGTCGCCCTGAAGCGCGCGATCTCGTCGCGCATCCGCCGGATGTAGCCGTCGTACTTCACGGCGATCTCGACCTGCCGCGCGAGCTCGGGATCCGCGACCGCGTCGGGATCGCCCGCCGCGAGCGCCGCATACGTCGTCCCGGGACGCGAGAGGAGCTGGAACATGGGCGCGCCCTCGCGGCGGCGAGCGCGCAGCCGCTCGATCTCGGCGTCGAGTCGCGCGCCGCGCGCTTCGACCGACGCGAGCCGCTCGTCGCTCACGAGACCGAGCCTGTGTCCGTGCGCGCCGAGACGCCGGTCGGCGTTGTCTTCACGGAGCAGCAGCCGGTACTCCGCGCGGGACGTGAACATGCGATAGGGCTCGAGCGTGCCGCGCGTGACGAGATCGTCGACGAGGACCGCGAGGTAGCACTCCGAGCGATCCGGCAGGAACGGCTCGCGTCCGAGCACCGAGCACGCGGCGTTGATTCCCGCCCACAGGCCGAGCGACGCCGCTTCCTCGTAGCCTGTCGTGCCGTTCACCTGCCCGGCGAGCCAGAGTCCGGGCACGTCGCGACACTCGAGCGTCGGCCGCATCTGCGTCGGCGGCGCGAAGTCGTACTCGATCGCGTAGCCCGGACGCATGATCTCGGCGCGCGCGAGTCCGGGGATCGAGCGCACCATCCGCTCCTGCACGTCGACGGGAAGACACGTCGAGATGCCGTTCGCGTACACCTCTTCGGTGTCGAGGCCGTCGGGCTCGAGGATCACCTGGTGGCGCTCGCGGTCGGCGAAGCGCACGACCTTGTCCTCGACCGAGGGGCAGTAGCGCACGCCCGTCGCGTCGATCACGCCGGAGTAGAGCGGCGAGCGATCGAGGTTGTCGCGGATGATCGCGTGCGTCTCGGGTGTCGTGTACGTGACGTGGCAGGCGACCTGCGGCAACGGCAACCGGCCGGTCGTCCAGTGGAAGGGCCACGGCTCCGGATCGCCCCACTGCTCCGCGAGCGCGTCGTAGTCGATCGTCGAGCGGCGCAGCCGCGGCGACGTCCCGGTCTTGAGACGGCCGAGGCGCAGGCCGAGCGCGCGGAGCGAGTCCGAGAGATCGTCCGCGGCGAACTCCCCGGCGCGGCCGGCGCGCTGCTGTGCCGGACCCACGTGAATCAGTCCGCGCAGAAAGGTGCCCGCCGTGACGACGACCGCGCGCGCCCCGTAGCGCACGCCGAGCTGGTCCTCGACGCCCGTGACCCGGCCGTTCGTGACCAGGAAGCGCGCCGCCTGCCCCTGCCGCACGTCGAGGCCGGGCTGCGCTTCCACCGTCTGCTTCATCGCCGCGCGATAGCGCGCGCGATCGCACTGCGCGCGCGTCGAGCGCACCGCGGGACCACGCGAGGCGTTGAGCGTCTTCATCTGGATGGCCGCGCGATCGGTGGTGCGGCCCATCTCGCCGCCGAGCGCCACGATCTCGCGCACGAGATGGCCCTTCGCGGTGCCGCCGATCGCCGGGTTGCACGACATCTGCGCGATCGCGTCGAGGCTCATCGTGAGCAAGAGCGTGCGACAGCCCATGCGCGCCGAGGCGAGCGCCGCCTCGCAGCCCGCGTGGCCGGCGCCGATGACGATGGTGTCCCAACCCACGGGCGACACTGTCGCAGAGGGCTCGGCGCGTTGCAAAGCCCTGGTGAGTCGCCTACCATGACCGGGGTTCTCAGGAGGTCTTCGTGGAGTTCGGTTTCTCGTTGCCGGGCCGCGGCCCGCTCGCCACTCCCGGGCAGATTCTCAAGCTCGCGACGCGCGCGGACACGCTGCGTTACTCGTCGCTGTTCGTCACCGATCACGTCGTGCTTCCGGTCTCCGCGGCGCGCTCGGTGTATCCGTACGCGAGCAGCGGTCAGCTGCCCGGTGGCGCCAACCAGGACTACCTCGACCCGCTCGCGCTGCTCGGCTGGCTCGCGCACGCGACGAAGCGCGTGCGGCTCGGCACGAGCGTGCTCGTGGTGCCGTATCGCAATCCGCTCGTCACCGCGAAGATCCTCGCGACGCTCGATCGCCTCTCCGAAGGACGGCTGATCCTCGGCGCCGGCGTCGGATGGCTGCGCGAAGAGTTCGAGGCGGTCGGCGCGCCGCCGTTCGAGGAGCGCGGCCGCGTGACCGACGAGTACGTCGCGCTCATGCGAACGGCGTGGACGAAGGATCCCGTGTCGTTCGAGGGCCGCTACTACAAGATGAAGGACGTGCACGTCCTGCCGAAGCCCGCGCAACGCGCCGGCATTCCGGTGTGGATCGGCGGCCACACCGACGGCGCCGTCCTGCGTGCCGCCACGGTCGGCGACGGGTGGCATCCGATCGCGCTGCGGCCGCCCGGCCTCCTGTTCCCCGACGAGTACGGCAAGCGCGTCACGCAGATCCGCCAGTGGGCGACGGAGGCCGGCCGGAACCCCGACGCGATCACGCTGAGCGTGCGCGTGCCGATGAGCGTGCGCTCGCCGCGTTCGAGCGCGCCCGCCGGCGACCGCCAGCTCTTCCAGGGCACGGCGAAGGAAGTGCTCGGCGACATCGAGGCCTACGCGCGCCACGGCGTCACGCACTTCGTGTTCGATCCGGTCACGCCGGACCTGAAGGCTTTTCTCGGGGCGATGGATCGCTTCGCGCACGACGTACGTCCCAAGGTGCGACGGCAACCGAGCGGGCGGGCGCTTGAGCGCCCGGGAGCCCGCGAGTCCAGATGATTACCAGCGACGAGGCGCGGCGGCTCATCGAAGGCCCGGCGGAAGCGCTGCCGGAGCTTCTCGCGCGCGCGACGGCCGCGCGCGCGCGCAAGCCCGTCACGTTCTCGAAGAAGGTCTTCGTCCCGCTGACGACGCTCTGTCGCGACTACTGCGGCTACTGCACGTTCCGCCGCGATCCCGGCGAGGCCGGCGCGCACACGATGTCGCCGGAAGAAATCGTCGCGCTCGCGCAGGCGGGCGCCCGGCTCGGCGCGAAGGAAGCGCTGTTCTCGCTCGGCGACAAGCCCGAGGCGTTGTTCCCGTCGCACCGTGAGTTCCTGAAGCGCCACGGCCATCGCACGACGCTCGGCTACCTCCGGGCCATGTGCGACCTCACGCTGAAGGAATCGTCGCTGCTGCCGCACGCGAACCCCGGCCTCATGGCCGAGCGCGATCTCGCGGCGCTGCGCGAGGTCAACGTGAGCATGGGCATCATGCTCGAGACCGTGTCCGAGCGGTTGCTCGCGGCCGGGCAGGCGCACGATCGCGCGCCCGACAAGGTGCCGGCGCGGCGGCTCAAGACCATCGCGCTCGCGGGGAAGCTGAACATCCCCTTCACCACCGGCATCCTCATCGGCATCGGCGAGACGAGGACCGAGCGCGTGGACGCGCTCGCCGCGATCCGCGATCTCGCCGAGCGCTACGGCCACGTGCAGGAAGTCATCATCCAGAACTTCCGCGCGAAGCCGCGCATCCCGATGCGCGACCAGCCGGAGCCCGCGTTCGACGACCTCATTCGCACCGTCGCGGTCGCGCGGCTCATGCTGCCGGAGACCGTCGGGGTGCAGGCGCCGCCGAATCTTTCTCCCGACGTCTACCCGCGCCTGCTCGCGGCGGGCCTCGACGACTGGGGCGGCATCTCGCCGCTGACGCTCGATCACATCAACCCCGAGAAGCCGTGGCCGCTGATCCCCGATCTGCGGCGCGCGACCGAAAGCGAAGGCTACGCGTTCCGGGAGCGCCTGGCGATCTATCCCGCCTGGGCGACCCGCGCGGAGTTCCTCGACGAGTCGCTGCGCCCGCGCGTGGCGTCGCTCGTCGACGCCGACGGCCTCGTGAAGGAGTCGCATGAGCACTGGCGCCGCTGGTAGCCTCGCCGCCGTTCTGGATCGCGCCGCCCCCCAGGCGCGCGCGGCCCTCGCCAAGGCGCTCGACGACCGCGAGCTGAGCGTCGCCGACGCGCTCGTCCTCTCCGAGGTGCGCGGGCGCGACCTGCAGGCGATGACGATGGTGGCGGACGAGATGCGCCGCCGCCAGGCGGGCGACGTCGTCACGTTCGTGATCAACCGCAACATCAACTTCACGAACGTGTGCATCAAGCACTGCGGCTTCTGCGCGTTCAGCCGCGATCACCGCGAGGAGGAAGGCTATCTCCTTCCGGTCGAGGAGGTCGTGCGGCGCGCGGAGGAGGCGTGGGACCTCGGCGCGACGGAGGTCTGCATCCAGGCCGGCCTGCCGCCGAAGCTCGACGGGCGCTACTACATCGACCTCACGCGCGCGCTGAAGGCGAAGCTCCCTGACCTGCACCTGCACGCGTTCTCGCCCGAGGAGGTGCTGTACGGCTCCGTGCGCTCCGGGCTCTCCATCAAGGAGTACCTCAGCGAGCTGAAGGCCGCGGGCCACGGCACGCTGCCCGGCACGTCGGCGGAAGTCCTCGATCAGGAGATCCGCGACCGCATCTCGCGCGGTCGCATCACCGTCGACCAGTGGATCGAGGTCATCACGACCGCGCACGCGCTCGGCATCCGCACGACGTCGACGATCATGTTCGGCCACATCGAGACGCCCGCGCACTGGGTCCGGCACATGGACCTGCTGCGCGCGATCCAGAAGGACACCGGCGGCTTCACGGAGTTCGTCCCGCTGTCGCTGATCCACTCCGAGGCGCCGATGTACTCGAAGAAGCTCGTGCCCGGGATTCGCCCCGGCGCGACGGGCAGCGAGATCCTCGTGATGCACGCGCTCGCGCGGCTCATCCTCGGGCCCGTGCTGCGCAACATCCAGGCCTCGTGGGTGAAGGAAGGGCCGAAGCTCGCGCAGCTCCTGCTGGACGCGGGCTGCAACGACCTCGGCGGCACGCTGATCAACGAGTCGATCTCGACGTCGGCGGGCGCTTCCTACGGCCAGCTGGTCCCGCCGTCGGAGCTCCGGCGCCTGATCCGCGACGCCGGGCGAGTGCCCGCGCGGCGCGACACCCTCTACAACATCCTCCACGTCTACGAGGAGGGCGACGACCCCGATTCCGCTCTCGATCATGTGCAGGATGCGGAGGCGCGCTTCGGTTCCTATCGACGACTGATCGCGTCGGGGGAGTTCCGCTTCACCGCGCGATAGCGACGCCACGATGTTTGTGGTATCAATGCACTCCGCGCGCCGTCCACCACTACCACTCAGGACCGGGAGGAACCCGTGGCGAAAATGATGAGCAAGTCGCAGACGATCAAGCACCTGTCCGAGAAGACGGAGCTGTCGAAGAAGCAGGTGCGGGAGCTGTTCGACGAGATGTTCACGCTCGCGACCAAGGAAGCGAAGAACGGGTTCGTCCTTCCAGGCTTCGGCAAGCTCGTGCTCGCGAACCGCAAGGCCCGCATCGGCCGCAACCCGCAGACCGGTGAGCCGATCAAGATCCCCGCGAAGCGCGTGTGCAAGTTCCGTCTCGCCAAGCAGATGAAGGACGCCGTGCTTGGCAAGAAGTAGCACGCCGGGTCGCCGCCGTCCCGGGGCCGCGCGCCCACACGCTCCGCGCGCGGCCGGGACCCTGGCGGCGCCGGGCGGGGCGGTGTCGATCGATGACGCCGTCCGGCCCCGGAACTGGCAGGAACTCGATCTCCGTCCCCTCACCGACGCCGCTCAGGCACGGCCGCTGTTCGATTTCGCGGCCGTGCGGTGCCCCGATCCCGCGGGCGTCGCGTACGGATGGGGCGCCTTCGCCGCCGACGGCGCGCTCGTGGCCTCGGTACTGGCCGAGCGCGCCGGTCGGGCGGTCATGCTCCATGGCCCTCTCGTGAAGCTCGACGGCTCCGTCTCCGGTGATCCGCTGGACCTCGCCTCGCAGCTCGTGCAGGCGGCGCTCGATCACATGCAGGCACTCGGCGCCGACACGGCCTTCGCCCGCCCGCAGGGTCTCGACCGCGTCTGGATTCGCTTCGGCTTCATCCCCGTGCCCGAGGCCGCGCTGCCCGCCGCGTTCGCGGGCTCGGACGGCGCCGGGCTCTACGGCTGGCGCGGCGGCAGCGCGTTGTGGACGTTCCGCGACGCCGGCACCGGCGAGACCGCCGCGTGAAGATCACCGCCCTCGCGGGCGGGACCGGCGCCGCGAAGCTCCTCCGTGGCCTCGTCCACGTGATCGATCCCGCCGAGCTCACGGTCATCGGCAACACCGGCGACGACGCCGAGGTGTGGGGACTCCACGTGTCTCCGGATCTCGACACCGTGACCTACGCGCTCTCCGGCCGGCTCGACACCGCGCGCGGCTGGGGGCTCGCCGACGAGAGCTTTCACTGTCTCGACGCGATGGCCGCGCTCGGCGGTGACACGTGGTTCAACCTCGGCGACCGCGATCTCGCGACGCATCTCTCGCGCACGCGCGCGCTGCGCGCCGGGCAGACACTGTCGGAGATCACCGGGGAGCTCGCGCGGCGGCAGGGCACGAGCGTCCGCATCCTCCCGATGAGCGACGATCCCGTCCGCACGCGCATCGAGACGGAGGACGGCTGGCTCGACTTCCAGGAGTACTTCGTGCGCGAAAAAGCGCAGCCCGCGGTGCGCTCGATCGCGTACGTCGGCGCGGAGCGCGCGCGGCCTGCGCCCGGCGTGGTCGACGCGATCCGCGCCGCCGACCTCGTGCTCGTGTGTCCGTCGAATCCCGTCACGTCGGTGGGGCCGATTCTCGCGGTGCCCGGCCTCGTCGACGCGCTGCGCGCGGCGCGCACGGTCGCCGGCGTGAGCCCGATCATCGGCGGCGCGCCGGTGAGCGGCCCCGCGGGCACGTTGATGCGCGCGCGCGGTCTCGACGTCTCCGCGGCCGGCGTGGCGGCCGCGTACGCGCCGTGGCTCCGGATGCTGATCGTCGACTCGCGTGATGCCGCGGCACCGCGCGCCGTCGAAGCGCTCGGCGTGCGCGCCGTCGTCGCCGACACGCTGATGACCGACCGCGCGAAAGAAATCGCGCTGGCCCGCGCAGTGATGGAGGCGGCGTGAAAATCCTCGCGCTGCCCGTGAAGGATCTCGTCAACGCCAAGCAGCGGCTCATTCCCGTGCTCGCGGCCGAGGAGCGGCGCGCGCTCGCCGCCGCGATGCTCGAGGACGTGCTCGCGGCGCTCGCCGGCGCGCGGGTCGACGCGACGTGGGTGATCACGCGCGACGCTCCGGTGATCGCGATCGCCGAGCGCTACGGCGCGCGGGTCGTCGGCGAGGCCGAGAATCGCGGCCACACGGCCGCCGTCGCCGCCGCGCAGGCGCGCGCGCTCGCCGAGGGCGTCGACGTCTTCGCGACGATTCCCGGCGACGTCCCCTGCGTCAGCGCCGCCGAGGTCGACACGCTCGTGCGCGCCGCCGACGCCTCGCCTGCCGTCGTGTTCGCGGCGTCGCGCTCCGGACTCGGAACCAACGGCGTCGCGCTCTCGCCTCCCGACGCGCTGCCGCTCACGTTCGGCGAGCCGTCGTTCGACAACCACGTCGCCGCCGCCCGCGCGCGCAACCTGACGCCACGCCTGCTTCGCCTTCCCGGGCTCGCGCTCGACGTCGACGACGCAAACGACCTGGCCGCGTTGCTCGCCGAGGGGCCGGGCACACGGAGCGCGCGGCTCGTCGCCGGCTGGAACATCGCCGCCCGCCTCGCCGACGCGCGCTCGCGCACGAACGCCGCCTCGCGCTAGTCTCTGTCCCATGCCGCCTGCGCCGCCGCGCTACGAGGTGATCGGCATCGCCGGGCTCGCCGAGGTCCGGCCGGGCGACGACGTCGGGCGGCTGATCGTCGACGCCGCCGCCGCGCAGGGCACGCCGGTCGCGACGCACGACGTGCTCGTGATCGGCCAGAAGGTGATCTCGAAGGCGGAGGGCCGCCTCGTGCGCCTCTCGGAGATCGAGCCCTCACCCGCGACGCGGCGGATCGCGGAGAACCTCGGGCGCGATCCGCGGCTGCTCGAGGTGATCCTGCGCGAGTCACGGCGCGTGGTGCGCATGGACAAGGGCGTGATCATCACCGAGACGCACCACGGGTGGATCTGCGCCAACTCCGGCGTCGACCAGTCGAACGTCGACCTCGACACCGTCGCGCTGCTCCCGGAGGACTCCGATCGCTCGGCGCGCGCCTTCCGCGAGCGCGTGCACGCGCTGACCGGCGCGGAGGTCGCGGTCATCGTGGCCGACACGTTCGGGCGCCCGTGGCGCGAGGGCCTGACGAACGTCGCGATCGGCCTCGCCGGGATGCCGGCGATGCGCGACTACATCGGCGAGCCCGACTCCGCGGGCCGCCCGCTACAGATGACGGTGCTCGCGGTGGCCGACGAGCTGGCCAGCGCCGCCGAGATCGTCATGGGCAAGCTCGATCGCATTCCCGCGGCCATCGTGCGCGGGCTCAGGCTCGACACAAGCGACGCGGGATCGCAGGCGCTGCTCCGCGATCCCGCGCGCGACCTTTTCCGTTGAACATGGGGGCCCCACAACCGGAGGACCCCCAAACCCCCTCGGAGCGTGCATGAACATCGCGATACTCGGTGGGACCGGCAAAGAGGGCGCGGGGCTCGGCGCGCGCTGGGCGCTCGCAGGACACTCGATCATCATCGGCTCGCGCGACGAGGAGCGCGCGAAGGCGAAGGCCGCCGAGATGCGCGACAAGACGAAGACGCTGACGATCATCGGCCACTCGAACCTCGACGCCGCGCGCCTCGGCGAAGTCGTCGTGCTCGCGCTGCCCGCGATCGGCCTCGACGCGACGCTGCGTCCGCTCGCGGACGCCTGCCGTGGCAAGGTCGTCGTCAGCACCGTGGTCCCGCTCACGTTCGGCGGCCCCCGGCTCTTCACGCCGCCCTCCGCCGGCTCGTCGGCGGAAGAAGCGCAGTCGCTCCTGCCGGAGGCCAGGGTCGTCGCCGCGTTCCATCACATCGCGGCGCACGAGCTGGCCGAGACCGATCACTCGATCGAGTGCGACCTGCTGATCTGCGGCGGCGACGCCGCGGCGAAGGCCGCCGTCACCGAGCTCGGCACGTCGATGGGGCTGCGCACGCTGGACGTCGGCCCGATCACGAACGCGGGCCCGATCGAAGGGATCACGGCGGTGCTCGCGACGATCAACCGCCGCTACAAGCTGAAGAACTCCGGGATCAAGATCACCGGCGTGTAGCGCGCGCGGCGCGTTTCCCCCTAGTGGCCGTGGGACACGAAGAGCCCGAGGTACACGATCACGATCGCGAGCAGCAGCACGACGCGATCGAGCCATGCGATGCTTCGCAACACCGCCGCGGGCGCGACCAGCTCGGTGCCGGCCACCGCGCGCACGAGGCGCGGGACGTGAGCGAAGTCGCGCTGCGACGACATCGCGATCGCGGCGAGGACCAGGATGAACTTGCCGGCGAGCGCCAGGCCCGCGCCGCTCTGCATCACGCGCTGCACGTCGCCGAGCTGCGTGACGTTGTAGAACCCCGTCACGACCACCACCGACACCGCCGTCCACGTGACCGGACGCGCGCGGCGCGCGGCCTCGGCGAAGACCTTCACCTCGCCGCGGCGGGCGAGCGGCGCCAGCACGTGCGCCTGCCACGCGAGGCCGCCGATCCAGACGACCACGCCGAGCACGTGGAGCCACACGACGGCGAGCGCGGTCACGCGCCTGTCAGCCGCGCCACCACATCGGCGACGTCAGAGAAGTCGTTGAAGAGCAGGTCCGGGCCGCAGCCTTCCAGCTCGTCGTACGGATAGAAGCCGGTGGCGACCGCGATCGCGCGGGCGCCGCACGCCCGCGCGCAGTCGACGTCGAGCGGCGTGTCGCCGATGATCACGACGCGCTCGAACGGAAACTCGTGCCCCGCCACCGCGCGCGCGCGCTCGCACGCGATCGCCGGCAGGTTGCGGCGGTCGATGTCGTCCGAGCCCCAGGCGCCGACGCGAAAGAGCGGCCAGAGCCCGGTCGCCGCGAGCTTGACGCGCGCGCCCGCCTCCACGTTGCCCGTCAGGAGGCCGACGACGACGTCGTCACGCTCGGAGAGCGCGCGCACGAGCGCCGGCACGCCGGGCAACACCTGCACGCGCGCGCCGTCGCCGATCACCACCTCGAGCTCGCGCACGTACGCCGCGAAGCACGCTTCCGCGCGCGCCACGATGTGCTCGCGCGAGAAGCCGGCGGCCGCCATCAGGTCGTGGAGAATGCGAAGGTCCGTGCGGCCGCGGAAGTCGTAGCCCTTCTCGGCGGGCCCGACGGTGCCGAACACTTCCTCGAGCGCGCGATTGAACGCCGTGCGACCCGCGCCGCGCGCGGTCACGAGCGTGCCGTCGATGTCGAAGAGGACGAGGCGCATCAGCCGGACGCGAGACGACGCAGCCGCGTGACGACGGCCGGAAGGATGTCGAGCACGGCTTCGATCTCCGCGGCGGTGGTCCAGCGTCCGCTGGTGAAGCACAGCGAGCCCTCGGCGGCGGCGGGCTCGCACCCGATCGCGCGCAGCACGTGCGACGGCTCGCCGGTGAGCGCGTTGCACGCGGAGCCCGACGACGCCGCGACGCCGCGGAAGTCCAGCTCCATCAGCATCGCGTCGGCCTTCACGGTGGGAATCACGACGCTCGCGTGATGCGGCAGGCGCGCGGCCCCGCGCGCGCCCGTGATGCGCGCCTCCGGAATCGCCGCGAGGATCCCTTCGAGCAGCCGGTCGCGGAGCGCGCTCAGGCGCGCCGCCTCCGCCGCGCGCTCCGCGCGCGCGAGCTCCGCGGCGACCCCCATGCCTACCACCGCGGGCAGGTTCTCCGTGCCCGCGCGATAGCCGCCTTCCTGGGCCCCGCCCAGGATGATCGGCGCGAGCTTCATCTGCGGCCGCACCCACAAGGCACCGGAGCCGGGCGGCCCGTAGAGGTCGTTCGACGACAGCGACAGCATGTCGATCCCGCAATCGTCGACCGCGAGGCCGAGCCGTCCGACCGCGCCCACCCCGTCGACGTGAAACGGGACGCCCCGCTGCCGGAGCGCCCGGCCGATCTCAAGAATCGGCTGGACCGTGCCGATCTCGAGATTGGCGGCCTGCACCGAGACAAGGGTAGTGTCGCTGGCGACCGCGGCGACCACCGCGTCGGGATCGACGCGGCCCTCGCCGTCGACGTCGACGTACGTCACGCGCCAGCCGCGCTTTTCGAGGTCGCGGCAGGGGGCGAGCACGGAGACGTGCTCGGCCGACGAGGTGACGAGGTGACGGCCGCTCGCACGCGCCGTGAAGCCCTTGAGCGCGAGATTGTTCGCCTCGGTCGCCGAGGCGGTGAAGATGACGCCCGAGGGCACGCCGCCGACGAGCCGCGCGATTTTCGCGCGGGCCCCGTCGAGCGACGCGCGCGCTTCGAGGCCGAGCGAGTGCGATGCGGATGGGTTGCCGGCGCCGCCTTCGAGGAAGGGGCGCATGACGGCGATCACGCGAGGGTCGACGGGCGCGAAGCTGGCGTAGTCGAGGTAGGCGCGGGTCGGACCGACCGCGCCGCTACCGGGTCTTCCGGACGAAGAACCGGTAGACCGGGCCATCCCGCTCGACCTCGATGAGCTCGTGGCCGGTCTTGAGAGACCAGCTGCGCATGTCCGCTTCGGAAGCGGGATCGTCGGACGTCATCTCGAGCACCTGGCCGGTGCGGAGGGTTTTCATGGCTTCACGCGTCTTGAGAATCGGCATGGGGCAAAACAGCCCCAGACAATCGATTTTCACGTCTGCGCCTGCGCCCATATGGCGCAGGATTCTGACATTGACGGACGAAGCCAGCAACTAGAATAATGCCCACGATGCCTCCGCAGGATGACAGCGCACATCTCGCCCACGTAGGGCGGAGGCTGAAGCACAAGGTTCAGCTCGCCATTGCCCTGTCCGGTGTGCTTCCCCTGCTCGTCCTCGCCTACGTCGTCCACGGCTACGTGCTTCCCGGCCTCCACGACGGCGATCCGACGAAGATGTTCGCTCTGCAAGGCCTGATCATCTGCACGATGCTCGGGATGATCGCCGGCGGCTACGTGATCTGGGACCTCGGCCGCACCGTCGCGAGCATGGCCGACGCGATGGCCAGTCAGACGTTCAGCGGGCTCACCCACCGCAAGGACGAGGTCGGGACGCTGATGCAGTCCTTCGGGCAGATGCTCCAGACCGTCGAGGAGCAGGCGTCGGAGATCAACGCGTTCGCCTCGAAGCTCGACGCAGCGTACAAGGAGCTCGAGTCGACGAACCTCCGCCTGAAGGAATACTCGTTCAAGGACGAGGTCACCGGCCTCTACAACCGCCGGTTCTTCAGCATGCGGCTCGACGAGGAGCTCGCCCGCTATCGCCGGTTCAATCACCCGGCGTCGGTGGTCCTCCTCGACCTCGACGGCTTCAAGGCCGTGAACGACGACCTCGGCCACGCCGTCGGCGACGAGACCCTGCGCGACATCGCGCAGATCCTCATGAAGCACTCGCGCGGCATCAACGTCGTCTCGCGGTACGGCGGCGATGAGTTCGCGATCCTCCTCGTCGAGACGTCGAAGGCCGGGGCCCGGCTCTACGCGGAGCGCATCCGCCAGGTCATCGGCAGCTTCCCGTTCTCGCACGGCAAGTCCATCACGGCGAGCCTCGGCGTGGCCAGCGTGCCCGACGACGAGGCCGCCACGGCAGAAGATCTCTTCCGCGCGGCCGACGAGGCTCTCTACGCCGCCAAGCGCGCGGGGAAAAATCAGGTGGCGGCGATCGACCACCCTGAAAAGGACGCCCAGTGGAGCAGCCGAGAAACATCCTGATCGTCGACGACGACTGGCAGGTGCGCGAAGTCCTGCACGAGATCTTCCTCTCGGCCGGCTACACGTGCCAGGTCGCGGGGGACGGCCGCGAAGGGCTCGAGCTCTTCCGCGCGACGATGCCACCGCTCACCGTCACCGACCTCAAGATGCCGGTCATGGACGGCATCGCGCTGCTCCAGGGCATCCGCAACGCCGACAACGACGCCGCGGTCATCGTGCTCACCGGCGCCGCGGACGTGAAGACCGCGATCGAGAGCCTCAAGCTCGGCGCCCACGACTTCATCATGAAGCCCGTGAACGTCGACGAGCTGCTGATCGCCGCCGAGCGCGCGCTCGAGCGCCGGCAGCTCCTCATCGAGCGCCGCGAGTACCAGGCGCTCCTCGAGCGCCGGGTGGAAGAGGCGACGAAGAACCTGGCCGACGCGTACACGCAGACGCTCGAGGCGCTCGGTGCCGCGCTCGACAGCCGTGACGTCGGCACCGAATCGCACTCGCGCCGCGTGCACGGCTACTCGCTGGCGCTCGCGCGCGAGCACGGCGTGAAGCCGGAGGATCTCCCGGACCTCGCGCACGGCGTGCTGCTGCACGACATCGGCAAGATCGGCATCCCCGACGCGATCCTCCTCAAGCCCGGGCCGCTGACGCCGGACGAGTGGAAGGTCATGCGCTCGCACCCGGAGATCGGCAAGCGGCTGATCGAGAAGATCCCGTTCCTGCACAACGCCATCCCGGTCGTGTGGTGTCACCACGAGAAGTGGGACGGCAGCGGGTATCCGCGCGGCCTCAAGGGCGAGCAGATCCCGCTGAACGCGCGCATCTTCTGCGTCGTCGACGCGTTCGACGCGATGACGTTCGACCGCCCGTATTCGAAGGCCATTCCCAGCGACGCGGCCATCGCCGAGATCAAGCGGTGCGCGGGCGCGCACTTCGACCCGAGCGTGGTCGAGTCGTTCCTGCGCGTGCCGATCAAGCTCCTCGACGAGATCCGCCGCAAGAGCGTCGAATAGCTCGCGGCCCGCGCCTCGCACGACCCCGGTGAAGATCACCGCCGTCCGCGCGACCTGGCTCCAGGCGCGCATCCCCCCCGAGCGGGCGCACGTCAGCGACTTCGGCCGGAACGACTCGTTCAACACCTGCCTCGTCGAGATCGACACCGACCTCGGGCTCACCGGCCTCGGCGAAGCGAAGGTCGGCGTCGGCAACCTCGGCAACTACGCGGGCGTCGTCGAGCTGATCCGGCGCGACCTCGGCCCCGCGATCCTCGGGCGCGATCCGGCGGACATCACCGCGATCTGGGACGCGCTCTACAGCGGCTCGCGCGCGCACTACGGCGTGCGCGAAGGACGCCTCTTTCCAACCGTCGGCCGTCGCGGCATCACGATCGCCGCGATCAGCGGGATCGACATCGCGCTGTGGGATCTCGCGGGCCAGGCGCTCGGCGTGCCCGTGTGGCGGCTGCTCGGCGGCAAGTATCGCGAGCGCGTGCCCGCGTACGCGAGCGGAGGCTGGGCGCCCGTCGGCGGCATCGGCAAGCAGCTCGCGCAGTACGTCGAGCGAGGGCATCGCGCGGTGAAGCTGCGCGTCGGATTACAGGATGCGAGCGTGGACGACTCAGCCGCGCGCGTGCGCGAGGTGCGCGAGACGCTCGGGCCCGGCATCGAGATCATGGTGGACGCGCACGGCACGTGGAGCGTGCGCGACGCGCTCCGCTTCGCGCGCAAGGTCGAGTCGTACGATCTCGCGTGGTTCGAGGAGCCGGTCTCGGCCGACAACCTCCAGGGCCTCGCCGAGGTCCGGCGCGCGACCGACATTCCGATCGCGACCGGCGAGAACGCGCAGACGCGCTTCGAGTTCCGCGACCTGATCGCGGCGGGCGCCGTCGACGTCCTCCAGCCCGACATCGCGATCGCGGGCGGCCTCACCGAGTGCCAGCGCATCGCGGCGCTCGCGGCGGCGCACGAGCTCACGGTGGCGCCGCATCTCTGGGGCGGCGCGGTGCTCTTCGCGGCGGGCCTGCACCTGTGCGTGGCGACGCCGAGCGCGACGCTCGTGGAGTTCACGCGCGGCGAGAATCCGCTCCTCCACGACCTGGTGGAAGAGCCGTTCGACCTGAGGGACGGCTACGTCGCGGCGCCGGAGAAGCCCGGCCTCGGCCTCACGCTGCGACGGGACTTCGTCCGTTCCGTCGCCGTCGCATGAACGCGACGAGCGGCGGGCCCAGGAACGCCGCCAGCGTGACGATCAGGATCGACGCCGTCAGCGGGCGCGCGATCAGCTCCGTCACGCTGCCGCGCGTGAGGAAGAGGGCCTGGCGCAGCGTCTTCTCCATCATCGGGCCCAGCACGAGCGCGACCACGAGCGGCGACGGATCGACGCTGAGCTTGCGCAGCGCGTAGCCGAACACGCCGAAGATCGCGAGCACCCACAGGTCGAGGAAGCTGTTGTTCAGGCTGTAGGCACCGACGAGGCACAGCAGCATCACGAGCGTCGCGAGCACGTGCTGCGGCAGGCGCAGGACGCTCACGAAGAGCCCCACCAGCGGCAGGTTCAGCACGAGCAGCATCGCGTTGCCGATGTACATGCTCGCGATGAAGCCCCAGAAGACTTCCGGCCGCTGGCTGATCATCAGCGGGCCCGGCTGCAGGCCGTGGATCACCAGCGCGCCGAGCAGGATGGCCGTCGCCGGCGAGAACGGAATCCCGAGCGAAAGCAGCGGCACCATCGCGCCGGCCGTCGCCGCGTTGTTCGCCGACTCCGGTCCCGCGACCCCCGCGACCGCGCCCTGCCCGAACTTCTCCGGCGTGCGCGAGATCTTCTTCTCGAGCGTGTACGAGATGAACGTCGACAGCACCGCGGCCGGCCCTGGCACGAGCCCGGTGAGGAATCCGACGACGGAGCCGCGCGCGATCGGCGCGGCGGACTCCCGCCACTCCTGGCGCGTCGGCAGGAGCTCGCGCAGCCGCACGCTCGCGATCTGCGCCTTCGTGATCCCCTCCTCCGCGAGGAGCAGCACCTCGGCGACGCCGTAGACGCCCATGATGACGGGAACGAGATCGATGCCCTGCGAGAGCTGCACGGAGCCGAACGTGAACCGGCGCAGCGCGGAGATCGAGTCCATCCCGACGGTGCCGAGCGCGAGGCCGATCGCCACCATCACGAACGCGTGGACGATCGAGCCGCCCGTCAGGCGCGAGAGCAGCAGGATGCCGCCGAACGTGATCGCGAAATACTCCGGCGGGCCGAACTGCACCGCGAGGTCCGCGAGCCAGTTCGCGGCGAGCATGATCCCGACGACGCCGATCGTCCCGGCGACGAACGAGCCCACCGCGGCGATCGCGAGCGCGGCGCCCGCGCGGCCCCGGCGCGTCATCTGGTAGCCGTCGAGCAGCGTGACCACGGAGCCCGCTTCGCCCGGCACGTTCACGAGGATCGACGTCGTCGATCCGCCGTACATCGCCCCGTAATAGATGCCCGCGAGCATGATCAGCGCGGTGGCGGGATGGAGCGCGAAGGTCGACGGCAGCAAGAGCGCCATCGCGCCCACCGGACCGATGCCGGGCAGCACGCCGACGATCGTGCCGACGAGCACGCCGACGAAGCACGCGGAGAGGTTCGCGGGCGTGAGCGCGACGCCGAAGCCGTAGACGAGTCCCTCGAGCGGTCCCATCTACGAGATCACCACGGCCCGCGCGGCAGCGGGACGTCGAGGAGGCCGGCGAACAGCGCGTGCGATCCGAGCGCGCCCAGGATACCGATCGTCACCGCGGCCCACGGCCGGCTGCCGAGCCCGAGCAGCGTCACGATCACGAACGCCGCGGCCGCGACCGGATAGCCGGTCCACGGCATGACGACACAGAACCCGGCGAGCGCGGCGGTGGTGATGGCGACGCGCCGGAGCGCGGGCATGGGGTCTCCGTCGTCCGCGTCCGACCCCGCCGCCTGCGGCGAGAAACCGACGCCGCGCACGAGCCCCACGAGGCAGATCACGCACGCGAAGACCGCGACGATGACCGGATAGAAGCCGGCCCCGGGCCGCGCCGCCGACCCGAGCGGCAGCTTGAGCGCCTGGAACAGATAGACGCCCGCGACGGCGAGCACCGCCGCGGGCACGAGACGCGGCAGCATCTACTTCTTCAGGATTCCGAGCCGCTGCAGAACCTCGCGATGCTCCTTGTATTCCCGCTGGAGATCGGCCTTGCACTTGTCGCCGGTCTTGTAGTCGATGTCGACGCCACGCTGCTTCATGAGCGTCACGAACGCGGGATCCTCCAGCGCCGCCTTCGCCGCGTCGTGGATGTACTTCACCACCGCGGGCGGCGTGCCCTTCGGCGCCGTGTACGCGAACCACGTGCCCGCGGCGTCGCCCAGCCCCGCTTCCCGTCCGGCCGGCGCGTCGGGGAAATACTCGTGGCGCTTCGGCGACGCCACCGCGAGCACGCGCAGCTTCTTCGCGTCGACGAGCGGCTTCACCTCGCCGGGCTGCGCCATCGCGGCGTCGATGTGGCCGCCGAGCAGCGCCGGGCTCGTCTCGCCCCAGCCCGAGAACGGCACGTGCGTGGACTTGAAGCCCGCCGCCGCGCCCCAGCGCTCCAGCGTCAGGTGGCTGATCGTGTTCTCGCCGGGCGAGCCCACGCGGATCTTGCCGGGGTTCGCCTTCGCGGCGGCGACGAACTCCTGGACGGTCTTGTAGGGCGAGTCCGCCTTCACGGTGAACAGCGTGTAGAACGAGATCGTCCCCATGATCAGCTCGTAGTCGTCCGGCGTCTTGTACGGCAGGTCGTTCAGCTGCGGATGAATCACCAGCGTCGAGTTCGGCGCGAGGACGATCGTGTAGCCGTCCGGCTTGGCCTGCGTGACTTCGGCGAGCCCGACGGAGCCACCACCGCCCGGACGGTTCAGCACGGCGACGCCCTTCGGGAACTTCTTCTTCATCGACTCGGCCATCGGCCGCGCGACGATGTCGACCATGCCTCCGGCCGGATACGCGACGACGATCGTCAGCGGCCGGTCCGGATAGTCGGCGGCCGCGGGCAAGGCGAACGCACACACCAGCGCAACAGCGACGAGCAGACGGACCATGGCTCCTCCCGGAAATCGGTCTGGCGGAGACAATAGCGCAGCTAGGCGCTGTGCGAGAGCGTTTGCTCGAGGCGGGTCAGGCGCGCGAACGCGTCGCCGAGATCGTCGGGGCTGAGCCCGCGCTGCGTCGCGCTGCGGAGGATCGCGGAGAGCTTCTCGAGCTCGGCGTGCGCGGCGGTCGCGTCCTCGACGACGAGCTGCTGGATCGCGGGCCACCGGGTCTCGACGACGCCTTCGACCGCGCGGATCAGCGCGGTGCGCGTCTCCGTGAGGCGCTCCTCGTCGATGCCGCCGAGGCGGATCGCGCGGAAGAGCGGCTCCAGCGCGCCCTCGCAGTTCTTCACCTCGACGCGGCGCAGCCCCACCTTCGTGTAGCCCCACCAGAGCCGCCGCTCGAACTCCTCGCGCCGCTCGTCCGCGACCGCGCCGATCGGCAGCGCGGCCGCCAGGCGCTCGGCGCGCTCCAGCGCCTCCAGCGCCTCGCCGTCCTTGCCGTCCTGCACGCTGCGGATCGCCTGCGCGGTGAGCTGACCGATCTCCGCGCTGGAGGCCGCCGCGAGCTGCTCGCGCAGGCGCTCGCGCCACGGCGCGGGCATCGTCTCGTCGGCGAGGACCTCGACGACGAGCGCGCGCGCCGTGTCGTCCGCGTCGCCCGACACCACGCGCGCGACGAGCCGCTCGGCCGCGGTCGCCAGCGCGTCGCGCACCGCGACCTGCGCGCAGGCGAGCGCCTCGTCGGCGGACGCGACGCCGAGCGCCTGATCGAGCGCCGCGAGACACGCGCGCAGCTCCCGCGCCCGCGCCGTCTCCGCGCCGGGCGCGTCCGGCGCTCCGCCGCTCGCGATCGCGTCTTCCACCAGCGCGACGAGATGCTCGATGCAGGACGGGCGCGTGCTCGCGTCCGCGTCGAGCACGGCGTCGCGCAGCATCTCGCGCGCGCCGTCGCGATCACCGAGCTCTCGCTTCGAGAGCCCGACGAGATCGAGCAGCGGCGCGGCTTCGTGCGAACGCCCGGAGACCGAGGCCAGTCGCGCGTGGACCTGGAGCGCGGCGGATCCGAGCGAGACGACCTCCGCGTAGCGGCCCTCGTTGTACATCTCGAGGCACGTGTCGATCGGGAGCAGCTGAGGCCGCGGAGCTTCCGGCTCGGCAAGCAGCGCTCGCGACGACGGCGGCAGCTCGATCTCCGGCGCCGGCGGGAGCGGCTCGATCGCGGGCGGTTCGTCGGGGACGACCTCGTGCGCGAGCTCGCGGAGGACCGGCTCGCGGGGAACGGGCTCGCGCTGGATCGGCTCGCTCGGCTCCGCGACCTCCGGCTCGGCGACCTCCGGCAGCGTGGCCGCGGCCGATGCGGTCATCGCAGGCGCTGACGCCCGCTCCGTGGACGCAGGCGCCGGCGATTCCTCGACGGCGGGCGGATCCTGGCGAGGCGTCCAGCCCGGAGTGGGACGCGGGCGGCGCGCGTGCGTGCGCGGCTTCGCGGGCCACGCGAGCTCCGCCACGCCGAGCACGAGCAGCCCGGACGCGCCGAGCGTCGCCAGCAGGATCAGTGCTTCTTCCGTCAGCATGACTCCAGTAAACCGCCCGAACGCCCGTGACGCCAAAGTTAATGATAGCTAGCCGCACCGCGTCACGCTCTTGCTATGATGACGCCCCAGAGAGCGCGAGGACGCGCCCGAGGAGGATTGTCGCATGCGGCGAGTCGCCGTCATCGGAGTCGGCGTGACGAAGTTCGGCAAGCACGATCGCACGTCGGGCGAGCTGTTCGCGGAGGCGGCCGTCGACGCGCTCGCCGACGCGGAGCTCGGGCCGGGCGCGATCCAGGCGCTCTACTACGGCAACGTGGTCGGCGGCGAGACGGAGCACCAGCTCCACACCGGCCCGCAGGCCGCGTCGATCCTCGGCATCCCGACCGTGCCCACCACCCGCTTCGAGACCGCGTGCGCGAGCTCGCACGCCGCGTTCCGCCACGCCGTGATGGAGATCGCCGCGGGCGTGTCCGACATCGTGCTCGTCGGCGGCGGCGAGCGCGTCCTCAACGTGCCGACCGCGGATTCGACGGAATACTTCGCGTACGCGTCCGACGCGAGCTGGGAGCAGCCGCTCGGGCTCACCTTCCCCGGCGTCTTCGCGCTGGTCGCGCGCGCGCACATGGCGAAGCACGGGACGACGGAAGAGCAGATGGCGGCCGTCGCCGTGAAGAACCACAAGCACGGAACGATGAATCCGAAGGCGCAGTTCCAGAAGGAGATCACGCTCGAGACGGTGATGAAGAGCGCCTACATCGCCGACCCGCTGAAGCTCTACGACTGCTGCCCGTTCACCGACGGCGGTGCCGCGGTCGTCCTCGCGTCCGAGGACGTGGCCCGCACGCGCAAGCGCGCGATCTGGGTGCTCGGCACCGCCGCCGCGTCGGACTCGATGCTGCTCGGCGACAAGAAGGATCTCTCCCGCGTGATGGCGACCGAGCGCGCGGCGAAGACCGCCTACCAGCAGGCGGGCAAGAGCCCGGCCGACGTCGACGTCGTCGAGCTGCACGACTGCTTCACGATCGCCGAGATCGTCGCCACCGAAGGGCTCGGCCTCTTCGAGCCCGGCGCGGGCGGCATCGCGGCCGAGCGCGGATGGACGAGCCTCGGCGGCAAGGTGCCGGTGAATCCGTCCGGCGGCCTGAAGTCGAAGGGCCATCCGATCGGCGCGACCGGTGCCGCGCAGATCGCGGAAATCGTCACGCAGCTGCGCGGCGAGGCGGGCCGGCGGCAAGTGGACGGCGCGCGGACCGGCGTCACCCACACGCTCGGCGGCAACACCGCGACCGTGCTCGTGAGCCTCTTCGGCCGTGAGTGAGCCGGTGGTGACGCTGAAGGGCTTCTTCGAGAAGGCGCGCGGCGGCCGCCTCACCGGCATCAAGTGCGGCGGCTGCGGCGAGATCGCGATCCCCCCGAAGGAGTTCTGCGCGAATTGCGGCACGCGCGCGTGGGAAGCCGTCCCGCTCTCCGGCGAAGGCACGCTCGCGAGCTACACGATCATCCGCGTCGCGCCGGCGAAGCACGCCGAGGATGCGCCCTACGCCGTCGGCGTCGTGAAGCTCAAGGAAGGGGCCTCGATCTTCGGCCGCATCGTCGACGTGCCGTTCGAGAAGCTCCAGGTCGGTCTGGCGCTGCGCTTCCGTCCGATCGTGGTGAAGGAGCAGACGTCCGTCGGATTCGCGCCGTGATCGCGCTCTGGCTCGCCGTGGGACTCGTGCTCGTGCCGGTCGTGGCGTCGGCGCAGTCGCCGACGATGGACAGGAAGTGGGTGAAGGACGTCCTGCAGAGCGACATGGCGGACATCGAGCTCGGCACCCTCGCGAGCGGGAAGGCGTCGAGCGACGCCGTGAAGCAGTTCGGCAAGCGCACGGCCGAGGAGCACGCGCGCATCAGCGAGGAGCTGAAGAAGCTCGCGCAGGGGAAGGGCATCCAGCCTCCGGACGGCCTCGATCAGCCGCACCGCTGGCTGCGCGACACGCTCGGCAAGCGCGCCGGCGCCGCGTTCGACGCGCTGTACGTGAGCGAGATGGTGAAAGATCACAGGAAGGACGTGATGACGTTCGATCACGCCGCGCGGAAGGCGCAGGATCCCGCCGTCAAGGCGTTCGCCGCCAAGACCCTGCCCGCGCTGAAGGAACACCTCAGGCTCGCCCAGGATCTGCGCGCACAGCTCGCGCGCCGCTAGGCCCGACCCCCCGCTCCGCGCTAGACTTCTCGGGTGACCCGCGCGCTGGCGCTCGGCCTGCTGCTTCTCCTGGCCTTCCCGGCGTACGCCGCTGCCGCCGACCCTCCGACCGAGCCCGTGCTGATGATCGAGGCCGGCGTGCACACCGCCGTCGTCCGGCGCATCGCGGTCGACGCTGCGGGTCACTATCTCGTCAGCGCCTCCGACGACAAGAGCGCGCGCATCTGGGATCTCAAGTCGGGCCGGCTCGTCCGCGTTCTTCGTCCGCCCGTCGGCGCGCGCGCCGGCGGCGAAGGCAAGATCTTCTCGGTCGCGATCGCGCCCGACGGCTCGAGCATCGCGATCGGCGGCGTGCTCGGCTACGACTGGGACAAGAAATACGCGATCTACGTGTTCGACCGCGCGAGCGGCCAGATGGTCCGCCGGATCGCCGGCCTGCCCGCGACCGTTCTGCACCTTGCGTGGTCGCCGGACGGCCGCTGGATCGCGGCCGCGCTGAACCGCGGCGGCGTGCGGCTCTTCCGCGCGCAGGACGGGAGCGAGGCCGGGACGGACACCGCGTACGGCGAGCGCGTGTTCAACGCGGACTTCGACCGGAGCGACAGGCTCGCGACCACGTCGCTGGACGGCTTCGTCCGGCTGTATCGCGTGACCGCGACAGGTCTGACGCTCATTCACAAGCAGCCCACGACCGGCGGACGCCCAGGCGCGGCGCGGTTCTCGCCCGACGGCACGAAGCTCGCGGTCGGCTACGCCGACGCCGGACGCGTGGACGTGCTCGCCGCCGACACGCTCGCCGCGCTGTACTCGACCCCGGAGGTCAAAAACGCGACCTTCGCCGCCGTCGCGTGGTCCGCCGACGGGCGCGTGCTCTATGCCGGCGGGAACCATCGCAACGGCACGACCCGCCTCGTGCGCGCGTGGGCCGACGGCGGCAAGGGCGCGTTCAACGATCTCCCGGCCGGGACCAACACCATCACCGATCTGGTCGCGCTTCGCACGGGCGGCGTCGCGTACGGCGCGTTCGATCCGAAGATCGGCGCGTTCGACGCCGCGGGCACCGCGATCTTCGAGAAGGCGGCGGTCGACGCGGATCTCCGGAGCACGCGCGCGTTCCGCGTCTCGCACGACGGCGTGATCGTGCAGTTCGCGTTCGAGTCCGGCAAGGCGCCGGCGACGTTCGATCTCGCCGGGCGCGAGATCCTGGCCGGGCGCGCGCCCGAGGGCAAGCTCGCGCCGGCGGTGACGAGCGCGCCCGGGCTCGAGATCAAGGACTGGGCGACGCTGACGCCCGCGCTCAACGGCCAGCCGATCAAGCTCGGCACGCTCGAGCGCTCGCGCGCGGTCGCGATCGCGCCGGATCACCAGAGCTTCGTGCTCGGCACCGACAACCGGCTCGCGCGCTACGACCGCCAGGGCAAGGAGATGTGGAGGCTCCCCATCCCCACGATCGCGTGGGCCGTGAACGTCTCCGGCGACGGCCGGGTCGCGCTCGCGGCGTACGCCGACGGCACGATCCGCTGGTATCGCCTCGCCGACGGCAAGGAATTGCTGGCGCTGTTCCCGCACATCGATCGCAAGCGCTGGGTGCTGTGGTCGCCGTCCGGGTATTACGACGCGGCGGCGGGCGCGGAAGACCTGATCGGCTGGCACGTCAATCGCGCGAAGGACCAGGCCGCGGACTTCTATCCGGGCTCGCGGTTCCGCTCCACGTTCTATCGTCCCGACGTCGTCGCGAAGGTGCTGGAGGCGCAGGACGAGACGGCGGGCCTGACCGCCGCCAACACGCGCGCGGGCCGCAAGACCGAGACCGTCGAGATCACGCGCAGCCTGCCGCCGGTCATCGAGATCGTCACGCCCGCCGACGGCGCGGCGGTGTCGACGCCCGATCTCAAAGTCGCCTTCCGCGTCCGCGCCTCGGGCGATGCGCCCGTCACCGGCGTGCGCGCGCGCGTCAACGGCCAGGCGGTCACGCCGCGCGCCGGCGCCACCGCCGGCGAGACGCGCGAGGTGCTGATCGCGATGCCGCCGCAGGACAGCGAAATATTGCTGTTCGCCGAGAACAAGCACGGCGTCAGCGCGCCCGCGACGCTGCAGGTGAAGTGGAAGGGCGCGGGCGGCGCGGCGAAGGCCGACGAGTTCGTCGGGAAGCCGAAGCTCTACGTGCTCGCGGTCGGCGTGAGCGCGTACGGGGACAAGGAGCTCGCGCTCCGCTACGCGGCGAAGGACGCGCAGGACTTCGCGCGCGCGATGCTCGCCCAGAAGGGCGCGCTCTATCGCGACGTCGTCGCGAAGGTGCTCACCGACGCGCAGGCGACGCGCGACGAGGTCGTCGACGGGCTCGACTGGCTGCAGCGCGAGGTCACCGCGAAGGACGTCGGGATGCTGTTCCTCGCGGGCCACGGCGTGACCGACCAGAACGGCATCTACTACTACCTGCCCGTGAACGCGGACCTCGAGAAGCTCAAGCGCACCGGCGTCCCCTACTCCGACATCAAGAACACGATGGCGTCGCTCGCGGGCAAGGCGCTGTTCTTCGTCGACACGTGCCACGCGGGGAACGTGATGGGCGGCCGGCGCGCCGCGCAGCCGGACATCACCGCCGTGGTGAACGAGCTGGCGAGCGCGGAGAACGGCGCGGTGGTCTTCGCCTCCAGCACGGGGCGGCAGTACTCGCTCGAGCGTCCCGACTGGAACAACGGCGCGTTCACGAAGGCGCTCGTCGAAAGATTGACCGGCAAGGCGGACCAGCGGGGCACCGGCCGCATCACGCACAAGATGCTCGACTACTACGTGGCCGAGCGCGTGAAGGAGCTGACGGGCGGCAAGCAGAGCCCCGTCAGCCAGTCGCCCGAAGGCGTGCCGGACTTTCCGATCGCGCTCGTCGTTCGCTGACGCGCGCGCCGCGCGCGGCTACTTGTTCACCAGCTCCCAGACGCCGTCCCACCGCCCGTCGGGCGGCATGATCGCGAGCGTGCGCGCGCGCTCCGCCATCCGGCGCGCGGGACGGTCGGCGCGCTCCGTCGCGAACGCGTCCCACAGGCGCGAGGCTTCGTCGAAGTCTCCGTTTCGATACATGCGCAGTCCGGCGGCGTAGCGCGCCACGGCGTCGAGGTCCGCCGCCGTCGCCTGCGCACGCGGGCAGCGCGGGGTGAAGACGCGCAGGGGCGCCTCGCGCCCCTTCACCTTGATCGTGTCGAGCTCGGTGAAGAGGACGTCGTCGCCCGCGAGCGCCGCGGTGTGCTCGCCGGCCACGATGTGGCAGTCGTAGAGCGTCGGCACGCTCTCGAGCCGCGAGGCGACGTTCACCGTCTCGCCGATCGCCGTGTAGTTGAAGCGGCGCTCCGTGCCGACGTTGCCGATGACGGCGGGACCCGAGTTGAGCCCGATCTTCACCGAGAATCCGACCTTCCCGGCCGCGCGCGCCCGCTCGTGCTCGCGCACGATGCGCTCGGTGGCGGCCATCGCGGCCTGTACCGCGTGGACCGCGTGCCGCGGATCCGCGACGGGCGCGCCCCAGACCGCCATCACCGCGTCTCCGATGAACTTGTCGACGTAGCCGCCGGTCGCGTCGACCTGGTCGACGATGTACGCGAGGTACTCGTTGATCGTCGCGGTGAGCGTCTCGGGATCGACGCGCGTCGAGAGCGCCGTGAACCCGGACAGGTCGGCGAACATCACGGTGACTTCACGACGGTCGCCGCCGAGGCGCAGCGCGGCCGCGTCGTCGAGGAGCTGATCGACGAGCGCGGGCGCGACGTAATGGCCGAACGCGTTCTGCAGGCGCCGGCGGCCGCGCTCTTCCACGATGTAGCGGATCACGTACGCGAGCACGGGCGCCGCCACGAGCGCGGCGAGCGGCAGCGCGAGCGGCACCCAGAGATCGCGCGCCAGCAGCGAGGTCGCGCCGGCGGCGAGCGCGATCGCGAGGCCGAGCGTCGCGAGCGCGGCGATCCACGGCGCGCCGAACGCGGCCACCGCTGCTCCTGCCGCGCCCGTCGCGGCGGTGAGCACGGAGACCGCGGCGCGCGGCGCTGTCGTGGTCACATGACCGGTGAGCACCTCGGCCACCGCCTCCGCGTGGAGGAACACGCCAGGCACGGTCGGTGAGCCGGGAATCGTCGCAGGAAGCCGCTCGAGCCCGCACGGATGGACCTTCACCCCGTCGCGCGGCGGCGCCAGAAAACGCCCCGACGAGACCTTGCGGTCCTCGTCGCGATGCGTGGTGCCGACGAGCACGAGCCTGTCGCGAAACGCCGCCGCCACGGCCTCCGGCGCCGCGCGCGCGCAGCGGAGCACATCGGCGATGCCGTACGTGGCCATCGCCTCCATGTGGCGCCGCGGCGCCAGCAGCACGCCGTCGGCGGGGGCCGGCGCATGCGCGATGCGCAGGAGGCCGCCCGCCAGCGTCGGCACGCGTGTGCCATCCTCGGCCACGCGCCACGCGGGCACGCGCCGGTAGCGTCCATCCGGATCGGTGAAGAGCTCCACGAGCCCGAGTGCCTGCTCGTCGCGGAGCGCGGCGAGCATCGGCATCGTGGGGATCGCCGTCTGCGAGCGGCCGAGCACCACGCGATCGCGGTGCGCCGCGAGCGCGGCGAGGAACGGCGCGTCGAACGCCGCCATCGCGGGTACGACGCCCGCGAGCTCGCTCGCGCTGTACGCGAAGATGATGTCGAAGCCGACGCCGCGCGCGCCCGCGCGCGCGAGGCCGTCGAGCAGCTCCGCCCACACCGGCGCCAGCAACGCGCGCGGATACGGGCGCAGCAGATCGTCGTCGAGGCTGCGCTCGTCGACCGCGACGACGGCGACCGGCGAGCGCGCGGGATCGTCGCGCGCGGGAAACGCGGCCGCGCGCGCCGCCACGAGCAGATCGAAGACGACGCCGTCGGCGGACACCGGTCCGCGCGCGAGGACCGCGGCTGCCACGCCGAGCAGCGCGCACGCGAAAACGGTCAGCTCGCGATATCGCCTGCGGAGGGCCCGCACGGGCCCGTCAGTCCAGGCGGATCAGCGTGACCGGCGGGGACGGCGCGTCGGGCACCGGCGCGCGCGTCACGATCGACTGCCGGGCCGCGGGGACGGCGGGGTCCTTGAAGCTGAAGACCAGATCGTAGCGGGTGTTGTCCGTCAGCGGCTCGGCGTCCGCGGGCCACTCGAAACGCGGCCCCGCGAGCGGCACGCGCAGCACCGGCGCCGCCTCCCCGTCCTTCGCGATCGCGACGCTGGCGATGTCGTCCACACGCGGGCCGACGAGCACGAAGCTCGGCCGGGTCGTCAGCGTGACCCGGTTCGGCGCGCTGCGCAGGACCAGCCCCGCGGCCTCGCCGCCGCGCTGCACTTTCACCGAGCGCGGACACGGCGTGCGGACTTCCGTCGCGGCGCCGCCGGTCGCCTGGTAGCCCTTCGCGCCGATGATCACGGTGCCGCCGGTGACCGTCACGGTGCGACACGTGTCGTAATGGACGAACGCGAGCTTCGCGCCGGGCCCGAGCGCGATGGTCGCGCCCGCCGGGAGCTCGCTGAACGGCTTGACGGCGGGTGTCGTCTGGCCATTCACCTCGACGACGAGCGCGATGCCGGACGGGCCCTGCGCGACGGCGCCCGAGGCCGCGAGAAGCACGAGCGACAGCGTGGCGAAGACGAGGATTCGCATTCAGCGAGCGTATCAGACGCGAAGGGCCCCGCGGGAATTCCGCGGGGCCCTCGAAGGCTTGGAGCGGCCGACCGGATTCGAACCGGCGACGTCCAGCTTGGGAAGCTGGCATTCTGCCACTGAATTACGGCCGCCCGACGCCCTCCTATCTTACTCCCGCCGGTCTACTTGCCGTCCTTGAGCGACATGGTGAACGCGTTCAGCACCTCGTCGCTGCGAGCCTTCCAGTTGAGACGCTTGTTGACCCCGTAGAGGTCGACCTGCTGGTAGAGCGGCACCGCCGGCATCTCCTCGACCCAGAGCTTGTTGATGCGGTGGTACTGCTCGAGGCGCTTCTTCTCGTCCATGATCGACTGCGCCTCGTCGGTCATCTTGATGAAGTCGTCGTTCTGCCAGTTCACGAAGATGCCCGGCGCCTTGAAGAGCGGCCCGTAGATCGTCTCCGCGTCCAGCGTCGGCGTGCCCCAGCCGATCAGCCACACCGGGCCGGCCTTGTGGACGTAGACCATGTTGTTCAGGTAGTTCACGAACTCGTACGTCTTCAGCGTGGTCTTGATGCCGGCCTTGTTGAGCTGGCCGGTGACCGCCTCCGCGACCTCCTTGTCGCGCACGTAGCGGCCCTGCGGACCGTGGAGGGTGATGTCGACCCCGCTCGGGAAGCCGGCGTCCGCGAGCAGCTTCTTCGCCTTCGCCACGTCCTGCTTGATCGGCTGCAGGCTCTTGTCGTAGCCGAAGTGCATCGGGGTCAGCATGGTCGCGACGCGGATGCCCTTGCCGTCGAGGACGGTTTTGATGATCTCGTCAGCGTCGATCGCGTAGGCGATGGCCTGGCGCACGCGCTTGTCGGCCGTCGGGCCGTTGTACGGCCCCTGCGACTTGTGCTGGGCGTCCATCTGGTGCGTGTAGTACATCAGCTGGATCGTGCGGATCGACGGCGCCGACGAGAGGAAGATCTTCGGGTGCTTGTCGATGATCGTCGCCAGGTGCGGCGGGATGTTCACCGCCACGTCGATCTCGCCGTTCTGCAGCGCGGCCACGCGGACCGCGTCGTCGGGGATCGGGCGGAAGACGACGGTCTTGATCTTCGGCGCGCCGAGGAAGTAGCCCGCGTTCGCCTCGAGGACGATCTCCTCGTCCTTCGACCACCGCACGAACTTGTACGGCCCGGTGCCGATCGGGTTCTTGGTGATGAAGGCGGTGTCCTTGTCGGCGTAGGCCTTGGGCGGATACATGCCGCCCTGCACGAACGTCATGACCGTGGTGAACGTGGGCCACGGCTTCTTCGTGTGCACGCGGACCGTGTACGGGTCCACGACCTCCACGCGCTCGATCGGGGCGAAGAAGGTCGCGCCGCGCAGCTTGCCCTGCCCGTGGGCGACGCGCTCCAGCGAGAACTTCACGGAGTCCGCGTTGAAGTCCTCCCCGTTGTGGAACTTGACGCCCTTGCGGAGCTTCACCTCCCACGTCGTGGGCGCCACCAGCTTCGGCAGCTCGGCCGCGAGCAGCGGCTGGATCTTGAGGTTCGTGTCGCGCTCCACGAGCGTGTCGAAGATGTGCCGGCCCACGTTGGAGGCCGGCGTCTCGGACTGGTTCATCATGTCGAGCGTCGACGGATCGACGCCCTGGGCGAGCACCACCTTGCCGGCCGGAGCCGCGGACGCCACGAGCGGCATCGCCAGGACCAGCAGCAACGTCAGGATCATCCTCATGTAAGTCGCCTCCTCGGCGAAACGGTCCGTTGGGGCTGCGTTACTCTAGGGGGCCGTCCCCGGACGAGTCAAGGTAACGGAGGGCTTCGTCGCGCGTGGTGACCAGGCCGAGCGCCTGCGCTTCGCGCGCCCGCGCCAGCAGCGCGCCGACGGCGGGCCCCGGCTGGAGCTGGAAGCGCGCCATCACGTCCTCGCCGCGCAGGAGCGGGGGCGCCGCGCTCGCTTCCCGTTGCTCCTGCCAGCCGGCCATCAGCTCGCGCACGACCCGCCCCTGCCGCCACGCGGCGAACGGCGAGATCCCGGTCACCGCGGCCGCGTCGGCGATCGCCAGCAGCAGCAGGTCGCGGCTGTCCTCGGCGAGATCGCGGAAGAACCGGTAACGCGCGCGATCCGTGATCTCGCCGGCCTGCGCGAGGTGCATCGGGCGCAGGTGGTGGCGGACGAGCCGCTCGATGGTCGCGATCGCGCGCCCGGGCAGGCGCAGGCGCTCGCCGATCGCGCGCGCGCGCGCGGCGCCGCGCAGGTCGTGCTCGAAGAACCGCACGCGCCCTCCCACGAGCCGGCGCGTCTCCGGCTTGGCCACGTCGTGGAGCAGCGCGCCGAGCCGCAGGAGCCGCGTGCGGTCGACGCCGCCGCCGACGTCCTCATCGAGGTGCGCGCGGAGGTCTTCGCCCGTCGCGCCGAGCCGACCGAGCCCGGTCACGAGCCGATCCGCACCGTCGACGGCGCGCAGCGAATGCTCGAGCACGTCGAAGCGATGCGGCCGCGGCTGCGCGGTCCGGCGCATCGGCTCGACTTCGGGAAACAGTGCCGCGAGCAGCCCGAGCGCGTCGAGCCGCCGCATCGCGCGCCCCGCGCGCGGAAGGCCGAGCAGGAGCAGGAGCTCGTCGCGCTGGCGTTCGGCGGAGACACGCGCGAGCCCGGAGGCCGCCGCGCGCACCGCCCGCACGCCTCCGGGCGTCAGGCGAAAGCCGAGCGTCGCTTCGAGCCGCACGCCGCGCAGCGCGCGCAGCGGATCGCCGGCGATCACGTCCGGCCCCGCGGGCCGCAGGCGCTTGCCGGCGATGTCGGCGAGACCGCCGGTCGGATCGAGGATCGGTGCCGCGCCCTCGCGCATCAGGGCGCGGAGCGGGACCGCGAGCGCGTTCACGGTGAAGTCGCGCGCCGCCAGGTCGCCCGCGAGCGTCGGCGCGCGCCAGTCGGTGACGTCGAGGCGCCCGGTGCTCGTGATCACGCGCGCGGCGCCGCGCTCCTCGTCGAGCACGAGGTACGCCGCGCGCAGCCGATCGGCCGCGCGCCGCGCCACGTCCAACGCCCCGCGCGGCACGGTGACGTCGACGTCCACGCCGCGCGCGACGCCCGCCGGGGCGCGCGCGGAGCGTGCGGGCGTGCGGGGCGATGGCAGGCACGCATCGCGCACGGCGCCGCCGACGAGCGCCGCGTCCGCGGCACCGCTCGCGGCGACGACCGCGCGCAGGAGCGGCATCACACGGGGATCGAGGGACTTCAGCGAGAGACGCGCGGATCGACCGGCCATCGCGTCGATCGTAGCGCGCGGCGCCGCGCGCGACGTTACGTCAGCTCGATTCCGTTCGCGCCGATCCGGTACTCGACGATCTCGTCGCTCATCGCGCTGCCGCGATGCTTGACCACGCACAGCATGCGCGCCAGCCGCGAGCCGGCGCGCTCGCTGCCCATCACGACGATCGTGTTGGCGGTGGCGCCGATGTCGCCGGTCGCGACCTTGCGCGCGAGCAGGTCTTCGAGCCGCGTCTCCTCGGTCGTCACGAGCAGGAGCGTCGTGATCGCCGCGTGATCGTAGCGGTGCGCGTCGATGAACTCGCGGTACTTCCACACGGGCAGGCAGATCTCCATGCCGAGCGTGTCCGAGTCCCGGTGCACGACCTTCCGGTAGAGCTCGTCGAAGACGTAGAACTGGATCGAGTCCGCCGGCGAGTCCATCGGCTCCACGCCGTCGACCACGAGCCGGCGCGTGCCCGCCGCGAAGTGGTGGTACAGGAACGGCCGGACCGTGTAGAGCGCCTGGTTGTACGTCGCCTTCCAGTTCCAGTCGAACTCGAAGCTGCCGTCCGGCGCCGGCACCTGGAAGTCGCGCACGCGACCGACCCACGGCAGCGCATTCGAGTAGAAGGCCTTCATGTCGTCGGCCGAGGGCATCGGATCGCTCATCGGCGTCACCGTGAGCGTCCACGGGCGCAGGTCCCACTCGAAGAGCCGCTTCGCGTACTCGTCGTGCTGCTGCGAGTCGCCGCGGCCGTTCATGTCCAGCACGACGCCCCGCGCGCCGTCGGCGCTGCGGCCGTGATCGGCGAACGTGAGGCCGAGATGGGTCTTGCCGATGCCCGTCGCGCCATAGACGACGGTGAGCGTGCCCGGCAGCAAGCCGCCGCCGAGCATCGAGTCGAGCTTCGCGAGTCCGGTCGATACGCGTGAAGTCACGGCCGCCGATTCTACTCCGCGCGCGCTTTGCGGTGAAACTGCGCGTCGTAGAGCGCGCGCAGCTCGGCGAGCGTCGTCGCCTGCCCCGGCCCCTTGTCGTCGCGCACGCGCGCGATCCGCGCGAAGCGGAGCGCGAGCCCGGAGGGATACGTCGGGCTCTTCTGGATCTCGTTGTACTCGACCTCCACGACGATTTCCGGACGCACGCGCACCGTGTAGCCGTCGTCGGCGACCGCCAGCGCCTTCAGCCGCCCGGTCATCTCCGTGAACTGACGGTCCGTGAAGCCCTTGAACGTTTTGCCGACGTCCGCGAAGCTCTCGCCGTCCACGACCGCGAGGTGGTAGTTCGAGAGCCACCCGGCGCGCCGGCCCGATCCGCGGTCGGCGGCGACGATCACGCAGTCGACGGTCTCCGGCGTCTTGATCTTGAACCAGCGCTTGCCGCGGCCGCCCGGCGCGTACGCCGATCTGAGGTCCTTCGCCATCACGCCTTCGTGCCCCGCCGCGAGCGCCGCCGCGCGAAACGTCTCGGCCTCGGCCGCGCCGCGCACCAGCGTGCGCTCGGCGAGGTCGCGTCCGCCGGTGACGCGCGTCAACGCCTCGAACCGCTCGGCGTACGGCGCGTCGTTCAACGGGCGACCGTTCGCAAGCAGGCAGTCGAAGAGGTGGAGCGCGAGCGGCATCTTGCCGAGCGCTTCCTCCACGTCGTGCACCCGCCGGAACCGCCGCATCAGCTCCTGGAACGGCAAGGGCTTTCCGTCCGCGCCGAGTGCGACGACCTCGCCGTCGAGGATGAATGGGGCTGCGCCGCAACCGCGGGCGCGCGCGACGACGTCGGGCAGGCTGCCGGTCACGTCGGACAAGCGCCGGGACCAGATCGCGACGCGCGCGCCGTCGGAGTGGATCTGCACGCGCGCGCCGTCGTACTTGAACTCGAGCGCGGTCGTCCCACCGTGCGCGCCGAGCACGGCGTCCCAGTCTTCGGCAATCTCGGCGAGCATCGGGAGCATCGGCACGAAGAGCCGCGGCTCCGCGCTCTCGAGCGCGGCCGCGCCGCCCCGCCGGGCGAGCGCCGCGACCGCCGAGAGATCGCCGAGGAAGAGGGCCGCGCGCCGCGCGGCGTCGGGCGCCGCGTCCACGCTCGCCGCGATCGCTTCGAGCACGAGACCGTCGGAGACGCCGGTGCGCATCTCGCCGCCGATGATCCGCGCGAGATACTCGCGCTCCAGCGGTGACGCGCGATTCCCAAGCTCGACGAGCAGCGCCTCGCGCCGGGCGCGCGATCCGGCCCCGGACGCGTCAGCGATCGCCCCGAACGCGCTCACGACGTCGCCGACCGTCAACGGCGCGCCTTGCGCGGGCAGCGTGGCCGGCGTCGAGGCGCCGTCGGCATGAGCCACGGCCGAAGGCAGCCAGCGGACGCTCAGCGTGCGCGGATCCGAGACGGGAAACGCGTGGCCGTTGAGAAACGCGACGGCGTGTGGCAGCTCGTCCTCGCTCAGCGTCTTGAGGTACGCCGCGACGAGCGCGCGCTTCTCCAGCCGCCCTCGCGTGCCTTCGAGCGCGCGACACAACTCCGCGAACTCACGAAACGCCCCCACGCACCTACTCTACGTCGCGCTGTGGCCTGCCTCGTTCGAGCGGCGGCTTCGGCGCCGCAATCCCCGAGGAGAAAGCTAGCCGACGATCAGGGCGAGCGCCCCCGCCCACGCGGCGATCGCGACGAGCGCGGCACCGGCGCGCAGCAGCTCCGGAACGACCTCGGCACTCCGCACCTGTTGAGTGATGCACGCGAAAAAAAAGGCCCGACGGCGACGATGGATCATCGGAAGCGCGAGCGTGTGCGACGTCATGATGCCCTCCCTCGAAAATCAGAAACCGCGAAGTAGACCGATCACCTTTCCGAGGATCCGCACTTCGCGTTGCCGCGGATCCACGACGAGCGGAGTCATGGCGGGATTCTCCGGCTTCAGCACGACGCGCTGGCCGTCGCGCAGATAGCGCTTCACGGTCGCTTCCTCTTCACCGGTCGCGTCCGACGCGACCACCGCGACCACGATGTCGTTCGGATGCGCGGTGTCCTGGCGGCGGACGAGGACCAGATCGCCATCGCAGATGTGCGCGTCGATCATGCTGTCGCCGCGCACGCGCAGCGCGAACACGTCCTCGCCGCTGTTCGGCAACGCACTGGGCGCGAGCGGCAGCTCGCCCTCGCGATTCTCGGCCGCGAGCAACGGCGCGCCGGCCGCGACACGTCCGAGTATCGGCACCGAGCGAAAGCCCGCGGTCGCGCCCGGCTCGGACAGCGTGAGCGCGCGCGACGTGCGGCCCGCGCTGTGACGGCGCTGCAGCATGCCCTTGCGCTCGAGCGCGCGCAGATGATCGAACGCGGCGCGCGGCGTGACCTTGAACCGGTCGCCGATCTCACGCACCGTTGGCGGCACGCCGTGGCGCGTGGTGAACGACCGGATGAACGCCAGCACTTCGCGCTGCCTCCCGGTGAGATCTCGCATGGATCCTCCTCGCTCAGACACTCTACTCAACGCGTGTTGAGGCTGTCCACCAAAAAAAGAGACCCGGCGAAGAGCGGCCCTTACGTGGGCTCCCAGGGCTCGCAGACCGGGCAGCCGACGAAGCCCTGCTCGCGCGCGCCCGCGAAGGTCGTGAGGTCAACGCGCTCGCCCGCGGGAATGCGCCGCGCCCAGTCACACGCGCTGCGATGGAAGAGCTTCGAGCCCCGCTGCGCGGCGAAGGGCTCCGTGGAGACGGCGACGGGCGTCGACGTCGCCCGCTCCGCCGGTGCGGCCTCGGTCTCCGACGGCAGCGTCTCGGAGGACGCAGACGGGGTGGTCGCCGGCGTCTCGATCGGCGCCGGCGAAATCAGCGGATCGAGATCGTTGATCTTGAGGTTCGTCTCGACCGTCGCGCGGAACTCCTCGCTCGCGCGACGGAACTCGCGCATCGCGCGCCCGAACATCCGCCCGAGCTCCGGGAGCTTCGACGGACCGAAGACGAGCAGCGCGAGCACGCCGATGACGAGCAGCTCTTGCAGACCGATGTCGAACATGGGCCCAAGAGTAGCACCGCCTGAAGCGCCGTCACTCCGGGCGCAGGCGTGGCCGACGTGCGGCGAGCGGTCAGACCCCGACGGTGGCGCGACGAATCGCGGTGCGCGCCTTCGCGTCGGCGTCGCTCGCCCCGTCGACCGTGTGCCGCAGCGCCTCGAGCACCTCGAAGGCGGCGGCGTGCGTCGGGCAATACCAGAGCCGCAGCCGCTTCGTGTCCTCGTCGCGGGCGATGCGACAACCGCACGGCAGCGAGTTGTCGACGCGGAAGTTCGGACCGGGCACTGTCTTCGTGATCATGGGGCTCCTCCTCTCGTTCACGCGCACTGGCCTGCGCGCACAGGAGGGAGCAACGGGGGTGCCACGGCGCAATTCCTTCAATTTCGCAGGCCTCTCGCGCGTTCGCAGCTGTGAAGCGTCAGGAGCCTGACAGGTGACAAGCCACAACGGCACTCGCGGAGGGCCGGGGATGCACTCCCGGCCGGAGCGCCTCAGACAGCCGCGAGCCGCGCGAGGTCGGCGAACGAGCGAATCGTGACGTCGGCCATGGTCGACGTGGCCCCGTCGGGCGCGTAGAAGACCGTGTGCATGCCCATCCCCCGGCCGCCCCGAATGTCGGACGGCTCGCTGTCGCCCACCATCGCCGCCTCGTGCGGCACCACGCCGATGCGGTCCAGCGCGATGCGGAAGAGCGGCGGCGCGGGCTTGCCGACGACGACGGGTTCGACACCCGCCGCGGCCGTCACCGCAGCGACGAGCGCGCCACAGCCCGGCAGGAAATCGCCGCCCTCGATCGGCAGGCGCGGATCGACGTTCGGCGTGACCAGCCGGCCCGTCGTCGCGGCGACGCGGCAGGCGACGGTCAGCCGCTCGTACGTGAGATCGAAGTCGTTGCCCACGGCGACGACCGTCGCCAGCCCGTAGTCCTTCACCTCGACGAGCGTGTGGCCCGCGCGCTCGATCATCGCGGAGAGCTCGGGCGCGCCGATCACCAGCACCCGCGAGGGACCGAACCGCTCGCGGATGACGTCGCCGATGATCTGGAGCGGCGTCAGCGCGTGCTCGGCGACGGTGACGCCGAGCCCGTGCAGGCGCGCGAGGATGTCGTCGCCGGTCGCGCGCGAGTTGTTGGTGAGGAAGGCGATCTTGCGCCCGGCGGCGACGAGACGCTCCAGCGTCTCGCGCGCGCCGGGATTGAGCGTGTGCCCGTTCCAGATGCAGCCGTCCAGGTCGAAGACGAAGCCGCGAACGCGATCGAGCAGGCGGGGTCTCTCAGTCGTTGGACGAGCGCTTGAACTCGTCGATCGCGTCCGCGTACACCTCTTGCGTCCGCGCGGCCACGCTGGCCCAGCTGAACTTGTCCTCGACGCGCTTGCGGCCCGCCTGCCCCATCGCGCGCGCCAGCGCGGGATCCGCGAGCACGCGGTTGAGCGCCGTGGCCAGCTCGTCGGGACGCGAGGGCGGAACCAGCAATCCGGTCTTGCCGTCCTCGACGACTTCGAGAATGCCGCCGGTGGCCGAGGCGACCACCGCGGTCTCGCACGCCATCGCCTCGAGGTTGATGATCCCGAACGGCTCGTAGACCGACGGGCAGCAGAAGACCGCCGCGTGGCTGTAGAGCTGCATGACGACGTCCGGCTTCACCATCTCGTAGATCCACAGGACGTTGGGATGCTGGGGCACCGCCTTGCGCAGGCGCTCCTCGATCTCCGGCGTGTCCGGCGCGGACGCGCAGAGCACGACCTGCACGCCGGGCCGTACCGACTTCGCGGCTTCGAGCAGATGGAAGATGCCCTTCTGGTCCGTGATGCGCCCGACGAAGAGCACGTACGGGGACTTCACGCCGAGGCGGTCGAGGTGATCACGCGCGTCCGTCTTCTTGTACCTGTCGGGGTCGATGCCGTTGTGGAGGACGACGACCTTGCGCGGATCGACCTTGAAGTACTCGATGATGTCGTCGCGCATCTTCGCCGACACGCCGATCACGCGGTCCGCCCCCTCCACCGTCGTCTTCTCGATCCACGACGACATCAGGTAGCCACTGCCGAGCTGATCGGCCTTCCAGGGCCGCAGCGGCTCCATGCTGTGGAGCGTGACGACCAGCGGAACGCGGTGGAGCGTCCGGATCCAGAGGCCGGCCATGTCGGCGTACCAGGTGTGCGCGTGCGCGACGTCCGCGTCGACGGGATCGCGCGCCATCGAGAGCCCGATCGACAGCGTCTCGAGCGCCGGGGCGAAGAGCGGCCCATCCTTGCCCGCCTTCAGGCGGTCCCACGGGGTGTAGCCCTTCACCGTCGCCGGGTCGCTGGGATTCGGATCCCGGTGACCGAAGCACCTCACTTCCACCGCCATCCGCTTCGAGAGGGCCTGGGTGAGCTGGTCGACGACGACGCCCGCACCGCCGTAGACGTGCGGCGGGTACTCCCGCGTGAGCATGAGGGCTTTCATGATTTCAGGATAGCGTGGCCCGCTATTCTTCCGCCGCCTCTTCCTCTTCCCGCCGCTCGAGCTTGCGCGACACGGTGCGGACGTCGATGCCGAGCAGCTTCGCGGTCAGGGTCTTGTTCCCGCGCGTCACGCGCAGCGTCTCGTCGAGCAGGCGCTGCTCGATCTCGGCCAGCGGGGTGCCGATGCGCACGGTGAGCGTGCCTTCCGGCAGCGGGGTCGCGCCCGCGATCTCCTCGGAGAGGTCGGTGACGTCGATCAGCGAGCCGCGCGCGAGCACGACGCTGCGCTCGATGACGTTCTCGAGCTCGCGCACGTTGCCGGGCCACGAGTAGCCCTCGAGACGGCGGATCGCGTCGTCGGTGAAGCCTTCGAGCTTGCGGTTGTTCTTCGCCGCGTACACGCGGAGGAAGTGCTGCGCGAGGAGCCGGACGTCCTCGCGCCGGTCCCGGAGCGGCGGCACCGTGATGGTGATGACGTTCAGCCGGTAGAAGAGGTCCTCGCGGAACCGCTTCTCCTTCACGAGGCGTGACAGCTCCTGGTTCGTGGCGGTGACGATCCGAACGTCGACCCGCTGCGTGCGCGTGGCGCCGAGCCGCTCGAATTCCCCTTCCTGGAGGACACGGAGGATCTTCGGCTGCGTCACGTGCGAGAGATCGGCGACCTCGTCGAGGAACAGCGTGCCGCCGTCGGCGAGCTCGAAGCGTCCTTCCTTGCGGACCTGCGCGCCGGTGAACGCGCCCTTCTCGTAGCCGAACAGCTCGGACTCGAGCAGCGTCTCCGGCAGCGCCGCGCAATTGACCGCGACGAACGGCCCGTTGCGCCGCGCCGACCGCTCGTGGATCGCGCGCGCGACGCCTTCCTTGCCGGCACCGCTTTCGCCCTGGATCAGCACCGTGGCCGAGCTGTCGGCGACCTGCTCGACCAGCGTCATCATCCGGCGGAACGCCGGGCTCGCGCCGATCATCGCGTTCTTGGAGCGGAGGTCCTCGAGCTGCTTCTGCAGCGAGCGGTTCTGCTCGATCAGCGACCGCCGCTCGAGCGCCTTGCCGACGACCTTCAGGAGCTGCTCGCCGCGGAACGGCTTGGTGATGAAGTCGTACGCACCGTCCTTCATCGCGTTGACGGCTTCCTCGATCGTGCCGAACGCCGTGAGGAGGATGACGTCCACGTCGGGCGCGAGGGCCTTCGCCGCGCGCAGGAGCTCGATGCCGGTGAGCCCCGGCATCTTGAGGTCGCTCAGGATGAGATCGAGGCCGCCGCCCTGGATGCGGTCGAGCGCGGCGCGCCCGTCCGGCGCGAGCACCACCTGGTAGCCCGCGCGCGTGAGGGTGCGCTGCAGGCTCTCACGAAGCCCGGGATCGTCGTCCGCGACGAGGAGGGTCGCGCCGTCAGACACGCGCGGCTCGCTTGACCGGCACGCGGATCGTGAACGTCGTCCCCGCGCCGGGCAGGCTCGACCACGACAGCTCGCCGCCGTGCTCCTCGACGATCTGGCGCGCGATCGAGAGCCCGAGGCCGGTCCCCTGCGGCTTCGTGGTGAAGAACGGCTCGAAGAGCCGCTCGGCGATTTCCGGCGTGATGCCGGGCCCTGTGTCCGAGACGGCGATCTCGACGTGCTCGCCGCGCAGCCGGCTCGAGATCGTCAGCGTGCCGCCGCTCGAGAGCGCCTCCATGCCGTTCTTCACGAGGTTCTGGATCGACTGACGCAGCAGCGTACGGTCGATCTCCATCAGCGGGACCTGCGGATCCACTTCCACGCGCAGCGTGAGCCCCTGGCGCTGCGCCAGCGGCCGCAGGAACTGCGCGAGCTCTTCGAGCAGATGGTTGACGGACTCCTCCTCGAAGTGCGGCTTCGGGAAGCGCGCGAACGCGAGATATTCCTCGGTGAGCTGGTCCAGCGCGGTCACCTGGTCGCGGATCGCGGTGACGAGCCCGACGGCCTCGTCGCGGTCGGTCCCGCCGTCGCGCACGATATCTTGAAGGATCTCGGCGTTGAGCTCGATCGCGGCGATGGGATTGCGCACCTCGTGCGCGACCTTCAGCGAGAGCCGCCCGACGGTCGCCATGCGCTCGGCCACGAGCAGCTCCTCCTGCGCCGCCTGCAGACGCCGCAGCGTTCCGGTCAGCTCGACGTTGAGGCGCTCCACCTCCTCGCGCGCGCGGCGCTCGCGATCGGCGACGTGGCCGAGCGCGTACGCCGGGAGACCGACGAGGCCGATCAGGTTCACGACCGCGGTCCACGTGGCGGCGGGTGTCGCGATCCACGCCGCCGTCCAGTAGAGGAGGCCCGCGACGGCCGTCAGCAGCAGGCCCATCCACCGGCCGAAGTAGTACGCGTTGACCGCGACGAGCGGGTAGAAGAGGTTCACGAACGGGCTGTCGCCGCCGCCGGTGAGATAGAGCAGCCCCCAGATCAGCGAGAGGTCGACCGCGAGCGCGGCGCTGAAGATCAGGCCCGTCGCGCGCGGGTTGATCGTGACCAGCGCGAAGACGCCGACCTTGTAGGCGCCGAACCAGAAGTAGAGCGGGGTCAGGTCGAAGCGATAGCGCGGCCGGAGCGGAACGAGCCCGACGCTCGCGAGACCGCCGACCATGACCACCGCCAGCAGCACCGCGAAGAGCCGCTCGTCGCGCTCGAGCAGCCGGAAGATCGCGCGCCACGGTTTCCGCTCGTTCACGGGAGGATTATACGGGCCGCCGGAGCTTCTCGACGCGGTGCACGCCGTGGAGGAACGCCGGCAGCTGGTCGGTGAAGAGGTAGGCGACGCCGAACCCGAGCGGGATCCCGACGAGCGCCGCGAGCGTGTCGACGAGCAGGAACTTCCAGAAAGCGATCCCCACGATGCCCTCGGTCAGGAACGCCGCCGAGCGAAACCCGACGACGAACCGCGCGGTGAACACGATCTTCACGCCGTGGCGGTGGTAGGCCGCGACCATCACCCGCTCGCGCTCGGGGGTCAGCACGAAGCGGATGAGGCGCCAGTCCATGATGTGCTCGCCCCAGTGATGACCGATCCAGTAGAGCGTGGCGTCGCCGGAGAGCACGCCCACGAAGCAGACGAGCAGCCCGCCCCACCATCGGATCACGTCCTGGCTCGCGAGCACGCCCGCCGTGAGGATCGGCGCTTCCTCGGGGATGGGACCCCCGAGCCCGGCCACGAAGAGGACCAAGAAGATGCCGGCGTAGGTGAAGCGCTCGATGAGGTCGGCGACCACCTGAGGCCAAGTGTATACTCCGTCGCACGTCGTCCCCCCTCATCGTTCACACCGAAGCGTCCGTCGGCTTCGGCGGTCAGGAGCTGCGGATCCTC
>Ga0233425_10001247_pt1 | contig 58713 bp, 47 predicted proteins | sample Watercolumn_Towu_2_FD_181712 | JGI IMG/M metagenome (GOLD analysis project Ga0233425, IMG submission 181712) | Freshwater microbial communities from Lake Towuti, South Sulawesi, Indonesia - Watercolumn_Towuti2014_140_MG | ecosystem: Environmental > Aquatic > Freshwater > Lake | place...
GTGCTCCCGGAAATCTTGTGGCTAATGGGTCCCGTTTATCTAACAAAATCAGGGTGCCGGCATAGTAGCATCCAGAATAAAATTGTAAAGTTTTAATTTCTGGAGTTTGTGAATAAAGCCTGATTTAGTTTTCTCGGAGCGCTAATTAAAAGAACCGCGGTTATCGGGCGTGCATCGGCGGCTAAGGTTTAACCGCAGATGCACGCAGATGCACGCCGCTGAACGCGGATTTTGTTATTTCTTTATAATATATTGATATTATTAATATTATAATTAAGTTAAAAAAAGTTTAAAAGAAAGGCAGTGAAAGTTGTGGCCGATCTTGTTTCCCAAGAATAAGGCCCTTAAATCTCAGCTAATAACTTGCTGCACTTATTAATCTTGACATCTAACCAAGATTTTTTTATTATGTTCCAGGTTGTAAACAAAAGATAAAGGAAGGGGAAAATGATTAAGCATTACAAGGAAAAAGCCGTATTTCTCTTTCTGGCGCTGTTTGCTTTTCAGCTGGTGAGCGCGATGGTCGCCCCACCGGTGGCCGCGCAGGCAATCCCGGACGATTTGTGTTTGAAGGTGACCTTGACGGAAAATGAGCAAGGGCCGCTGCCCACCCCGAAAAAATTCACCATGAACGTCCACCTTTTTACCGTCAACGGCACCCACTTCACTATCTGGGGCAAGGTGGTCGTTTCCGGAGATGCGCCGTTCTATGTGGGCGGCACCGGCATCCTGGAGAGCACCATGGTGACCATGAATCTGACCACCTCCCAGAAGCACACGGCCGCGGACCTGGACAACAACTATTGGCGGGATACCGGGATCATGCAGGTGAAATATAACATCTCCACGAATAAGGGCACCTGGTATGAGGTCGGTCACGATTTTGCCACCCCAAACCGGGTTTTCGATCAACGCTACAGCGCCGGCTCTTTGGTGAAGTGCCCTTAGAGCGTGCGGATACGTCCGGCGCCGCCAGCCCATTGAGGACTGCGGCGCCGGCTTTTCTTTCCTTCTGCTGGACCCCTTCCCGCCCTTCCTGTAAAATCCCCTCATGGCCATCCCCAAGATCATTTCCGCGGAGTTTTTGTACAGTGTGCATCAACCCGGGCAATTGCCTCCGGGAAACCTGCCGGAGTTGGCCTTCTTGGGCCGTTCCAACGTGGGCAAGTCGTCCTTGATCAATACGCTGCTGGGCCGCCGCAAGCTGGTGCGCACCAGCAGCAAGCCCGGCTGCACCCGGGCCTTGAACTTTTTTCTTATCAATGCGCGCTGGCATTTCGTGGACCTCCCCGGCTTCGGCTACGCCGCGGTCTCCAAAAGCCTGAAGGAAGAGTGGGGCCGGGTGGTCATGGATTATCTCACCTCTCGTGAGAACCTGGCCGCAGTGGTCTTCCTCCAGGACGGCCGCCGCCTGCCGGGTCCGGAGGAACTATTTCTGTGGGAGCTGTTCCGGTCCCAAGGGACCCCGGTGATTCCGGTCTTGACCAAGGCGGATAAGCTGAAACAGGGAGAACGGGGCCGGCAGCTAAAAAGCATCGCCGCGGCCTTGGCCCCCCTGGAAGTTAAGGCCGAGGATTTTCTCTGGTTTTCGGCGAAGACCCGGGAAGGCCGGGCCCGTCTCTGGGCCCGCATCCTGCATTATCTGGACGGCTCCTGAATAGAAACCTTAAGGCCGGGAAATGGTTAATTCCAGATCATTGGAGACGCAGAACACTTTAGAATATCAACACATTTTTGCCGGTCGGAAATAACGCATAAATAGCAGTATAGCATCTACCCAATGATCTGCTACGCGGTAAATTCTTCCTGCTTATCGGAGGAGGCTGGCCAAATCTTTCAGATCAGATTCCTGCAGAACAACGGATAATCGCACTGGTGTTACACGCTTACTTTCGCCTCAGAATCATCTTCGCTCATCGACGAGGGCCCGGCCTGCTTGCGCCAGAGTCTGGCGTAGAGTCCGTCTTTTTTAATGAGTTCGTCATGACGTCCCTGCTCGATGATCCGGCCATGATCTAAGACTACAATCCGATCCATGTTGCGCACTGACACAAGGCGATGCGAGACCATGAGAACTGTGCGCGATCTTCCGACCTGCTCCAGCGTCGCGCTGACCGCCTCTTCGGTAACCGGATCCAACGCTGCGGTCGCTTCGTCGAGGATTAGTATCTCCGGGTCGTTGAGCAGGGCGCGGGCGATCGCCAGGCGCTGGCGCTGTCCGCCGGAGAGATTTCCGCCGCGCTCGCCGATCAAGGTGTCATAGCGCTGAGGCATCTCGATGATCGCCTCGTGGATTTCAGCGGCCCGCGCCGCAGCCTCGACCTCGGCGTCCGTGGCGTCCGCTCGACCCAGCCGCAGGTTTTCCCTAATCGAGAGATTGAAGAGGAAACTTTCCTGGAAAACGACACCCATCCGCGCCCGCAACGACACCTGCGTTACTTTGCGCACATCGATGCCGTCTATCGTCACCGAGCCGGCCTGCGTGTCGTAAAAACGCATGACCAGATTGAGAATGGTCGACTTGCCGGAGCCGCTTGCGCCGACAAAGGCGACACGTTCGCCGCGCTTTATTGCGATCGAAACATTCTCAAGGTTTTTCGCCGCTTGCGTGTAGCCGAAGGTGACATTATTCAGCCTGAGGTCCCTGGCAAAGCCTGGAAGGGGGATTGCGTCAGGCGCATCCGCCACCTCCGGGACCTCCCGTATTATCTCCTCAAGCCGCTCCACCGATCCTGCCGCCTGAATGATTTGCGGCATGTATTGGGTTACCCAGGTGAGATAGGTGCTCATTGCGAGGAAAATTGTCTGGAAGGCGGCCAGGGAGCCGATAGTGATGCTTCCCTGCCACGCCATATAGGCGCCAACGCACAGAACAATGACCTGCATGATTATGATGCCAACAACCGAACTGTGCTCTATCAGAGAGCTCAGAAAACCGTAACGCCGCGTGCTGGCGCAGAGCTGAGCGTTCTTTCCAGAAAAAATTGCGCGCGACCATTGCTCCAGCCTGAAGGCTCTGATCACAGTGCGGGTGTCGAGATCTTCCTGAAGCACGGCTAACACCTGAGCCTCGTCCTTTTTCTTTTTGTAGCCGGCCTGGCTGGCATGGTTTGCGAACAGATTGGGAACAAAAAGGCAGAGCGGCCAGACGAGCAGGGAAACAACGGCCAGCTTCCAGCTGAGGTATATGAGTATGGCGGTGCTGATAATGACATTCACGACCGGAAACAACACCCAGGAGACGAAACCGACGAGCATCGTCTCTACTGTCACGAGGTCTCCGGAGAAGCGTGAGAGAAGATCGCCCATTTGCCGCTGTGAGAAGAACGACATCGACAGGCGCTGCAGATGGTCGAACAGTCGCAACCGAATATCGCGGATGACATTAGCGATCATGGATTGCGTTAGGAAATGGCGGCCGATGCCAACCGCCGTTATTATGACCACGCCTATGCAGAGGAGGATAATGATGGTGGTGATCCTGGCCTTGTCAGCTGCTTTCCCGGTCTCAACGACCATGTCGTCGCCGATCAGAGCATAATCAATGATTTTCTTGAAACAGATCGGCAAGGCGACATTGAAGAGGGCTTCGAGAATCAGGCCTAGCAAGATTGCTGCAATAAAGAAAGGATAGATTGCGAAATACGGCCATAGCCAGCGGCTGAGGCCGGTTATGGTTATATCCACCGAGATAGGGGCGCCGGGCGTGGCTTCAGGAGATGTCTTTATTGAGGTCATAGAAGTCTATAGTGATATGGCTTGCGTTTTCATTGCGAGGGCTTGAAAAGGGGGTTTTCACACGCTTTAAGGGCTTGCCTGGCCAAAAATGGCCTGCAATTTCAAGCGCCGATGAACCTTTATTTAAGGCAGGTCCCTGGCCGCCGGTATAGCGGCGAGTAAGGTGGCTTGGTTGACGGCCCGTACAACCGCTTCGGCCAGCACCGAAGCCGCCACTGCACCCACAACACTCACATTCACCGGCGCTTCAGTTTGCTGCCCGGTGGCTAAGGCGAAGACGGTATCTCCATCCACCATGGTGTGAATCGGGCGAATGGCCTGGGCCAGGCCATCGTGGGCCATCTGCGCCATCTTATTGGCTCCTTCCTTGGAAAGCACTGCATCCGTTGCCACAACGGCAAGGGTAGTGTTGGAAGGGAAACCCAACATTGTCTGACCCAACTCAACATGTAGCCGTTCCATGGTGTTTACAAAACCCTGACCCTTCGGATTGCGGGGACCGGCAATAAGCTTTCCGGTGGCCGGGTCCACCACATCACCAAAGGCATTGACCGCTACTATAGCTCCCACCGTGATATCGCCAGCGATACGGCGTGCTACTGAACCCAGTCCGCTCTTGGTGGCAAACTGGAGCCCCAGCAGTTTGCCAACTGTGGCACCTGTCCCCGCGCCGATACAACCTTCAGCGACCGGTCCATCAGTTGCTGCCTGACAGGCGGCGTACCCGGCCTCCGGACCAGGCCGTACGTCTGGCCGACCAATGGTCAGGTCGAAAAGCACAGCTGAGGCTACGAGAGGGACTACCGCCACGTCCACATTAAAGCCAATACCCTGTTCTTCCAGCCAGCGCATCACTCCGCTGGCGGCATCAAGACCATAAGCACTGCCGCCGCTTAACACTATTGCGTGAGCTTTTTGCATTAGGTTAACAGGGCGCAAAAAGTCTGTCTCACGTGTACCGGGAGCGGAGCCACGCACGTCCACGCCACCCACCGCCCCTTGGCGACAAACAATGACCGTGCAGCCGGTGGCCGCATCCAGGTCGGTCCAATGGCCGACCTCAATTCCTCTAACTTTGGTAATGGTTGGGTGCATCAGTTCCCACTGGTTATTTAACCGAGATTATGCTGCAACCTTGCCTGCAGCAGTCTTAACAGGTTTTTTGAGCCTCTTTGACCTAATAAAATCCTCCCAACGATCATCATCTCGAAACCAATCATTACTACAGGTGGCAAGATAGCACAAGTTGTTGCGAAAAAATAAATTTTTCCTGGTTATTGGGAATATTAATCCCTCGTCTTCCAGATGCTCTTTGGCTGAAAGGCTTATGAACCCAGACCAGAACCGGCCCATAATGATATGCCAACAGAAAGGCCGAAGCCACATGGACATACCATCTGCGGGCATGATTAAGAATCTTAGGTGACTAAGTGATGGTCGTAAGCGCTAGTATCTTGCCATTATCAATAATGATTAAAAAATATGGATATCGTTTGAATATTCACCGGCAATAGACATGCCGCTTTTTCTCGGAGTTGGTTTAGACCGCGGCGCTGAACTTGTCTTTCAGGATGCGGAAATGGCGGCCGGATGCGGCCATGGTGATGCCGACGGGCAGTTGCTGGGGGTGCTGCAGGAGGAGGCGGCCCAGGAAGGACCAGAAGGCCCGGCGCCCGGGTTCTTTGAGGCCCAGGGCCAGGATGATCTTCAGCATGGCCATGACGTCCCGGCGGGTGGGCGGGCGGACGACGATCCGGGGGTTGGGCCGGTGGCGCTTCAGGAAGGCAAGGACCCGGCGGTAGTAAGGCTCGGGTTCGAAGAGCCGGTTCAGGAGTTCTTTGTAACCCGTGAGCAAGGTCTCCCGCCCCATCTTGGGGATGAAGTTGACGGAGCCGGCATTGATGGCGGTGTTGCCGTCGCCCACGCCGTCGCCCAGGAGACGGCCCTCGTTCTTCAGGCGCGTAAACAGGCGGCTGCCGGGCGCGGCCGCCAACAGGTTGACCATGGCGGTGGGGATGGCGGCTTCTTCGATAAATTCCGCCTGCAGGCCGAAAACGTTGGGGGTGTCCGAGTCGAAACCGATGATGAAACCGCCGATGACCTCCATGCCGTGGGCCTGGATGGTGTGCACTGCGGCCACCAGGTCCCGGTTGAGATTCTGGCGTTTGTTGCATTCCTTCAGTGAAGCGGGGTCCGGCGTTTCAATACCCAGAAACAGGCCCACAAAACCCGCCCGTTCCATGAGTTCCAGTAACTCCTGATCATCCACCACATCGATGCTGGCCTGGGCCACGAACAGCATGGGATAGCCCCGCTCTGCCTGCCAGGGTTCCAGCGCCCTGAGGATTTCCTTGGCCTTGCCGTGATGGCAGATAAAATTGTCGTCCGCGAAGGTCAGCACCCCCCGCCAGCCCGCGTCCAAAACCCCCTGAACCTCGGCCACCACCTGGTCCGGAGACTTGTACCTAGGGACCCGGCCGTATTGGACGATGACCTGGCAGAACTCGCAATCGTGGGGACAGCCCCGGCACACCTGGACCAGCATGTTCGCATATCTGGAAGGGTCCAGCAGTTCCCAGGCCGGGTTCGGCGAGGCGGCCAGGTCCGGAAACCGGGCAGCCCGGTATTCCGGCAGGGCCTCGCCCCGGGCCAGGTCAGCCAGAAAGAGGGGCAGGGTCTCTTCGGCCTCGCCGATAAAGAGGTGGTCCACCGCTTCGAAGGGCTCATCGGGGCTGCTGAAATGGACCCCGCCGGCGCAGACCTTGACCCCCGCGGCCCGGCACCGCCGGATGACTTCGTCCGCGGACCGGGACTGGATGGTCAGGGCGCTGATAAAAGCCAGGTCCGCCCAGGCCAGGTGTTCCTCCGTCAGGGGCTCCACGTTCAGGTCCACTAATTTCTTGGGCCATTCCCCGGGCAGCATGGCGGCCACGGTAAACAGCGCCAGGGGCGGACTGCAGGCCGTAACCCCCAGGAACTCGATGGCATGCCGCAAGCTCCAGAAGGTGTCAGGGGTTTCGGGATAAATCAGCAGGGCCTTCATCGGTTTAGAGAGTTCCAAGTTCCTGGTTCAAAGTTCAAAGTTAAAAGCGATGCTGACCGGGTCTTTCCACGGTTAGCGGGCGAGCCCTTGGCTCAAGGGCAACTGTCCCGGCAAAAAAAGACGCCCGGGAAAGCATGGTTCGTTCTTCGTGATTATACGGCAGGCAGCCCCGGGGCGCTACCAAGAAAAAGGGCGCAGACCGGCTGCGCCCCGTCAATACTGAATTATCGCTGGCCCGGCTCCATTAAGCTCGAGTCATAGGCCGCTGCTACACCTACTACGCCCCAAATCATTTAGTCAGTGGCACAGCCTTTCCTGGCTGTGCGAAAAAACCGCACAGGCTGGAGAGCCTGTGCCACCAAAGACTTGTTAAATCAATTACTTCCAGGCTTGAGGGCAATGCTCGCCTGTCATTCCGAACCTTGAACCTTGAACCTTGAACTTTTCAAGTCAGGACCGGAAATCCCGCAAAACTCCGGCAGCCCTTCTCCCGGCGGCGCCGGAGCATTCGTCTCAGTGGCCGGGCCCCAATTTGCCCAAGGCCTTGGTGAGTTCTACGGCCACCCCCAGGCCCTGCCGGGCCTCTTTGCTGCCCATGGCGCTGATCATCCCCAAGGGTCCCAAGGGCTTGGCCCGCTCCAGCTTGATGGCCGTGGGCAGTTCGAGGATCCGGTTCATGAAATCGATCATCTGGGGATCGGATAACTTTTTCAGCATACTCAGCAGCAGCACAAACGCGTCGCTCATGTCGGCAATTTCCGCGGCGTCGTAGTGGGCCGCCACCTTGGCCCGGACTTCCAGCATGGCCGCGTAGGTGCGGAAAACCCCGCGGCGCTCCAGGTTATCCATGTAGTTGATGAGATTGGGAACGGTGCTTTTCAGCAGAGGCTCCATGCAGTTCCACAACTCGAAGAGATTCTCCATCGTCTCCAGGGCCTGGGTCAGGTTGCGCAGGCTGCGCAGGCCCTGCTTCAGCAGGGCGAAGAGGTCCTCCAGTTGAAAGCCGGACTCCACCATGCCCAACTCGTCGATCAGGAGTCTGACCGCGGAGTTCATCAGGGGAGTGATATCGTTCTTCAGCTCCGTCAGGCTCTCCTGGGACTTGACCAGGGTCTGCAACTGGTCCTCCATCCGGTCCAGGCGCTCCAGGATCAGGGCTTCGGTGCTCGGTTTCTTCTCGGTTTTTTCGGGCATTCCCTTCTCCTCTCTTAACCGTAGACGTGGTAGACGTGGCCGAGCATTTTACCGGCCATGAACATCTGGGGTTCCAGGGGCAGTTCCTTACCCTTGAGCATCATGTTGTAATAGACCCACTTGAACATCATTTTGCCCCAGTAGTTCAGGTGGCTTTCGCCCAGGAGGGTGAAGGGTCCCAGGCCCGGGAAGGGATACTTGCCGGGCAGGGGTTCGACCTTGTAGTTGAAGTCGATGAGGGACGCCTTTTCGTAGCCGGTGACGATGAAGCAGGTGGAGTGGCCGTCAAATTCCGGCAGGGGCTCCTGGCCTTCGATTTCCCGGAGGAGGTTTTCCACGATGATATCCGATTCATAGTGGGCCACGGCCCCGGCCTTGGAGGTGGGCACGTTGGTGGCGTCGCCCACGATGTACATGCCTTCGTAATTTTTGGACTTCAAGGTGTGGTGGTCGGTGTCCAGGTAGCCCATGGGGTCGCCGATTTCGCTGTCGATAATCACCTGGGCCCCGAAGTTGGGGGGAATGGCCACCAGCAGGTCGTAATTGACCTCGTCCCCTTTGGCGGAGGAAATTATCTTTTTCCCGGCGTCCACTTCGGCGATATCGAAGTTCGGGGTGATCTTGATGTTCTTTTCTTCGCAGAGTTTGGTCAGGGCCGCGGTGGCCACCGGTTTGGTGAAGGCCCCGGACAGCGGGGTCACCAGCTCCAGTTCGATATCGTCCCGGACCCCGTTGACGGTAAAGAACCAGTCGGCCATGAAGATGAACTCCAGAGGGGCCACCGGGCATTTGATGGGCATTTCCGCGATGTTCAGGACCACGCGGCCCTTGCGGAAATACTTCCATCTCTTATAAAGGGCGATGGCGCCGTCGGGAGTATAAAAATCATGGATATCGCCCCGCCAGCCTTCCCGCATGCCCTCGATTTCGTCCGGCATGATGCGGCAGCCGGTGCCCACCACCAGCCAGTCGTAGTCATAGCTGCCTTTCTTGGTCTTGATCTTCTTTTTCACCGGGTCGATGTTGGTCACTTCGTCCAGTACGAAGTCGATGCCGGGGAGGACAAAATCCATCTTGGGCTTGATGCAATCCTCCGGCTTGTAAACGCCGAAGGGAATAAAGAGCCAGCCCGGCTGGTAGTGATGCTGCCGGTCCCGGTCAATGACGGTGATCTTCCAATCGTCATCCAGCTTCTCCCGCATTTTGGTGGCCACCATGGTGCCACCGGCTCCATAACCCAGAATAACCAGTTTCTTCATAGGCCCGCCTTTCTTGTGATTAATCCAGCCCTTCCTAAGGCGCCGGATCTTGTTCACTCGTGTTAATGTAAGCACTAAAGCCGATAATGGAAGTGCTGACAGACAATAGACGCGGCTAAGAGCCCGGCGCCTGATCCGGCGTCGTCTCCCAGCCCCGGTTCTTCAAGATTTAAATGGTGCGGAGAAACTCCCGCACCAGGTTTTCCCAGCCCAATTGGGGATGGGTCCCGAAAATGTCGCCAATAACCGTGCCCCCGGTGTTGAGGGTTGCGCCTGCGGAGGATTCCATCATCCCTAGCAGCTTATGCGTCTCATTTTCGATCCAGGCGGCGTTGCGCCGGCCGAAGAGAAGTTTCTCCAGGTCCGGCTGCAAATTGGTGGGGGTGACGACGCACAGCCACCCTTCGCCGTAGGGGTCGTCATGGGCCAGCGCGGCTCGCTGCCGGATTTTGGAGTTCACCACCTCCACCACGCCGTCCAGAGGCGCGGGGACCGGGGCCTCCTTCCCCTTCCGGACCAGGGTCAGGCCGACCTTACCGCGCTGCCATGTCTCCCCGGCGGCAGGCAATTTGATGGCGTCGGCAGGCCCCAGAACTTTCTGGATAAAATCATCCAGCCCCAGGCGCACCCGGCCGCAGGCCTCCATGGCCACCCAGGTATGGCCCCGGTGCAGATAGATGGAGGTGGGCGCTTTAAAGCCGAAGACCTCCGTGATCCGGGGCCTCTCCAGGCCGGTGTAGCATTCGCCCTGATCTTCCAGAAGCTCCTCGAAGGAGCGCCGCCGCAGCCTCTCCCTCAAGGGCAGGACCCGGGCCGGATGGCCCGCGGCCAATTCACAGGCTTCCCGCAGGCTCAGCTCCTGGGCGGCCACCGCGCTCATGGCCCGGTCGAATTCGCAGGTGGCGCAATCGAAGCAGTGATGGCACAATTTGAAGTCCACCACGCCTGCTTCCATCCAGATGCATGGCTTCTTCCCGTCGTTGACTTGCTCGATCATGGCGATGTTTCCAAAAATGAGGGAAAGAACGGCCCTCCGGCCGCGAGGTCCGCGGCCTTTAGGCTCTTCCTCCTCAGGCCCTTTTCTTCCAGTGCCTGGTAACGTTGCTCAAGAAAAACTCCTTGACCAGACGCCGCCACCCCAACTGGGGGTAATGGTCGTAAATATCGCTCACCAGGGCGCCCCCGGACGGCAGGGTCACTCCCGCGGTGGAATCCATCAGGTTCAGCAAACGGCAGGCTTCTTTGCCCATCCAGGCCTCGTTCTTTGCTCCGGAGAACAGATTGGCCAGATTATGCTGGAGATTGGTGGGCTTGACCTTAAAGAGCCAGCCTTGGCCGTACGGGTCGTCGTGGAGCAGGCGGGGGTTCTTGCGCACCTCGGGGTTGACTGCCGTCACCACGCCGTCCACCGGCGCTTCGAAGGAAGCCTTGTTGTCCTTTTTGATCACGGACATGCAGATGTGATCCTGAAAAAACATCGCGCCCACCTCGGGCAGTTTCAGGGCGTCGGCCGGACCCAGTATTTTCTGGGAAAAGTCATCCAATCCCACCCGCACTTCGCCGCTATCTTCCACGGCAACCCAGGCATGGCCCCGATGCAGGAAATAATCCTCCGGCGGCGCCTGGACCCCGAAGGCTTCCGTAACCTCCGTCTCCAGGTAAGGCGCATGGACTGCCGCGCCTTCTTTCTGATCACTGTCCTTTAAGGGATGGTGCTGTACCTGCCAGGTGGCTCCACATTGGCGGCAGATACACTTGTAATGGGACTTGGACTCCGGCTCCCGGCCCGGGACCTCGACCACCAGCCAATGCCCGACCATGGCCCCGCAATTCTTGCAATCCAGTTTCATGCGCTCTTCCTCCGCCGGGCGGACGCCTCTTTCCTGCCGCCCGATCCTTGGGTTATCTTTTCTTCCATTCTTTGGTCAAGTTGGTTAACAGGAACTCCTTAACCAGGCGCCGCCAGCTTAATTGCGGATAATGGCCGTAAACGTCGTCCATCAGGGCGCCGCCGCTGGGCAGGGTGGCCCCCACCGTGGAGTTCATGATGTAAAATAACCGCTGGGACTCTTGCTCGATCCAGGTGACGTTGTCCGCACCGTAGAACAGGTTTTCCAGATTTTGCTGGAGATTGGCGGGGCTGACGGTAAAGAGCCAGCCTTCTCCGTAAGGGTCTTCATGGATCAGGCCGGGTCTCTGCCGCACCTTGGGATTGACGGCCTCGATCACCCCGTCCACCGGGGCTTCCACCGAAGCTTTATGTCCCTCCCGCACCAAAGCCATGCAGACATGATCCTGGTAATAAACCTTGCCGATTTCAGGCAACCTGACCTCGTCCGCGGGACCCAGTATCTTCTGGGAGAAGGCGTCCAGGCCCACCCGCACCCGGCCCGAGTTCTCGGGCACCGCCCAGGTATGCCCCCGGTGCAGGTAATAAATCGTGGTGGGCACGGGAAAACCAAAGACGTCCAGCAACTGCGGCCTGAGGCAGGGGGCTTGGTTGTTCCGGTTGCTCATGACTCGGACCTCCACCTTAAATGTTCGTCTGATCCCATTACTACCCGCGTGCCAGGCCGGTGTTATCGGATCTTTTCTGCCAACCCTGGCTCAAGGTGGTTAAGAGAAATCCCTGGACCAGGGGCCGCCACCCCAACTGGGGATAATGGCCGTAGACGTCGTCCACGAAGACGCCGCCGTCCGGGACGGTGACCCCCACCTCGGTTTCCATGAAATTCATTAAGCGGTGGGACTCCTGAAAGATCCAGGCCACATTGTCCTCTCCGGAAAAGAGGTTATCCAGATTGCGCCGGAGATTGGTGGGCTCCACCTTAAACAGCCAACCCTCTCCGTAGGGGTCTTCGTGGATCAGGCGGGGGTTGTCGAGCACCTTGGGATTGACCGCGGCAATGGCGCCGTCCACCGGCGCCAGGTAGGAGGCCTTCTTTCCCTGCCGGAAGAGAGCCATGCAGATATGATCCTGATAGTAAACCGCACCCACCGGGGGCATCTTGACCTCCTCGGCCGGCCCCAGGACCTTTTGGGAAAAATCATCCATTCCCACCCGTACCAGGCCGTTATCTTCCAGCATCGCCCAGGCGTGGCCCCGGTGCAGATAATAGTCGCTGGTGGGCACTTGAAACCCGAAGACTTCCGCCATTTGGACTCCTGGGAGCGGCGCCCGGTTTGTTTGGTTATCCTTCATCTGCGCCTCCTTAAACAGATTGTGTTTTTCAATGAACCAGGTCTCCCCGCAGGCGCGGCACACGCATTTGCCGTGGGGCTTGGTGCGCTCGTGATAAAAAATCTCAATTCGCCAATGGCCGCATTTTTTGCACTTCATGTTCCATTACCTCCGTTGCGGATTTTCCGGTTCAGGTTTGCGGCATCTTTCCAGGCTTCCCCGTTTGTTTAAGCAAGGAATGGGCCAGCCCTTAGCAAATGGGTTATCTACCTGAATATATTATGAATAAAAATAATTGAACTCCGTCCATGCTAATTCAAATTATGATGAATATTTCAACATGAAATATTGTGAAATATTTAACATGTTGAAATCTCAAAACAAATATATGTTTAAAATTTAAACAAGCAATTAAGGGGTTTTGTTGAATATTTAAACAAAGATTTGGCAGGGAAGTTCGGGGCAGGTAGAAAACGGTAAACGGCAAAGGGGAAATGGTCCTAGATGTCGTTCCTTTCATAGTAATCAGCCAGCAAGATGCGGCAATAATTACAAAACTCCAAACTCTTTTTGTCCAATTGCTCCAGGTTGGCGGCAAATCCCATCAGGCAGCCCTCCTGCCGGCAGTGGGGCAGGTTGAAGGTATGGCCCAGTTCGTGAAGGCTTAATTTGAGGAGGCGCTTCATCAAAATAGAATGGGGCGCCCTGATTCCGCTGGCTTCCCCCCGGGGGCGATAAGTGGAAATGAGCGCGGCCTTTCCGTCCAGTTGCGCCTCGCCAAAGACAAAGGTAAAAATCGGGATATAGAGGTCCACCGCGGTAATCCCCAGCACCCGGAAGAGCCCGTCATGGTCTGCGCACTCCAACAGGTATTCCAGGAGTTTGGTGGAATAATACTGGTTGCGCGTCACGTGGTAGGTATGGACGGGCAAGGGTTTGGAGGGCAGGATCCTTACCGGCAAGGTAAGGGCTTTGGCGATGGCCGTGCTCAGATGGCGGAGGATTTCCGGATCCACCGCGTCCAAGGGAACCAAAGCTAATTCCTGAGATTGGGACATCTGTTTCTAAGGCGCTGGGGGGCTTAAAGCCGCGGGGCGATCCGTCTTCAAGACGCCAGGCCGTATTTTTTGATCTTGTAATAGAGCGTGGTGCGATTGATCCGCAGGACTTTGGCGGCATTGGAGATATGGCCGCTTTCCGCGGCCAGCACCTGGGCGATATGGCGGCGCTCCACCTCCTCCAGAGACAGATTTCTTATTTCCTCCGGTCCGGTCCCCGGATAACAGAATGGCAGGTCCCCGGGTTTGATCTGCCGCCCCTTTCCCACCACCACCGCCCGTTCGATGGCATTTTCCAGTTCCCGCACATTTCCCGGCCAGGCATATTGCCGCATTAATTCCTGGGCCTCAGAACTGATGGAGTCGACCTTTTTGCCGGTTTCGGTGGCATAGCGGCGCAGAAAGTGTTGGGCCAGCAGCGGGATATCCTCGACACGCTCCCTTAAAGGGGGAACTTCCAGGTGGATGACGTTGAGACGGTAGAAGAGGTCCTGGCGAAAGGTGCGGTTGCGGATGCTTTCCTTCAGGTCCTGATGGGTGGCGGCGATGACCCTAAAGTCGCTGTGCAGCGGCATCGTCCCCCCCACCCTGGTGAATTCATGGGTTTCCAGGACCCGCAGGAGATCGATCTGCATCTTCATGGAGATATCTCCCACTTCATCGAGGAACAGGGTCCCGGCGTTGGCCATTTCCAACCGGCCTTTTTTGGTGTACTTGGCGTCGGTGAACGCGCCTTTCTCGTGGCCGAAGAGTTCGCTCTCCAGGAGATGCTCCGTGAAGGCCCCGCAGTTGATGGCAATAAAAGGGCTGTAGCAGCGGGGGCTGTTGGCGTGAATGGCCCTGGCCACCAGCTCTTTGCCGGTGCCGGTCTCCCCGGTGATCAGGACGGTGGCGTCGCTTGGGGACACGTCGGCGATGGTTTCGAACAGCTTGAGGATCGCCGGCGACTGGCCCACCAGGTTATCGGAGCGGGTGATGGTGGCCACCCGTTCCTTGAGGATCAGGTTTTCCATGGCCAGGGTCTGCATCTGCACCAGCTTTTCAATGGTAAGGCTGAGTTCCTCCAGGTCAAAGGGCTTGAGGAGATAATCGTAAGCCCCCAGCTTCATGGCTTCCACTGCGTCCTGGATGGCCCCGTGCGCGGTCATCATCACCACCGCGGTCTCGGGATTTTTCTCCTTCAGCTCTTTGAGCACGGTGATCCCATCCATCTTGGGCATTTTGACGTCGAGGAGCATGATGTCATAATGCTTTTCCTGGATCCGGCCCAAGGCCGTGGGGCCGTCCTCCGCGGTTTCCACCTCGTAACCGTCCTGCTGCAGCCAGCCTTCCAAAGATTCCCGGATGCTCAGTTCGTCATCCACGATCAGGATATTGATTTTTTTATGAGGCAACATGCTTCTCCCCCGGTTTGGCAGCGGGCAGATGGATGGTGAAAGTGGAGCCCCGGCCCACCGCGCTGTCCACTTCAATGGTGCCGTGATGATCCCGGATGATGCCCTGGACTACGGAAAGTCCCAGTCCCACCCCGGAGCCGCTTTTTTTGGTGGTAAAAAAGGATTCGAAGATCTGGGGAATATTTTCCTCGGGTATGCCCACGCCATCGTCGGCGATGGTGATGATGATCCCTTTCGGTCCGAAATTTCTGGTCGCCACCTTCAAAGTTCCGCCCTTGGGCATGGCTTCCTGGGCATTCAGCAGGAGGTTCAAAAAGACTTGTTTCATCTGTCCTTCATCCGCCATCACCGGCAGGATATTGGCGGCAAAGTTCGTTTCCACCATGATTCCCTGCAACCGCATCTGATAACCGGTAAGCGCCAGGGTCTCCGTCAACAAGACGTTGAGATTGACCGGTTTGAATTCCGGTTTGGACTTGCGGGAAAAGGGCAATAGGCCGGAGACCGTTTTACTGACCCGGGCAGTCTCATTATGGACGATATCGAGATAATTTTTCATCTTGGCCAACGCCTGGGCGTCGGGGTCTCCTTTTTTGAGCATGCGTTGGATCAGCTTGACGAAATTGAGGATGCCGGTCAAGGGATTATTGATTTCGTGCATCACACTGGCGGATAACTTCACCAGGGAAGCCATTTTGTCCTCGTGCATCATCCGGGTGCGGGTGATGTCCTGGGTGATGTCCCGGGACAGGTCCACCACCTGCACGATCCGTCCCTCCTCGTCAAACAGCGGATGGTGCACCACGTGCACGTAGCTTTCCCGGCCGTCCTTGTTGAAGTGGACGTGGATCGCGGACGCGGCCTTGCCCGTGGCCACCGTGTCTTGTAACGGACAGGGGTGATCGGGGGAATTGCAGGGTTCGGTCAGATGGTGCGACACTTCGTAACAGTGCTTCCCCACCACGTCATCCCGCTCCAAGCCCACCATCTCCAACAGGGCCCGGTTGACCTCGACGATGCGGTAATCAAGATCAATGACCATCATGTGATCTTCGATTCCGTCGATGATGGTCTCCAGAAAGGCCTTATCCTGGATGGCCTGTTTCAGCAGTTGCCGGGTCTCGGCCTGGGATAGCTCCAGCGCCGACTCCAGCCGCTTGCGGCTGGTGATGTCCTTGATGACCTCCACCACCCTTTTTTGGGAAGCCTCCGGCGTGAACAAAGGGGACATGGTAATTTCGTCGCAATGAATCATACCGTCTAAACCTGAACAGTGGTGCAGAACCTGGACGGTTTGGCACTTCTCCAGGACCCGGGGCAGGGGGCAGGCCAATCCTTTGACGTCGCAGGGCGCATCGAATTGATGAAACACTTCATAACAAGGTCTCCCCACCACTTCCGCCTCCTTTTTTTGAAAGCGGTTCAAAAAGGTGAGGTTTACTTCATCCACCAGATAGTTGGAGAGCAGGACCAACACCGGATCGGGCAGGTGATCAAAAATTCTATGGAACCGGCTGCGTTGCCGGGCCAGCTTGATTTCGCTTTCCACCTTGCTGCGCAGGCGGTCTTCTTCCCGGCGCAACAGTTCCCAGAAGAGCGTGGCCTTGATATGGTCGATAATTTGGGTATGGGGCCGCTTGCGCCGGATGATTTTTTCCCGGACCGCCATTTCTCCGGTGAGTTCCAGGATCAAATCCGGGGCTTCCGCCAACAGAGGGACGTAGTCGGCAAAGGTGGGGATACCCATCTCCTTCGCCAGGAGCATCCCCTGGGCCTGGGGGTTGGGGTCGGCCACCCCGAGGATTTCGACTCTCCGGCGGAAACCCGGATTGCCCGCGAGCAGTTGGAGGACTTCATAGCCTCCCTTGCCGCCCCCCACAATAACCAGTCTCAAGGGGGCGGTCTCTTGAATGGCCGATAGTTCCACGGGAATCAGGTCCCAAAAGTCTTCCCAGGAAAAGAAAGGCCGATCCAGGTTGAGAATCATTAAGCTTCCGGGGGCCTTCTCCCGCAATTGCCTGGCAACTTCTTGATGTCCGGTGGCGTTGACGATGATGTCCAGGTCGGGGAGATTGAAGAAATCGGTAAAATTGACGGTCACAAACAGGTTGAACCGATTGGCGTAGTTGATGCCGGGGGCATTCGGGTCCAGATCGGCCACTCCCACCACCCGGATCGGCTGCTGGCGCCGGGATTGTTCATCTTTGCGGCTGGACACCAGGGCTTCGAGGATGGCCATGCCGTGCCGCCCCGCGCCCACAATAGCCAGGTTATAGAATTTTTTATCATTACCCATGATGCCCTTCCTGAAATGCTCCCTTACTGCTCGTCATCGCCAGGCGGAACGGCTCAAATCCCCGGAAAAAATGGACCGCGGCGCCCAACGGATTGCGGAGAGGTCCTTTTGTATTATTTTACTACAATTTACCATCCTTACCAAATTTTGTTCAAACCGGAATCGTCTTCGAAACCCCGGGGCGGCGTCTTTAATACCAATTCGCAAGCAAACGACAATTTTTATAGGGGCGAACCTTGTATTCGCCCCGGGCGTTCAGGGCGAACACCAGGTTCGCCACGAAAAACACCTGTTGATTGCGAAGTGGTATAAGGTCCGGATCAATGCCATGGCTCCAGCTTCCTCCACCTTGAGGCTAATCCCTGTAAAAAGTGTGTATCCGATGGATATTTCAGGAATTTCCCTCCCTCCCCGAGAGGGGAGAGGGTAGGGTGGGGGGGATATGGCCCGCAAATGATCCAGGTCCGTTAAGAGTAATTCCCATTCCTCATCACTTAGGGGTGATGGGCAAGGGTCTCATATTCAATCTAAAATAATATCCTCCAACCTTCTTTTCGGCACATGGTGGACCTCCTGGGCGTCCCGCCAATATTTAATGGACCCGCCGGGGGGCGTTTCCTCCAGGACCACCTGTTCCTTGGGTCTGCCCAGGGCAATGACCAGCAGGATCTCCAATTTCTCCGCAATCTTCAGCAGTTCCCCCAGGCGGTCCCGCTGGATGCTGCCGATCATGCAGCCGCCCAACCCCTTTTCCCGGGCCCCCAGGAGGATGCTTTGGGCGGCGATGCCGTGGTCGCAGCCGAAGTTCAGGGTGATCTCCTTATCCCCCAAAATAACAATGTAAGCCGCAGGCCGCTCCCCCTCCGCCGGTCCGGGCCAATCCTTCAGATACCCGGCCCAGGCCAGGCAGGAGAAGATGGCGGCATTTTTATCGGGATCATTGCTGAGAATATACTTCAGGGGCTGCAGATTGGCCCCGGACGCGGACAACCGGGCCAGGTTCACCAGCCATCTCAGGGTCTCCGGAGAGACGGCCTCGTTTTGGTAAAAGCGCCGGTAACTGCGGTTGCCGGTGATTAGGTCTTCAATCACGGTGCCTCCTATCTTAAAAAGACAGACCTCACGCAAAGACGCAAAGGCGCAAAGAAAGTCGCAATATTTGCCATTCTGAACGGAGCGAACCATCATGACCTAAGGGTCACAACGAATTATGAAAATGGAAAACCCATCATGTGGTGGGGCGGCCGTCTCTGGCCGCCCTGACTCGGGCGGGCACAGAGGCCCGCCCCACCGGAAGCATTTTCATATAAAGCGAAGTGAAGAATCTCGCGCTTTTCCGCAGCATGAGATTCTTCGCTGCGCCTAGAATGACAAGCTTGGCACGGGGCTTAACTTTGAACCTTGAACCTGGAACTTTGAACTATTCATTTCGCGGCGTCAGCTTAAACGTCCCCTCCGGCGTCACAGCCGCGTTAATGCCGTGATCCTTGAGAAACCGGGTCAGGGGCCGGCCCAGGAGAAACTCCGTGGCCGCTTCGCTCAGTTCCCATTCCTGCCGGAGCATCTGCCGCAAGTAATGGTCGAAGTGCAGGGCGTCGAACAGGGCTTCCCCGGCCTGATCCGGTTCCGTTTCCAGGCCTTTCAGGGCCTGGGCCAGGCGGCTGATGCCGCAGCGCTCTTCGTGGGCCCTGATCAGGTCCCAAATCTCCGGCGCGCCGGCCAGCAAGGCTTCCCGGCTGAGAAGTTCCGAGGTATCTAACACCCGGTCTTCGTCCCCCCAGCATTCCTGGCGCCGGCACTGCTCCGGCCGGTCGTCGTAGATGCGGCAGGAGTTGGTGGCGGCCAGATAAAACCAGCACTGATGGCTGCCGGGAACCTCCTTGATCTTCAGGCGCTCTTCCCGAAGGGTTTCGGGTTTGCCCTCCCGGGAGGTGACCTGTTCCCCCGGCCGCAGGGTATAGACTTCGTTCCAGGTAACTATTTCCTTCTGGAACAGGGCCAAATCCGGGGCCAGCAGGGTGGGGCTGGAGATTTCGCAGCATTCGCCGCAGCGCACGCAGGTTTCCCAGCCCGCCCACAACACGTCCTTGGCCGCATTGATCAGGCGCTTCCAGGCCGCGGCCCGGGCCTCCACGTCCATGGCGTTCCAATCCCGGTAAATTTCCGGGAAATTTGCCTTCTCCTCGATCTGCCGCCGCACCTTTTGGTAGCGCCGGCTTTTTTGGGAGGCGTTCAGCACGTCCTGGAGGTATTCCTGCCACAGGGAGGCCATCACCTCTTTCGGGCCTTTGGCCAAGGACTCCCAGGGGTCTTGCCGGATTTTTCCTAAGAATTTCTTTATTTTCATCGTCTTCCTTTATTTTTTGGCTATTTGCTATTCGCTATTAGCTATTAGCTAAAAGCGAAAAGCGAATAGCGAACAGCGAACAGCTTTCTTCAAAAAACTAACGCCCCAAAACTCCGCGTCAACACCCCCAGCACCAACGCCAGCCCCAGCGAAACCACCACCGCCAGGCCCGCCTGTTTCCACCCCAGTTCCTTGGAGAGCGCGGCGATGGTGGAGGCGCAGGGCACGTAAAAGAGCACGAAAACGGTGAAAGTGAGCAGTTGCGCCTGGCTGAGCACCGCGGTGATATTGGTGGTCCCCAGGGCCTCGCCCAACATGATCAGGGACAATTCCTTCCGCATAATGCCGAAAATCAGGGTGGTTCCCACCTCCAGGGGCAGGCCCAGGAGCGCGGTCAAGGGTCGCAAGACATCGTTGACGTGGCCGTCAAAGCCGTAATACTTGAGAAAGCTCAGCACCAGGCTGCCGGCGATGAGGATGGGCCAGGCCACCACGATAAAATCCTTCAGGCTGTACCAGGACTTGCGCAGGACGTTGTGCCAGGTGGGTTTCCGGTATTCGGGAATCTCCATCAGCAGCCCCGGCGAGACCTCCGGCAGCAGGATGGTGGAGATGCGCCCCAGGATGCCGATGATCAGGATATTAAACAGGTAAACCCCCAGGGCCCAATAAGGCCCCAGCGCGTAGGCCACCAACGCGAAGATGATGACCGAACGGGCCGAGCAGGGAATCAGGACGGCCAGGAGCGACACCACCAGGCGGTCCCGGGGGCTCTCCAGGATGCGGGTGGAGATCACCGCGGGCACGCTGCAGCCGAAACCCAGGATGAAGGGAATGATGGATTTCCCGTGCAATCCCAGAAGGTGCATGAGATTGTCCATCAGGAAGGCCACCCGGGGGAGATAGCCGCTGTCCTCCAGCAGGGCCAGGCCCGCCAGGAAGGGCACGAGATAAGGGAAGACGATGGCCACGCCCCCGAAGATGCCCATGAACAGGCCTTCCACCAGGAGATAATAGGCCAGGGTGTCTTTGCCCAGCCAGACCGCCCCCAGTTTCTGGGCCTCCTCCAGATAGCCCACCAGAAAGCTCTCCGTGGTCTGGCCGACCCGGAAGACTCCCTGGAAAAACAGGCTGAGCACCAGCACCAGAAAGAGGTAGCCCCAGAATTTATGGGTGGTGATCCAGTCCAGTCGTTCCCGCCAGGTGGGGCGCTGGGAGGGGGTGACTTTGGCCACGGCTTCGAAGATATTCACCGTGAGCGCGTGGCGCTCCGAGGAAATGACGATTTCCGGGGAACGGCCGTGGGACTCCGCCAGGATTATCTGGTGGTTGCGGATAATGGGCAGGCAGTCCGGGTGCCGGCGGCCCACCTCCTCCAGGAGATGGGGGTCGTCCTCCAGGAGTTTCACCAGAAAAAACCGCCAGGGCAGCCCCAGTTCCCGGGCATATTCCCGGTCCAGGCGGTCGCTCAGCTCCGCCACCTCTTCCTCGATGTCCCGGCTGAACCTGATTTCCACGGGCCGCACCTGGGTATGGCCCACCCGGACCGCGGTCTCCAGCAGTTCCGTGAGCCCCCGGCCGGTGGCGGCCACCGTCGGCACCACCGGCACGCCCAGCATCTTGGAGAGGTGGTCCACGTCGATGCGGATGCCCTTGCGGTCCGCTTCGTCCATCATGTTCAGGGCCACCACCATGGGCCGCTCCAGGCTCATCAGCTCCAGGGTGAGTTCCAGGCTGCGCCCCAGGGTGGAGGCGTCGATGACGTTCAAGATGACGTCCGCTTCCCCCGCCAGCAGATAACTCCGGGACTCCAGTTCCGCGGGATCGGTGGAGGTCAGGGAATAGACCCCGGGGAGGTCCACGCAGGTGATCTCCTCCCCTTGGAAGACCACCTGGCTGACGGTATATTTCACCGTGGTGCCGGGGAAGTTGGAGACCATGGCTTTATAGCCGCTGAAATAATTGAAGATGGTGCTCTTGCCGCAATTGGGCTGGCCGATGAGCGCGATTTTTAAGGACATCTCGAGATTTTCCCACCTTGACACTTGGGCATAGTTCTTTATAATAAATTTTTTACGGCCCAGTCCCAAGGATTATTTGGGCGGGTCTGAAAGTCGATAATGTTAAAGAAGAAATCCCTGCGCGTCCCGCTTACCTCCATCCCCCCGGAAGGGTTGGAAGTGGACGTGGACCTGGGGGAACAATATTTTTCCCGGTGGCGGGAAGAGGACCCCGGCCTGGAGTTCGCCGGCGCCCGGATCAACGGGACGGTGCGTCTGGAAAAGCACGGCCGGGACGTCCTGGTGCGGGGGCATCTCCAGGGCCGGCTGCAACTGACTTGCAGCCGCTGTGTGGACAACTTCGAGGCGCCGGCGGACGTGGACTTCGACTTGCTCCTGGTGCCCGGCCCGGGACCCGCAGGCGGCGAAGAGGAACTCTCCGGGCCGGACCTGGACCTGGATTATTATACCGGGGAGACCCTGGACCTGGAAGCCGTGATCCGGGAACAGATCATCCTCATGGTGCCGCTGAAACCCTTGTGCGCCGAGGACTGCAAGGGCATCTGCCCCGGCTGCGGCGCAGTCCTCAACCGGGAAGAGTGTAGCTGTAAAAAAGATTAACCACAGAGGCACAGAGGACACAGAGATTCACAGAGGAAAAATATTTTATTTAGGCGGGTTCCCCGCCTAAATAAAAAAATTCTCTGTGAAACTCTGTGCTCTCTGTGTCTCTGTGGTGAAAGTTATTTTTTCATAGGAGTCGGACCATGCCTTTACCGAAAAGAAGGACCTCCATTTCCAAGAAGAAGATGCGGCGCTCCCACGATCACCTCACCCTGCCGCAGCTCACCAACTGCCCCAAGTGCAACGAACCGCGTCTGCCGCACCACGCCTGCCCCCATTGCGGTTTTTATAAGGGCCGTCTGGTGCTGCCCAAGGCCGCGGAGTAAGCCCCCGTGGACTACCTGCTCACCGAAGAGCAAACGATGCTCCAGGATCTGGCCCGCCAGATCGCCATGGAGCGCATCAAACCCATCCGGGCCCAGCTCGACGAAGAAGAGATCTTCCCCACGGAGATCATCAAGGACCTGGCCCAGGCCGACCTTTGCGGGGTCATCATCCCCGAGGAATACGGCGGGCTGGGGCTGGGCGCCATGGAAAACTGCCTGGTGGGGGAGGCCCTGGCCACAGGCTGCGTAGGGGTGGCCACCACTTTCGGCGCCAGCCTCCTGGGGGCCTATCCCCTGCTGTATTACGGCACGGATGCACAAAAAAGCCGCTATCTCCCGCGCCTGGCCAAAGGCGAGGCCCTGGCCGCGTTCTGTCTCACCGAACCCCAGGCGGGCTCCGACGCCGGGGCCATCCTGACCACGGCCGTGAAGGACGGCGACTCATACGTCCTGAACGGCACCAAGCAGTGGATCACCAACGCGGGCGAAGCGGAGATTTACACGGTCATCGCCCTCACCGACCCCGCTAAAGGGGTTCGGGGGGCCAGCGCCTTGCTGGTGGAAAAGAGCGACCCCGGCATTTCCTTCGGCAAAAAAGAGCAGAAAATGGGCATCCGGGCCTCCGTCACCCGGGAGGTGATCCTGGAGGACTGCCGCATCCCCAAGGACCGGCTCCTGAGCAGGGAGGGCATGGGTTTCCTCATCACCATGAAGACCCTGGACCTGGCCCGGCCCGGCGTGGGGGCCTCCGCCGTGGGCCTGGCCCAGGCCGCGTTGGACGAAGCCGCGGCCTTTGCCAAGGAGCGCCAGCAGTTCGGCGCGCCCATCTTTTCCTTCCAGGCTGTGCAGCACCTGCTGGCGAACATGGCCACCAAGGTGGAGGCGGCCAGGGCCTTGGTTTACTCGGTGGCCCGCTACATCGACACCAAGCCCAAGGACTTTTCCAAGGCCGCGGCCATGGCCAAGGTCTTCGCCACGGACATGGCCATGGAAGTCACCGTGGACGCGGTCCAGGTCATGGGCGGCCACGGCTACATGCGGGAATATCCGGTGGAAAAGATGATGCGGGACGCCAAGATCTTGCAGATTTTCGAAGGCACCAACCAGATTATGAGGAATATCATCGGGTTGGCGTTGAATAAGGAATATTCGAAGAAGAAATAGGGGGAAAAGGGGAAAAGGTTAAAAGGGGAAAAGGGTTGGATTACTATATTTTTTTCCCTTTTCCCCTCTTCCCCTTTTTCCCTTTTTACCCCTGTAATTCTAATGCCCATGCTGAAAATAGTCGTTTGTATCAAACAAGTCCCCGAAACCCAGGACGTGCGCCTGGACCCGGTGACCCATACCCTGAAGCGGGAGGGGATTAAGTCCATCATCAATCCCTTTGATTTGTATGCCTTGGAAGAAGGGTTACGGGTGAAGGAATCCCAGGGGGGCACGGTGACGGTCCTGACCATGGGCCCGCCCCAGGCGGAAGAGGCCCTGCGGGAGGCGTTAGGCTTCGGCGCGGACGCCGCGGTGCTCCTGTCGGATCGGGCCTTCGCGGGCGCGGACACCTGGGCCACCGCCCTGACGTTGGCCAAGGCCATCAAGAAATTAGGCGGCGCGGACCTGATCTTCACCGGCAAGCAGGCCATCGACGGCGACACCGCGCAGGTGGGGCCCATGCTGGCGAGCATCATGGACATTTCCCTGGCGTCTTGGGCCAGGAAGGTAAGCTTCAACGCCGACGGCAAGGCGGAAGTGGAGCGCCTCCTGGACCACGGCTACGACGCGGTGGAAATAGACCTTCCGGCTGTGATCAGCGTGATCAAAGAGATCAACGAACCCCGGCTGCCGTCTTTCAAGGCGAAACTGAGGGCCAAGAAGGAGCCTATCCCGGTCTGGGGCCTGGGGGACTTAGGTCTGAATGCCGAAGACGTGGGCCTGGCCGGGTCCTTCACCCAGGTGGTCAAAGTCTTCCCGCCCCCGGCCCGGGGCACTTCGGAGACCTGGGAAGGAGCGCCTGCGGACCTGGCCGCGCGGCTGTGGCAGCGGTTGCAGGAGATGTCCAAGGCCGCAATTTAATCTCACGCCAAGACGCCAAGGCGCAAAGCCGCAAGAATAAAGGTTTTCATAACTAATTCATTATTCAAGTTTTGTTTCTTCCGTAGGGGCGAACACAAGGTTCGCCCCTACGAAAAAATGCATTTATACATGGCGACATAAATAATTGCGCATTATTCTTCTCTGCGCTCTCTGCGTCTCTGCGAGATAAAAGGTTTCTCACAGAGGCACAGAGGCCGCAGAGATGGTGCTAAGCGAGGTTAATTAAGTCGTTCAGTATAATTTGAAATTGGTGCCAACAGACTGATTTTTTAACGCAAAAAGCACAACCAAAAACCAAAAACTAAAAACGGTCTTTAATGGCCCTTAGAGAAGAATTTCGACAAACCGGGGAGTGGCTGTTCCGCTGGCGGAGCTACCTCCCCTTATTATTGATCGCCTTGTTTCTCCTGGCCCTGGCCAGTTTTCGCCATCCCCAGGGCCGTTCTTTGCCGGGGGAAGGATGGGAGGTTTTTTGTCTGGCCGTCTCCTGCGCCGGGCTGGCGATCCGATTTTTCACCGGCGGCTACGTGCCCGCGGGCACTTCGGGCAGAAACGTCAAAGGCCAGGTCGCGAAAGTTTTGAACACCACCGGGGTCTATTCCCTGGTGCGGCACCCCTTGTACCTGGGGAACTCGCTCATCTGGCTGGGCATCTCCCTGTTCCTGGGGGTCTGGTGGCTCAGCCTGCTTATTATCCTGATCCTCTGGCTCTATTATGAAAGGATCATGTTTGCGGAAGAGGAGTTCTTAAGGGAGAAATTCGGCGATACTTTTGTGCAGTGGGCCGACCAGACCCCGGCCTTGATCCCCAAATTGAGAAATTGGGTAAAACCAGACCTGCCGTTCTCTCTAAAAACCGCGATCAGGAAGGAATACGGCGGCTTTTTTGCCATGATCGCGGTCTTTACGGCGCTGAAAATCGCCGGGGAATACTTAAGCCGCGGCGGCTTATGGATCGGCTGGAACTGGGCCGCGCTGTTCAGCGGCAGTCTCATCATCTACCTGGGCGTTAGATATCTTAAAAAACATACTCAATGGCTGCGGGTAGAGGGAAGATAGATAATATTTTCTCTGCGCCCTCTGCGTCTCTGCGAGAATTTTTTCTCGCAGAGACGCAGAGGACGCAGAGTTTCGCGGAAAATAGAAAATGAGCCTCATTCTTGATGCCGAAAAATGCACCGCCTGCGGCGCGTGCGTGGATTCCTGCCCTTTTGGAGTGCTGTCGCTGGCAGGGGAAACCCTGGTCATCGGCGAGGGCTGCACCCTCTGCGGCGCCTGCGTGGAGGTCTGCGAGGCCCAAGCCCTGTCCCTGCCGGAAACTGAAGCCCCCTCGCCCCGGCCCGGCGTCCCCCCCGGCGGCGTCTGGGTCTTTGCCGAGCAGCGCCACGGGGTCCTGGCCCCGGTAGTCCGGGAGCTTTTGGGGGAGGCCAACGGCCTGGCTAAGGAAATAGACGCACCGGTGGCCGCGGTCCTCTTGGGCGAGAAGGTGGAGCACCTGGTCCCGGAACTCCAGGCCGCGGGCGCACAGAGGGTTTATCTGGCGGAACACCCGCTGCTGGCCGAATTCCTGGAAGAGCCTTATGCCGCGGCTTTAACCGAGCTGGCCCGGCGTTTTCAGCCGGAGATCATACTGGCCGGGGCCACCTATGCGGGCCGGGCCTTCATCCCGCAAGTGGCGGCGCACTTAAAAACCGGCCTCACCGCGGACTGCACCGCGTTCGCCATCGACCCGGAAAAGCGGCTCTTGCTGCAGACCCGCCCCGCGTTCGGCGGCAACATCATGGCCACCATCATCACGCCCAGGACCTATCCCCAGATGGCCACGGCCCGGCCCGGGACCTTCAAGCCTCTATCCTCAGGGGGAAACATTGACGGCCAGGTGGTCCGGGTGGAGTTCAATCCCGGGACCGGCACGCCCCGGAGCCGTTTTCTGTCCACAGTCGCGGAAATCAAAGAGCGGGTGCCCCTGGCGGGCGCGGAGGTGATCGTCGCCGGCGGCCGGGGCCTGAAGGACGCCAAGAATTTTCGCTTCCTGGAAGAGCTGGCCGATCTTTTAGGCGGCGCGGTGGGCGCCACCCGGGCCGCGGTGGACGCGGGCTGGATCGCTTATCCCCAACAGATCGGCCAGACCGGCAAAACCGTTTCGCCCAGGCTCTATATCGCCTGCGGCATCAGCGGCGCGGCCCAGCACCTGGTGGGCATGCAGTCGTCGGACTTCATCGTGGCCATCAACAAAGACCCGGCCGCGCCCATCTTTCAGGTGGCGGACGTGGGCCTGGTGGGGGACGTGCTGGAAATCGTCTCCGCGCTCATCCAGGAAATTAAGAAGTCCCGGAGCGGATAATCTATACATGGCTACATAAATAATTGCGCATTATTAATCTCTGCGCTCTCTGCGTCTCTGCGAGATAAAAGGGTTTCTCGCAGAGGCGCAGAGGCCGCAGAGAATGTCAACCGCGGTTAATTAAACGCTCAGTATAAACGGCGAAAAGGGGGAGGGGGACAGGGGAAAAAGCGGAAATAGCTTCGACCGCCCTGATGTTGTTTGAAAAAAGTGTAATAAACCTCTTCCAATTTCCTGCGATTCGTTTTATTAAAGTTAGATAATTTGTCAGGACTGAACTAAACCAGCCTCTTGGCGTGACGCTAAAATCAAGGTATATTCCCAAGTCGATCTGATGACCGAAACCTCAAGCGTAGCTCTGGTAACCGGTGCGGCCCGGGGTATCGGCCGGGCCATCGCTTGTGCCCTGGCCCGGCCGGGCTTGATCTTGTACCTTAATGACGTGGTCATTGGCGCAGAGGCCGAGGCAACCCGGAATGAGGTGGCGGCCAAAGGCGCGGACGCGCGGCTGCTTCAATTCAACGTGGCCGACATGGCCGCGGTGCAGGCGGGCATCGACCAAATCATTAAGGAAAGCGGCACCCTCGACCTGCTAGTGAACAACGCGGGCATCACCCGGGACAACCTGGTGATGCGCATGAAAGAAGAAGATTGGGACCGGGTCCTGGAGGTCAATCTCAAAGGAGCCTTTAACTGCATCCGGGCCGCGGCCAAACCCATGGTTAAGCAGCGGAGCGGGCGCATCATCAACATCTCCTCCGTGGTGGGGGCGATGGGCAACGCGGGGCAGGCCAATTACGTGGCTTCCAAAGCCGGCCTCATCGGGCTGACCAAAGCGGTGGCCCGGGAGCTGGCTTCCCGCAATATCACCGTAAACGCAGTGGCCCCGGGGTTCATCGAAACCGAGATGACCGCGGCCCTGCCCGAGAAAGTTAGGGCCGAAATGCTGGCCCAGATTCCTTTAAACCGCTTCGGCACCCCGGAAGAGGTGGCCCAGGCGGTGCTCTTTCTGGCCGGAGACGCCGCGGCTTACCTTACCGGCCAGGTTCTGCACGTAAACGGCGGCATGCTGATGGTTTAAGACCAAAGGAGGTTCGTGCCCATGGGCGCAAACGAAGAAAAGGTGATTGACATCATTGTGGACAAATTGGGGGTGGAACGGTCCGAAGTGACTCCCGAGGCGGTATTCGTGGATGATCTGGGGGCCGATTCCCTGGACCTGGTGGAATTGATCATGGCCATGGAAGAAGAGTTCGGCTTTGAAATCGCGGACGAAGAAGCGGAAAAATTGAGGACCGTCCAGGATGTCATCAGCTTCATCCAGGCCCGGGCCAGTTGATCGGGAAGTTATCGCAGTCGCCTGCGATCACGCCGGCCACAGCCTGAAAACCGTAGTCATCAAACTTTTACGGGAACTGCAAGTGCAGGTCGAAGACCTGGGTTGCGCGTCGCCGGAGGAGTCCGTCCACTACCCCCTGTACGGCAAAAAGGTGGTGGACGCGCTCCTGGCCCGCCCCCAAGCCCGGGGCATTCTCATTTGCGGCACCGGCTTGGGGATGAGCATTGTGGCCAACCGCTTCCGGGGGATCCGCGCCGCCTTGTGCCACGATATGTTCACCGCCATCATGAGCCGCCGCCACAATGACTCCAATCTCCTGGTAATGGGCGGGCGGATCATCGGCCCCGATTTGGCTAAAGAGATTGTCCGGACCTGGCTCCAAACCCCTTTTGACGGGGGCCGCCACCAGGAACGGCTGGACCTGCTGGAACAACTGGCCCGGGAGGCTCATCCTCCCATGGGTAACGCATGAGAGACGAATTGGCACATACTGACCCGGAAATCTATGCGGTCATTGAACGGGAGCGGCAGCGTCAACTCCAGAAACTGGAGATGATCGCGTCCGAAAACTTTGTCAGCGCCGCGGTGATGGAGGCCCAGGGGTCCATCCTCACCCACAAGTACGCGGAAGGATACCCGGGCCGCCGCTATTACGGCGGCTGCGAATACGTGGACACCGCCGAAAACCTGGCGTTGAGCCGGGTGAAGGAACTCTTCGGGGCCAAATACGCCAATGTCCAGCCCCACTCCGGCACCCAGGCCAACATGGCTATTTATTTTACCTACCTCCAGGTGGGCGACACCATCCTGGGCATGAACCTGGCCCATGGGGGACACTTAAGCCACGGCGCGGCCGTCAACTTCTCCGGCCGCCTTTTCAAAGCCGTGAGTTACGGGGTGGACCGGGAGAAGGAAGAGATCGATTTCGACGCGGTAGCCGCGTTGGCCCGCCAACACCGCCCCAAGATGATCATCGCCGGGGCCAGCGCCTATCCCAAGGCCATGGATTTTTCCAAATTCGCGGACATCGCCCGGGAAGTGGGGGCGTATCTGATGGTGGATATCGCCCATATCGCCGGGCTGGTGGCCGTGGGCCTGCACCCGGACCCCGTGCCCGTGGCCGATTTCGTCACCTCCACCACCCACAAAACCCTCCGGGGTCCCCGGGGCGGCCTGATCATGGCCCGGGAGGAATACGGCAAGGCCCTGGACAGCCAGATCTTCCCCGGCATGCAGGGCGGGCCCTTGATGCACATCATCGCGGCCAAGGCCGTGGCTTTTAAAGAGGCCCTGGCCCCCAAATTCAAGCTTTACCAGGAACAGGTGGTGAAAAATTCCCGGACCCTGGCCCGGGAGTTCCTGCAGCGGGGCTACCGCCTGGTGGCCGGAGGTACCGACACCCACCTCATCCTGGTGGATATCTCCGCCACCGGCCTCACCGGCCAGGAAGCGGAAGACGCCCTGAATCACGCGGGCATTACCGTCAATAAAAACGCCATCCCCTTCGACCCCCGGCCCCCCAAGGTTACCAGCGGCATCCGGGTGGGGACCCCGGCCCTGACCACCCGGGGCATGAAGGAAGGGGAAATGGCCGTCATCGCTGACTTGATGCACCAGGCCTTGAGCAACCCCAAGGACACCCCCTTGTTGGAACGGCTGCAGGCCCGGGTCAAGGATTTTTGTGCCCAGTTCCCCATGTTTGCGGACGAATGGAAGGTTGGTTAGCTGTCAGCTTGCAGCGGTCAACTTTCAGCTTTAAAAGAATGACAGCCGCAGGCTTCGGCCTGCGGTTTTTTTTCGAGGCACGGCTATTGGCTATTCGCTAATATACATGGCGACATAAATAATTGCGCATTATTAATCTCTGCGCTCTCTGCGTCTCTGCGAGATAAAAAGGTTTCTCGCAGAGGCGCAGAGGCCGCAGAGAATGTCAACCGCGGTTAATTAAGTCGCTCAGTATAGCTGTTAGCTAAAAGCGAAAAGTCAAAAACAAAAAGCTGACCGCTGATAGCTGAAAGCTGACAGCTATGCTATAAAATAACCCCATGCGCTGCCCATACTGCCACAGCACCAACAACAAGGTGATCGACTCCCGCCCGAGCCGCGAGGCCAACGCCATCCGCCGGCGCCGGGAATGCCTCAACTGCGCCCGGCGGTTCACCACCTACGAGCAGGTGGAAGAGACCATGCCGCTCATCATCAAGAAAGACGGCCGCCGGGAGACCTACCAGCGGCCCAAGATCGCCGAGGGCATCAAAAAGGCCTGCGAGAAGCGGCCGGTCTCCATCGACGTCATCGAAAATTTTCTCGACCAACTGGAACGGGAGATGCTGGAGAGCGGCCAGCGGGAGATTCCCTCCTCCTGGATCGGCGAAAAGGTGATGAACCAACTGCGGCAATGGGACGAAGTGGCCTTCGTGCGCTTCGCCTCCGTGTACCGCCACTTCACCGACGCCACGGACTTCATGAACGAAATCCGGAAGTTGCTGGAGAGCCGGAAGGAAGGGGAGAAGTAATTTACCGCAGAGACGCGGAGAGCGCAGAGGTGCGCAGAGGATTTTTTATAATAGGCGGGTTTCCCGCCTATTATAAATATTTCTCCTCTGCGCATCTCTGCGCCCTCTGCGCTTCTGCGGTGAAATCTTTTTTATGAACGACGCAACCTACATGCAGCTCGCCCTCCGGCTGGCGGCCAAAGGCGCGGGGTGGGTCTCCCCCAACCCCATGGTGGGCGCGGTGGTGGTGAAAGAGGGGCAAATCATAGGCCGGGGGTACCATCGCGCCTACGGCCGGCCCCACGCGGAGGTGGAGGCCTTGCGCAAGGCCGGGGCCGCGGCGAAAGGCGCGGTCCTTTACGTCACCCTGGAGCCTTGCAACCACCAGGGTAAAACGCCGCCCTGCACCCAGGCCGTGCTGGAGGCGGGCGTCCGCCGGGTGGTAATCGCCACGAGAGACCCCAACCCTCGGGTCAACGGCGGCGGCGCCGAGTTTTTACAAGCCCAGGGCGTGCAGGTGGAAATCGGCCTGCTGGGGGACGAGGCCCGGCGGCTCAACGAGGCCTGGTTTAAATGGGTGGCAACGGGCCTGCCCTTCGTCGTCGCCAAGGCCGCGGCCTCCCTGGACGGCAAAACCGCCACCGCCGGCGGCGAGTCCCGGTGGCTCACCGGCGAGGCGGCCCGGTCTTTAGGCCACCAACTGCGGCACGAGCTAGACGCCATCCTGGTGGGCGTGGGCACCGTCCTGGCCGACGACCCGCAGCTCACCGTGCGCCTGCAAGGAAGGAAAAGGGTAGGGCAGGGCGGAAGCCCCGATAAACCCACCGCAGACCGCAGACCGAAGACCGAAGACCGCTCCCGCGATCCCATCCGCGTCGTTCTCGACAGCCGCCTCCGCCTGCCCTTAAGCGCCAAGCTGTTGCACCTTGATTCTGCCGCGCCCACCTGGATCGCCTGCACCCCCGCGGCCCCGAAGGATAAAATCCGGGATATCAGAGACTTGGGCGCAGAGGTGCTGATGCTGCCCGGGGAACCCGGCGGCCTGGTGGCCCTAAAACCCCTGCTGGCGGAACTGGGCAACCGCCGGGTCCAGAGCCTCCTGGTGGAAGGCGGCGCCGAGACCCTGGGGTCCTTCTTCGACCAACGCCTGGTGGACAAATTTTATTTTTTCTACGCCCCCAAGATTCTAGGAGGCAAAACCGCACCCGGCATGCTGGCCGGCCAGGGGGTGAAGCATTTGGGGAATGCGTTGCAGGCAAAGGATTTGCATGTCAGGAAATTGGGGCCGGATTTGTTGGTTTCGGGGTATTTATAAGAAATATGTCCAAAATCCTCTACGCCGTCCACGGCACTGCGCATGGGCATGCCATCCGGGCCTTGAGCATTGCCCGGCGCTTTCCGGAGCACGAGTTTCTCTTTGTCAGCCACGAAGCGGGGCCCGCAATCTTGCAGGGGGAATTCCCGGTGGTGGACATCCCCAGCCTGGGGACCGTGTTTACCAGGCACCGGGTGGATACCTTCGCCACCCTAAAGATGAATCTCCCGGTCTTCTGGCGCCGCCGGGCCATCATGCGCCGGGTGCTCACGCTGATGGACGGGTTTCAGCCGGACGCGGTGATCAGCGACTACGAATTCTTCCTGCCCCGGGCCTGCCGCAGGCTCGGGGTCCCCTGCCTCTCCATCGACCACCAGCACGTCATCACCGCCTGCGAGCATCCGCTGCCCTGGGGGGAGTACCCCAGCTATCTCGCCACCAGCCTGGCGGTGCGGCTCCTTTTCAGCCGGGCCACGGACTACCTGGTGATCTCCTTTTTCCAGCCCCCGGTCAAACCCGGATTGAAGGCCAAAATCCTGCCGCCGCTGCTCCGGGACACGGTCCTGGCCCGGCAGCCTATGGACGGCGGCCACGTCCTGGTCTACCAGAGCTATATCACCGACTTCCGCAAGTTCCAGGCCTTTGTGGATGCTCTGGAACGGCCGGTGATCGTCTACGGGGTGCAGAAAGAGGGCAGGGAGGGGAATATTTTATATAAGCCCAAGTCCGAGGAAGGTTTCCTGGACGACCTGGCCGCCTGCGCCTACGTGGTCTGCGGCGGCGGCCACTCCATGATCTCCGAGGCCCTGTATTACTGCAAGCCGGTGATCTCTTTTCCCATCAAAGGCGCGTTCGAGCAGTTCCTGAACGCCTTTTATCTCGAGCGCCTGGGGTATGGCCGGGGTATCACCGCGGTCCCTTATCTCGACCCCCAGATGATTCCGGAATTTGAGTCCAGGCTGGAGGAGTTCCGGAACCGCATCCGGGCGCACAATTTTTGCGGCAATGAGGAGATTTTCCGGCAGGTGCAGGAGTTCATCCAACACCAAAAACTGGATTATTAAGTAGGGTGCGTCTTACGCACCATTTTTGAGGTGCGTAAGACGCACCCTACTTATTAAAGGTGTCCAGGCAGAGCCTGGACGGACAATTGCGTTCCCAAGCGGAGCTTGGGAACGAGGATTAAATTCTTGCGCCTTTGCGCCTTGGCGTCTTTGCGTGAGATAAAAAATTATTTAACCCCGCTTTCGAGAATATTCCTCCAACAATCCCTTCAACCTGCCGTAATTTATCCCGGAGTCGAATTCCCTCTCCACCAGCCGCTTCCCGGCCTGGCCGCGCCGGCGGGCCTCTTCGGGGTCGTCCAGGGCTTCCATGATGGCCGCGGCCAGGGCCCCGGCGTCTCCGGGAGGGGCCAGCCAGCCGGTCTTTCCGGGCAGGACGATTTCCGGGATGCCGGAGACCCAGGTGGAGACCACCGGCACCTCATGGGCCAGGGCCTCCATGATGACCGTGGGAATGCCGTCCCGGTCCCCGGAGGGCGCGACGACGCTGGGCATGACGAACAGGTCCGCCCGCAGGAACAGGCGGGGCACCTGTCCGTGGGGGACGAATCCGGGGAAATGGACCCGGCCGGATAAGCCGTATTCTTGAGCCAGCTCCACCAGTTTCCGGCGCTGGGGCCCGTCCCCGGCCAGGATCAGATGAAAATCCACCCCCCGGGCGGCCAGTTCCCGGCAAGCTTCCAGCAGGACGGGAAAGCCTTTCTTGGGCACGAAGCGGCCCAGGGCCAGTAGCTGATAGGGGGGCCGGGGGGGCCGCCGGGGCGCGGACTGGTGGGGAAGGGGCGTGCCCACGTGAATTGCCGTCACCTTATCCGCAATCTTGGGCTCCAGGGCCAGGAAAAAATTCCGGTTAACCGCGGAAGCAGTACGGACGAAGCTGGCGGCCCGGAGTTTTTCCTTCAGGGCTCCATCCGGAGGATAGATGTCCCGGGCGTGGGCCCCGAAGCTGAAAGGAATACCGCTCAGGCGGGAGGCTACCCAGGCCGCGGTGGCCGGGCCGTCCGCCCAGGGCGCGTGGAGATGGTCAAAGGCCGCGGATGTCAAGACCTTTCCCAGGTGGATTCCGGCAAGGGTGGCCCACAGGGCCTCGCCGGCAGTCTCCAGACGGCGCCATTTCCGGACCAGAGTTTCCGACAGAACCCGCCGGGCCAGGGGCCGCCGGTCCCGGACCAGACGCAGGAGGTCCAGGATCAGGGTTCCCAGGGACGCCAGTCCCAGCCTCGCCACCGGCGCTAGGGGCGGAGCCATGCCCGCCACCCGATGCGCCGGGCGGGGACCGTAAAGGGTATAGATTTTCAGGTCCAGACCGAGGCGGCAGAGAGTATTCGCCTCGTCCAGGATGAAGGTCTGGGAGGGCTCGGGAAACCACAGCAGGACGTAAGCCACCCGGGGGCCGGTCTTATCCGGGGCTGAAACCCGCGGGGAGGGAGGACCGGGCGGAGATGCATGGCTCCCTTCATCCTTAAGAGCCGGGGTTGCCTTATTTTCCGGGTGAAAAGTTCGGGCCTGGGCTCTCTGCGCAAGCAGCTTCGCAAAGACCTCTTCATGGCCGCGCACCATGGCGGCCAGGGAAAAATGCCGCTCCACCCGCTGCCGGGCGGCCCGGCCGAAGGTCAGACGCGTCTCCGGGTCCCCCAGCAGTTGGGACATGGCTGCGGCCAACGCGGCCGGATTCCCGGGAGGGGCCAGCCAGCCGGTCTCGCCGTGGCTCACCATCTCCGGGATGCCCCCCACCTTGGTGGCCGCCACCGGCAGTCCCATGGACATGGCTTCGAGAATCACGTTGGGAAAGGCCTCCTGCCGGGAACTGAGGACCAGAAGCTGGGCCTGCTCCAGCAGAGGCCGCACGTCCGGGCGGCCCGGCAGGAGGCGCACCCGGCCGGCGGGGAGGGTTTGTTGCACCGATTCCCTGATAGTCGGCTCCAGGGGGCCGTCGCCCACCAGCCACAGTTCCGCGTCCGGGTGGTCCCGGAGCAGCATCTGGAAGGCCCGGATGAGGGTGGCATGGTCCTTCACCGGCGCCAGCCGGGCCACGCAGAGGATCACCGGCCTGCGGCCGGGCGCGGGGCTCCCGGGACGGAAAAAATCGGTGTCCACCCCGTTGGGGATGACGGTGATCCTGGATGAGGGAATCTTACAAGACTTATTAAGAATGTCCTTTAACTTATGGGCATTACAGATAATATGGTCCGTCAGAGGCCAGAGCCAGCGTTCATGCTGGTCCTGGTGACTGAGACCCCGGACGTTCCCCACCACCAGAGGGGTCCGGGCGCCGCGCCCCAGGATCCGGCCCCAGATATTGGGCAGGGCCGTCAGGGTCATCAGCAGGTCCGGCGGAGCTTTGCGCAGGCGCAGCCAGACCCGGGCCAAATCCGCCGGCCCCGGCTTGGTATGATTCGAGAAGCGTACCACGGGAATGCCCCATTCCCGGGCCAAAGGTTCCAGGTCCTCTCCTGCGTCCATGGTCCAAATTTCCGGCCGAAAACGCCGGTGGTCCAAGCCCCGGGCCAGCTCCAGGGTCTGGCGCTGGGTGCCTCCAAATTTCAGGTCCTCAAGGAGCAGGACCAGACGCGCGGGGAGGGGCGGTGAGAGGAAGTCATTTTTCGTTTTTCGTTTTTCGTTTTTATTTAAAAAACCCTTGATAACCAATATATTACCATTCCCTAGGATTTCTTTGTTTTTTTCAAAAAACTGAAAATAATCCGCCAGCAGTCTATGTTAAATATTCGCTAACGGCCAGCAATAATATGGCCGCACCCACAACTGTGGCCAAAAAAGCGTGTTCCCAAGCAACAATGGAAATTACAGTTACGGCAAACCTCCAGTAGCCTATTGTTACTGACCCCTGACCCTGACCTCTGCATCAATACCCCATCAGCCCGCAGCAGCGGGAGCAGACGGGCATCAGGCCCTCTTTCGCCAGGCTGCGGCGGAATTTTTTATAGGCCTCGGAATTCCACAACTCGGTGATGGTCTTTTCCTTGAGGTTGCCCACCACGTAATCATGGTAGTCCCGGCAAGGAGAGAGGTCGCCGTTGGAATTCACTTCCACCACCTGGAAGATGGACAGGCAGCGGTTGAAGCCGAAGTTGGCCCGGTGGTCGGTGTAATAGGTGCGCAGGTCGGTTTCCCCCATGAATGGCGGAATGATGGTAACCGGCGGCGCAGACCAGGCGCGGGAGCGGTGCTGCAATTCCTCCAACTGCCGGTTCAATTCCCGGAAGTCGTCGGGCTGCCAGTCGCCCACCCAGCCCCAGGGGCGGGTGGGTTTGAAACCGAAGCGCCGGAAAAAGTCGTCTTCGTGGGCCTGGGCCCGGTCCTTATCGATCCACCAGGCCAGGTAAAAGACAAAGAGGTCCACCTGGTCCCGGAAGGATTCGTAGATCTCCACGAGATGCCGGTAGTTTTCCCGGGAAATGGTGGTGAGGGAAGCGATTAGGGGCAGCCCGGATTTATGCGCTTTCCGGGCCTGCCGCACTGCGGCCAGCCCGGCCTGGATGTCCGCGAAGTTATCCGCGGCGCCCACGCCCGGACGGGCCCGGTTATGGATGGCCGCGGTGGGGCCGTCGATGGAGACCTGCATCAGAAACAGGGGGGCCTTGACCAGGCGTTCGGCGAAGGAGGCGATGCGGGTGCCGTTGGTGGCGATGGAGGTGGGGAAGCCTAATTCGGTGGCCGCGTCGATGACTTCCAAAGCCCCTTCGTAAAGCATGGGCTCGCCGCCCCAGAGGTAGAGCAAAGGCCGGTGGCCGTGGCGCTTCAGGTCTTCGAAAACCTCGATATAGCGGCTTGGGGGCACTTCCCGCTTCTTAAATTCCTTTAAGTCCTGACCCCGGAGAAACCCCCGGTCCCCCCACTGGCCGCAGGTATGGCAGCGGAGATTGCAAAAATCGGTGATTCTGAGGCTCACCTGGCGGATGCGGTGTCCCCGGCCTTCGCTGGAGGGGGGATAGGCCAGATTGAAAAGCGCTTTTTCCAACTGCAAGGACGCAAGCTTATGATAAATCCAGGGGTGGTGCACCAGGTTGCGCATGCTTTTCAGCACCACCCCCAGGCCTACTCTGCTGTGTTTTCCCATTAGACTCCCTTTAGGTCAGTTCAAAGTTCAAAGTTGATGGCACTGTAAAAAGTCGAAAATATGCTGATTTTCCCTAATCGCTCTCAATAAAATCAGTCATTTAAAATGCTGATTGCGGGAAATTTCGACTTTTTACCAGGGCATCAAAGTTCAAGGTTCAAAGTTCGTTAATACAGGTTATTATACTTCATAAACCCTAATAGCCAAGCAATCTTCCGAAAATGGGCTTGACAAGACCCGGTTCCCAGGGCAAATTCCGGTTGATAGCCGGAACCCTTTTTGCTTTCGGTTATTATCTTCACTGACCACTGACCACTGGCTACTGAACATGCATGCCCTGGTCTATACCCGCTCAGTTCCCCGGTACCTCCTGGCCCGGCTGTGGTATCGCCTGCGGCCCCGGAGCTTTCTGCCGGGCCTGGCCCCGCTGAGGCTCAAGGAAATCAGCCTCCCCAGGCCCGGAGGGGACTGGATCGTGCTGCGCAACCGCATCTGCGGCATCTGCGGCTCGGACCTCAGGCTGCTCAAAGGGGTGGAATCCCTCCTGCTGGAGCCCTACGCCTCCTTTCCCGCGGTGCTGGGCCATGAAGTGGTGGGGGAGGTGTGGGAGGCCCCGCCGGGTTCGGAGTGGCGGGAAGGCGAGCGGGTGGCGGTGGAGCCGGTGCTGCCCTGCGAGACCCGGGGCCTGGCCCCCTGCCGTTTCTGCGCTAAGGGGGAATATAACCTTTGCGAGAATTTCACTCAGGGGGCCTTATCCGCCGGGGCCATCATCGGTTTTCACCGGGACGCGGGCGGCGGCATGGGGGAATTCATGGCCGCTCACCCCAGCCGGTTGGTAAGGCTGCCTTCGATTCTGCCGGACGAGGCCGCGGCCCTGGTGGATTCGCTGGCATCGGCCCTGCAGCCGGTGCTGGATAATTTTCCTGCCCCCGGAGACCTGGTGGTGGTCTATGGCGCGGGAATTATCGGCCAGCAGTTGATCCGCATCTTTCAGGCCCTGGAGACGGAAGCCCGGGTGGTGGCCGTGGCCCGCTACCCCTTCCAGGAGGACCTGGCCCGGGCCGGGGGCGCGGAGACGGTGCTGATGGAACCGACACGGCAGGAGCTGGCCGCGGCCGTGGGGGCCCGGCATCTGCCCACCATCCTGGGGGGCGGCAACGTGGAAGGGGGCGCGGATTACTTTTTCGACTGCGTGGGCAGCCGAACCTCCATGCAGGAAGGCCTGTTGGCCTTGCGGGGCCGGGGGACCTACGTGCTGGTGGGCACCGCCGGGACCCTGGACCGGGTGGACCTCTCCAGCCTCTGGTTCCGGGAACTGAAACTCACCGGCTCATCCATGTTTTCTTACGGCTTTTTGCGGGGACGAAGGGTCCGCACCTACGAGCTGGCCGTGGAACTGCTGGCCCGGGGGGATTACCCCCAAGAGGGGCTGCTGTCCCATCTTTTCCCCCTGCAGGAATACCGCCGGGCCTTCCGGACGGCCTTTAACAAGCGCCGCTTCGAGAGCGTAAAGGTGGCGGTGGATTTAAGGGAATAAAAAAGATTAACCACAGAGGCACAGAGGACACAGAGAATTTGTTTATTTTAGGCGGGTTCCCCGCCTAAAATAAAATTTTCCTCCGTGAAACTCTGTGCTCTCTGTGCCTCTGTGGTAAAGTATTTTACCCAATATGAAGCTCGTTATCAGCATCGATGTGGAGGAAGAGGGGCTATTCTCCGGGGCATACGCCCGGACGCCCGCCGGGGTGAGCAATGTGGCCGAACTGCGCCGCCTGGAGTTCATCCCCCGGAAATTCGGCTTTCCTTTGACCCTGCTGGCCACCTACCACGTGGCCCGGGACCCCGCCGCCCAGGAAGTATTGCATTATTGGCGGGACCGTTACGCCGCGGAGATCGGCGCGCACCTCCACCCCTGGAACACCCCGCCTTTGGTGGAGTTGCCCGAACCCGAGCCGGTGCGCTCCGAGAAGATTCCGTTGCCCGTTCTCAAAGAGAAGCTGGCCAACCTGGTGGCCGCCATCCGGGAGGGCTTGGGGGTCGCGCCCCGGTCCTTCCGCATGGGCCGGTTCGACTGGAACCCGCAGCTTTTGTCCCTGCTGCCGGAGATGGGCTTTAAGGTGGACAGCAGCATGGTGCCCCTGACCCAAAAAGTGGGGGGGCCCCAGCATTTCCTGGCGCCCAACGATCCTTTCCGGTTGCCGGTTCCGGCCCCGGAGGCCGCGACCCTGGTGGAGGCCCCCTTAACCATGGTGCCGGTGGTTCCCGCCGCGGCCCGCCTGGTTTACCGGGTGTCCTCAATCTTTCCCGGCGCCCGGGGGGAACGCCTCCGCTCCTGGTTTCCCTATGTCCTGGCCGCAGGCGTTAATCCCGTGTGGTATCCCCTCCTGTCCATGCGCCTGGCCGCACGGCTGCACCGGGCCCGGGGGGGCCGGGTGCTGCACCTGTTCCTCCATTCCTCGGAACTGGCCCCCGGCGGCAACCCCCAATTCCCCACGGAGGCCGCGGTGGCCGGGCTGGTGGGTAAAATCAGGGCCTTCCTGACCTGGCTGCAAAAGACCGGCCCGCTGGAGGGGACCACATTATCGAGGGTTTATGAGATGGAAGGGCTAAAGTAGTGCGTTCCACGCACCATCCTTCGCGTTATCCCTTATCGCGATATCCCTTATTTTGAAATGAATATCATTGGCTGGACCGGGGCGTCAGGCTCCGATCGGGCGTTAGAGTTCCGGGATCGGGCCGGGGGACCGCGGGATGTTCCCGGCGGCCATAGAGGCTGAAGGCGCAAAGTGAATGAAGATTTGACACAAAGACCATGCCGTCAGCCACGACCATTCCAGATAAGTGCGGAGTGATGGGACTACCGGTGTAACCGCTCCACAGCAAGGTGCCGTTGTCAGAGTTTAAAGCATAAAGGTTGCCGTCCTCCAATCCCACATAGACCAGTCCATTGGCCACCGCCGGAGAGGTGGCGTAACCACCGGTGGGAACGCTCCATATCAATGCGCCGTCTTCAGTGCGGAAGGCATAAAGATTTTTTTTCCCCGCTACAAAAACCATATTCTGTGCCACTGCCGGGGAAGAAGCATAGCCATCGGTTCTGGTGCGCCAGAGCAAGACCCCAGTGTCAGCTTTAACGGCGTAGACAGTGCCGTCAAAGGCTCCCACATAGACCACCCCATTGGCCACTGCGGGAGAGGAACGTTCATGCACCGATACTTTGTTTTTCCAGTAGGGTTTCCCTCCCCTAGTTTTAAAAGCGTAAATATGGCCGTCCGCAGAGGTCGCATAGACCACGCCGCCTGCCACTGCGGGGGAGTCGTTGCCATACCCAGCATCCCATTGATTATCAAGTGTTCTGGTCCAGAGGATGGAGCCGTCCCTTGCCTTTAAGGCATGGAGCATATCTGCAAAAGTAACGCTCGCATACACCGCCCCGTTTGCTACTGCCACTGATGAATCAATATTGCCGCCATTGTCATGACTAGAATTCGTTTGCCATTGGATATCTCCGCTGGCAGCATTGAGGGCATAGATACATAGATCCGTGCCCACGTAGACAAAGCCATCGGCCACTGCCGGAGAGATTCTGAGCGTTTGACCGAAGCTTAATGGAGTATTCCAAAGCTTTTTGCCGTCTTTGGCATTGAAAGCACTTATTCCACTATCGTTTACACCTACCGGTCCTTTTAAATCATATGAATAAACCACGCCGCCCGCCACCGCTGGGAAGGAGAAATAATTATTGAGCGTGCTAATACTCCAGGCCAATTCCAGCTTGTCAACATTGGACTTATCCAAGGTATTTTCATAAGGATTCCAACCCTGGTGCTCGCTACCGAAGCCGAACTGAGCCCAGTCGGTGCGCACCAGAAAAGGCTTTTGCGCCGCCCGGGGGCTAATTCGCCCCGGGCGCTCCTTGGCGGTGATCCAGTGCTTCCCGGGCTGGGCCGCAGCAGGTACATCGATGGTCAAAGAGAAGTCTCCGCGGGGACTGGTGGTTACCAGGGCCTGGTCAAGGGTGTCGAAGTAGATATCCACCTCGACATTAGGGAAAAACCCTTTGCCCTTCACCGTTACCTTGCTGGTGGGCGGTCCGGCATCCGGACTGAGGCCGATCCTGGGTGCCGCAGCCGTGATTGAGGGACACCACAGCCAAATCACGGCCATAAATGAAATCGCGACAAACAGCCGTGAGCGCTTCATTATTTTGCTCCCTTTGGGAAAAGCGGCAGCCTGGTAAAATTTACTATTTTTAGACAGCAGTTTTGCACGAAGGCATGGATAAGTCAAAGAGAATCTATCATCGAGCCTGTCGCCCACATGAAGATTATGAAGGGAGGAAAACCTAAACTGATTTCTGGAATACGGAGGAGGGGAGGGCCGGCGCCGCGCGGCGGGTGTTCCCCTCCTCCTCTTCCCGAAGTTTTTTGCCTAGCCGTCAGGGCTGGGTTATGGGACCGTTTTCCCTTGCTTTGGCATCAATGTTGGGGGACATTAGTACTTTTGAGAAGCAAGCCTTTAACTAGCGGGTTGGACGCTTCCGGGTCGACATAGGCCTCCACAAGTTTGGGAGGAAACGCGAGCATAGACTTCGACCCGATGTCGAGATACTCTTTTCCCCGGCTGGAGTGAATAATGAATTTCTTGCTCCCGTCCCAGGCCGGGTCGGGGTCGTTGTGGGTCAGGTAAATCCAGGACCCGGAGGTCCCTTCAATAATGCCGTAAGGCCCCACTTTGTCCACGATACACTCGTACCATTCCGGCCCAGCATCTGCCTGCCCGGAGACCAAGACCGCCAGAAAAATTAACGTCAGCAAAAGGATTGCTTTTCTAATCTTCATTTTCGCCTCCTAAAATATATTCATGACCGTCTTATCCGTCGCCCGGGATCAGCGAGTCAGGGGCAAGCTCAAGTCCGGCTGCAAAGCGGCCGGGTCCGGACGCCCCACCCGGTCTGCCCCGCGATTTAACTCCGACTCCACGTTGAAGCAGTGGACCTTGCAGTCATAAGACCCCACGTAAAGCATGCCGTTAGCCACCGAGGGGGAGGAAAGGTTGATCCAGTCGCCGGTGGGGTACTCCCAGAGCTGATCGCCGCTGGCCGCGTCCAGGGCATAGATCTTGCCGTCTTTGGAGCCCACAAAAACCACTCCCCCGGCCACCGCGGGAGAAGAGTTCACCTGATCCCCCGTGGCGAATTCCCAGCGTTTGGCGCCGGTGCCGGCCTTCAGAGCGTAAACCTTGCCGTCCGTGGAGCCCACGTAGACCCAGCCGCCGCTTACCGCCGGCGAGGAAACCACCGGCCCTCCGGTTTCGAATTCCCAAAGTTTGGCGCCGGATACGGCTTTCAGGCCGTAGACCTTGCCATCATTAGAACCCACAAAGACCTTACCCCCGGCCACTACCGGAGAGGAATCCACCATGTCGCCGGTGGCGAACTCCCAAAGTTTGGAGCCCGTGGTGGTCTTCAGGGCATAGACCTTGCTGTCGTAAGAGGCGACATAGACCACCTCCCCGGCTACCGCCGGTGAGGCCACCACCGGCCCGCCAGTGAGGAAAAACCAGTTCCTGGTGCCGTCGGTTGCTTTCAGGGAGTAGACCTTCTTGTCCGTGGAGGTTATATAGACCGAGCCGTTGGCCACTGCCGGCGAGGAATAAATCGGCCCCCCGGTGACGTAATGCCAGAGTATGGCGCCGGTCGCCACACTCAGGGCATAGATCTTGTTGTTGAGGCAGCCCACGAAAACTTTGTTCCCGTTCACCGCCGGGGAGGAATAGATGGCGTCGCCGAGGAGCTTAACCCAGATTTTGTCGCCGGTGGCGGCGTCCAGGGCATAGACCCGCTTGTCCCAGGAGCCCGCGTAGACCTTGCCCCCGGCCACGGCAGGAGAGGAATCCACATAGTGATTGGTGGAATAGGACCAGGCTTGCGTCAGGTTGGGGACATTGCCGGGGGAAAGCACGTTTTCCAGCAGGTTCCTTCCCTGGTGGTTCGACTTGCGGTGAAACTGGGGCCAGTCGGTGCGGACCGTGAACGCTGCCTGTGCCGCCGCGCTGCTGCTTCGGCCCACCAGGGTGATCCAGTGCGTTCCGGGTGGGGCGGATGCCGGCACAGTCAGATCATAGGACAAACCGCCCTCTTCGCTCGTCACTTTCAGGACCACGTCGGTGAAGTCGAAATAGACGTCCACCGCCTCATAGGGATAAAACCCGCTGCCGGAGAGCTGGGTTTGGCTGGTGGGTGGGCCGATTGACGGCGTCAGGGTAAGAGCCGGCTGCGCTGCCGCCGACCCCGCCAGGACTGCCGACACCAGAATGAAGCAGATCACTGTCGCCAAGTTCCTCGTTTTCATGATTTCCTCCTTCTGTTGGATGGCCAATAAAAAAAGCCCGGGAGCAACCGGGCGGAATTACGCGTTGGCTTGCATTAATAAAACGACACCGGCGTCCATCGCCGCCGCGTCCCGCAGAAACCCTGTATTTACCGGGATCTGCGAAGAAGTCATTTCACCCCCCTCCAAGGCCGGTGAGCGCTAACATTTCCTTAAGTAGTTGAAGTGGCTAAGATCTTAAGGAAAGAGGTGTTTCTGATGCAGGTGAATTTTAGAGGATTAAGCTCATAGCATATTGCGAGGGGACATGCAATTCATTTTTTCGGGATTCTGGAAGATTTTCGTAGTTACCGAATAAGGGGAGCAAATCCACCGGCGGCGCAATAGGCGATTGCTGCCGGGATCATGATGGTCGGCGGTTTTGGGGGTTTCCGGCGATGCGGGAAATTCCGGGGCCGGCCGTCCGGCTTCAGCGGCCCCGGGAAGGAGTGACCGGCGGCAGCGGGGACTCCAGCGGCGGAGTTTTCTCTGAATAATAAGAAGGGTCAAGCAGGCTCCGGCCCGAAGGGGAGAAGATGCGGAACTGGCCCCAGGTCCGTTTCTGGAGGAAGAATTTCACGGAGGTGGCCAGGACTCCCAGGCCGTATTTCACGCTCCGGGGGAAATTGATGGAAGAGGCCTCGGCGAAATAGCGGGTGGGACAGGAGGCTTCGCCCACCCGGAAGCCGAAAAAGAGGGTCTGGGACAACATCTCGTTATCAAAGAGAAAATCGTCGGAATTCTCCCACAGGGGCAGGGTCTCCAACACCTGGCGGGAAAAGGCCCTGAACCCGGTGTGGTATTCGGAGAGTTTCGCCCCTAACAGCAGATTCTGAAACGCGGTCAGAAAGCGGTTGGCCAGGTATTTATAAACCGGCATGCCGCCCTGGCGGGCCTTGCCGCCGAGGATGCGGGAACCCAGGGCCGCGTCGTATTCGCCGCTGGCCACCAACCCGGCCAGGGCCGGGATGATCCTGGGGGAATACTGGTAGTCGGGATGCACCATGACCACGATGTCCGCCCCTAATTTCAGGGCTTCGGTGTAGCAGGTCTTCTGGTTGCGGCCGTAGCCCAGATTGCGTTCGTGCAAAAAGCAGCGGATTCCCAGCTTGTGGGCGACTTCCAGGGTCTCGTCGTGGGAGGCGTCGTCCACCAGCAGGACTTCGTCCACAATGTCGAAGGGAATGTCCTGGAAGGTGCGTTCCAGGGTAAGGGCCGCGTTGTACGCGGGCATGACCACCAGCACTTTCTTTCCTGCCAACAATTTCTTTCCCCCCGTTGCTCCCTCTGATATATTGCCAGAGGCGCTCATGAGGTAAATTTGTACAGGAGTTGCCGGGAAAATGCAACTCTCAGGCCCCGGGGCTGACGTCCGGGGGCCGAGCCGCGGTCCGGGATAGGGGGAAAGAAGCTAACTTTTTGTCTCCGGCGCCTATCTAAAATTTTAACCACAGAAACTTAGAACCTTGAACTCGGAACTTGGAACTTTTTCCTAAGCAGTTTCTCATGGGCCCATGGCGCACCCTAAAACTATGAAAAGTCTGGCCCCGCCTCACCCCGGCCCTCTACCCCCGCCAATTAGCGGCAGGGGGAAAGGTACCATCTGGGCGGGGGGAGAGGGAGTAAGTCCCCGGCATGCCTTGGTCTTTACTGGCCACTGGCCACTGGCCACTTTTCGAAGCAGAATGTGTTTATGAGATTTGCCTCAGTCAACCCCCGGGGTCTTTATCTGGCCGGGGCGGCGCTGCTTTTTCTGGCGCTGCCAGTGGCCATGTTTTGGCGTCCCGGACTCTTTTTTTTCATCGAGGACGACTGGGCCATCCTCTCCCAGATGGTGGGCCATCCCTTCTGGCAATATCTGCTGACGCCGGACGGCGAGGTCTGGATGCCGTTGTCCCGGGCGGTCTCCTACGGCCTGGTGAGCGCGTTCGGGGAGAACTATGACCGCCTGCTCCTGCTCAATTGCCTGGCCGGGGGCCTGCTGGCTTTTCTGTACTACCTGTTTTTGCGGCAGCATTTCCGGCCCCTGACCGCGTTGATTTTAGGCCTATTTTACGGAGGGGCCGCGGCCCTGACCAGCCTGACTCAGGTGGCCTTTTATATCAACGCCCTCTTGTGCTTCCTTTTTTTCCTGCTGGCTTTGCTGCTGACGCACCGCTATCTGGAGACTTCCTCCCGGGCCTCCCTGGGGGGCGTCGCCCTGTGCGTCGGCCTGTCTCTCCTTTCCTGGAACTTCACCCTCCTGGCGGTCTGGTCCCTGCCGTTATATGTCGGCATCCTCGGAGGCAAAGAGAAGCGCCGCCAGTTCCTGGCGGTGACCGCGGCGGTGGCGCTGCCTTTCCTGCTGTTCTCCTGGGGATATTTTACTTTTGCCGGTTTTACGGCCGCGGCCAGCCATAACCGGGGGATCGTGGCCGGTTTGCCCGGCCCCGCCTATTTGCTGCACTGGCTTTTTGCGGCTTGCCTTTCCCCCTTTATTTATTTATTTTGGGGGCATTATCATTTCCCGGTGCGGGCCTTCATGTTGGGGGGCGCGGCCCTGGTGGTCAGCCTGGAAATGATCCGGCGCTGGGGGGAACTGCGGGAGAAGCGTCTGGGGCTCTGGGCTTTGACCCTCAATGCCTTGCCCTTCTTCCTGGTCTCCCTGGCCCGCTACCAGAGGGGCCTGTATCAAGCCTTTGCTCCCCGCTACGCGGTCTACACCCTGATGGGGACCCTGATCATTCTGGGTTTGGCCTGGGGTATCTGGCAACGCCGGATGGATAAGCGCCCCGTTGTCCGCCTGGCGCCGCTGGCGCTTCTGGCCGTCATGGCCGCCGGCCAACTGGCGGGCTTGCCGCCCTGGGAAAAGCTCTATGCTGGGATGAGCCGGGCCTCCCGGGATTTCTACCAGGGCCTGGAGACCTCCGGCTCCCCGCCGCAGGCCTCCGGAGAGCGGGTGCCTCCGCAGTTCTGGTATCCGGAGCGCCTGGACCTGACCTGGGACCAGGCGGTAAGCATCCGGCGGTTCCTGGGGGGAGCACCGGCAGGAAACAAACCGCCCAATAATTAAAGACCTTAACGAAAGCCGGGCCGGGGAGCCTGTCAAGGATAATATTTACGGCCTGCCGCAGCCCGGATCGCGGCTCCATATGCGGACGGCAGGAGCCGTTGACGGTTTAAATGATATTTTTATTTATCATCGCATCTTTCTTCTGGTATAACGCTCTTTTATGACTTAATATGTCTTGGGAAAGTTTAATTTCGTCCAATAAAGGGGAGTCTTATTGTGGCCGGATGATTGATATGTAATTTCATATACTTAACCTAAAGGAGGTTCTTTTCAGGATAAGTTACAGAAACGGGGATGTGGGATTTTTTGCCTAGAAACAGGGGAAGCGCTCTAGGCCTTGTGATTAAATACGGTTGACTTTTTCTTAAGATACCATTAAAAAGGTATAGACATACGGGGGAGGAGCAGTTTTAATATGTCTCTAAAAGCACGCTGCCAACCTTTTGCCCGCTACGTGCAAGCCGCCAAAGCAGAGGGGTATTATCCTTACTTCCGCCCTCTGGCTCAGTCATGGGGGACTGAGGTGGAGGTGAATGGCCGGCGGCTCATCATGATCGGTTCTAATGATTACCTGGGCTTTAGTCATGACCCCCGGGTAATGGAAGCGGCTGCAAGGGCAATGCGTCACTGGGGTACGGGGGCCGGGGGGTCCCGTTTCCTGTGCGGCAATCTGGTCTTGCACGAAGTCCTGGAAGAGCGTCTGGCGGCCTTTGTCCACAAGAAAAAGGCGGTAGTGCACGTCACCGGCTTCAGCACCAACCTGGGAGCCATTGCCTGTTTGCTGACTCCTCAGGATATGATCCTGTGCGACCGGGAAAATCACGCCAGCATCTTTGAGGGTTGCCAGGCCTCACGGGCCCGACTGGTACCGTTTGCCCATAACGATGTCGAGGCCGCGGCCCAAAAATTGGCCTCCATCAAGGAGAAAAATCCCCACGCCCTGGTTTTGCTGATCACCGAGGGGGTGTTCAGCATGTCCGGCGACCTGTCGCCTCTTCCGGAACTGGTGCAGTTAAAAGAGGAATTTCCGGATTTGCTCATCTACCTGGATGATGCCCACGGCCTAGGGGTCATGGGCCCTCAGGGACGGGGCACGGTGGCACACTTCGGCTTGAACAGCGAGGTGGATTTCATCATGGGCACTTTCAGCAAGGCCCTGGCTTCCGTGGGTGGGTTCATCGCCGCCGACGATGAAGACGTGCTGGAATATCTGCGCCATCATTCCCGGCCCCTGATTTTCTCCGCGGCCCTGCCCGCCAGTAATGCGGCCACGGTCTTGGGTTGCCTGGAAATCCTGGAGCAGGATCCGGACCGGGTTCCCCGTCTTTGGGAGATCGTCCGCAGAGTGCAAGCCGGCTATCGGGAGATCGGTCTCGTTACCGGAGAATCAAAAACCCCCATTATACCCATCTATATCGGGGACGACCAGAAGGCCTTCGCTTTTGCCCGGGATCTGTTTGAGGAAGGCGTGTTTGCCCTGCCGGCCATCTTTCCGGCAGTGCCCCGGGGCCAGGCGGTGATCCGCACCGCCTACATGAGCACCCATGAAGACCGGCAGATCGAATTCGTCCTGGAAGTTCTGGCCCGGCTGGCCAAGAAGCACCGGATCAGGGGCGAGGATTTACTCGGGCGAGAGCAGTTTCTGTCCAAGGGTGGTTATTCGTCCCAGAGCCTGACCATTTAACTTGAGAAATTTGCCGGGAACGCCGAATTATAAGTGGGGGGATATTTTTCTTTGAGGCTCAGTGACCTGCTGCGGCTCAGTATTCGCCAGCTCCTGCGCCATCGCCGGCGCTACTGGGGGGTAATGCTGGCCATTGCCCTGGGCACCGCCGGCTTTATCACCATCATCACCATGGGCCGGGACCTCAAGGAGAATTTCAACCGCGACCTGGAACTGCTGGGGCGGGCCACCCTCATCAAGATCTACTTCGAAAAACTACCCCCCTATCAGCACCAATACTTTCAGCAATCCACTTTGGAAGCCCTGCGCCGGGTGCCGGGGGTAAAAGACGCCAGCCTGGCGGTCAGCACCTTCTGGGTTCTGACCAGCCTCCAGGGCCAACAATATGGTTTTTCCCTGTTCGGCGCGGACCGGGCCTTCTTTGAAGTCTGCGGATTATCGGCCCAAAAGGGCAAACTCCTGGGCCAGGAGGACAATAATCAGCGCCGGCGGGCCGTCGTCTTGGGTCCGGAATTGGCCCGCACCCTTTTCGGCACCATTGACGTGGCCGGGGCCGAGATGGAAATCCAGCAGGATATCTTCACGGTGGCGGGGGTGCTGAAAGACGTGGGTCTGGGAGACCTCCGGCAGTTTGCCTTTGTGCCCTTCAGCACCGCCCAGGATCGCATCCCTAACATCAGTTATCCGAACCGCATCTATTTGCGATGCTCCACCTGGGATGACGTGGAGAAGGTGGTGCCCCTCATTCCCCAGGTGATCGAGTCGCAGCAATATGTTCAGGGCCTCAAGGTGGACGTGGCCTGGGATCAGGTGAAACGGGTGCAGGCCATAGCCTTTTGGGTCGAGCTTTTCATTTTCAGTTCCATCGTCGCCACCCTGATCCTGGGGGGAGTGGGCATCTGGACGGTGATGATGGCCGCGGTCAGGTCCCGCACCCGGGAAATCGGCCTGAAGAAAGCCATGGGCGCCGAGGATCAAGCGATCATGGCCCAATTCCTGGCCGAGGCGGTTTGTCTCAGCTTCACCGCTTCCCTGGCGGGCAGCCTCCTGGGGTTGGTGGTCGTGGAGATCACCAGCGCCATGATCAACAGCCACCCCGCGCAGGGACTTTTCCTTTTCTGCGTCTTCATCGGCCTGCTGGTGGCCGTGGGTCTGGGAGTGGCCGCGGGGCTCTATCCTTCCATCCGGGCCAGCCGCATGGAAGTTGTCTCCGCCATCCGTTATGAATAAGTCGGCTAGCCCTTCCCCGGTTAACGGCCCCCTGATCCAGGTGATCCGTCTGTCCAAGCACTACAGCAACGGCCATGGGGTCATCCCGGTCCTGAGGGGAATCAACCTGGAGGTGTACCCGGGAGAGATGGTGGCGGTGATGGGCCCTTCGGGATCGGGCAAATCCTCACTGCTCTTTATCTTGGGCCTGTTGCAGCCGGCATCTTCCGGAAACTACCAGTTCCTCGGACAGGACGTGCTCCACTTAAGCCGCGCGGCCCAGGCGGAATTCCGCCGCCGGCGGGTGGGTTTCGTCTTTCAGAATTGCGACCTCTTCGAGAACTCCACGGTTTATGAAAACCTGGAGTTCCCCCTGGTATACGCCATGGTCGAGCGCCACGAACGGCCGGTCCGCATCGCCGCCGCGCTGGAGATGGTGGACCTGGCCCATCGGATGGGCCATCCCGCCAACCGGCTCTCCGGCGGCGAACGCCAGCGGGTGGCGGTGGCCCGGGCCCTGGTCAACCAACCCCGGGTGATCCTGGCGGACGAACCCACCGGCCAGCTCGATCGGCAGAACGGCCACAAGATCATGGATCATTTCGAAGAGATTGTGGCCCTGGGGGAAACCGCCCTGATAGTGGTGACCCACGATTCCCAGGTGGCTGATCGCTGCCACCGCGTATTTTCCCTGGAGGACGGCATCCTTTATGAAAGATAATCTTCGGGGAGCGGCAGGCGGAAGCCTGACCATGCCGCGCCCGAGGGAGAAGTGCGGCCTGATCGGCGAGAAACTTTTCCTCTTCCTGGTTTTGATTCCTTTGACCCTCCTTTGGGCCGTCCCGGCGCCCGCGGCTCAGGGGGAAGAAGCCCCGCTAACAATCGCCCCCCAGGAGACGGAGGCCGTCACCGGGCCGGTGAACTACGACCGGGCGGTCCGCCTGGCCATAAGGCGCTCTCCCTTTTTCCTGAAAAGCTCCCTGGAAGTCGAGATTAAAAAACTGGACGAGACGGACAGCAAGTTTGACCTGGTCCCCAAGGTGACTTTCCGCACCCAGTACTATGTGAACCGCCCGGAAGGAAGCGCCAATCGCCCTTATACCCTGAGTTTTGTCAGCAACAATTATAATCCCATGGAATCTTATTTCACCCTGCAGGCCAAGAAATTGTTCACCCAAATCGCGGTCCTGGCCCACATGCAGGTCGTTTCCGAAGGCATTCAAAAGCTGGGGCGGATGTTTCTGGAAATGGAGACCCTGATGGCGGCCGCGGCCCGGCAGCAGAACCTGGTGGAGTTGGCCCGCCAGAACCTGGACTATTTCCAAAACAAGGAGAAGATCGGCTCCGGCACCTCCCTGGAGGTCAAGGTGGCCACCCAGGAGTTGGCAGCGGCCAAGGCGGAACAGGAGCGCATCGCCGTCTCCAGGAAGCGGCTCCATGACAGAATTAAGGCCGTTATCGGGTTGAAACCGGAACAGACCCTGGAACTGGATTGCAAAGACGCGCGGCGCCAGGTGACGGGCGGCTTCGATCTCGCCTCCGCTTCCCTGGAGGAGGCCAAGAGGCGCTCGCATCTGCTCAAGATCGCGGCCCTGAAAAAAGAGCTGCAGCAGTACAATATCACCCTGGCCAAGGCCAAGCTGTTGCCCATGGTGTTCATCGGCGCCACTACCCCCGATCCTTTGAGCACGACCCGCTCCCGGGACCTGTTCTTCTCCCTGGGTCTGGAAGTGCCGGTGTGGGACGGATTCAAACGGGTCAGGAACATTTCCCGGCAAAAGACCGTCTTGCGGCAATATGAGGTGGAAATGGACGAACAGGGCCTCGATTTGGCCGACAAGTGGGCCGACGCCCAGGAAAACCTGCGGACCGCGGACGTGAACCGCAAGGCGGCCCAGGCCCAGGAGGAACTGGCGCGCCTCAAGGAACGCCAGGGCGACATCCGCTATCAATCGGGAGGAGAACTGTCCGTCCTCCTGGAAGGGCGCAAAATCCTGATGGATGCTCAGAAGGCCTCTTCCCTGAATAACCTGAACTATGACCTGGCGGTGCTGGGGCTACGCCACCTTTCCGGAGAGCTGAGTGCGAGTTATGTGGATGAACAATCCTGGCAACAACAGCAATAAACGCCTTTTTTGTCTGCTGGGGGGCTTGGCCTTAAGCTGGCTGGCCCTGGCCGGCCACCCGGCCTGGAGCCGCGACCCGGCAAAGACCGGAGAGAAACAGAAGGCCGAGGCTCCCGCGCCGGCTACCCCCGCCGTGGGCGAAGTGGCTTTTATCGGCAAGTTCACCAGCCCTGTTAAGAGGTACGTGGTGATACCTTTTCAAGGGGTCATCACCACCTTGGAGGCGCAGGCGGGCCAGCAGGTCAAAGTGGACGAAGTCCTGGCCCATTACCGCCTCACCCCGGAGGCCGCTTTGCAGTTGCAGCGGCGCCTGTCGCCCCCCCAGGTGAAGGATCTGGAGGTGAAACTGGCAGAGGTGGAGCGGACCATGAGCCATGCCGGGGCCAAACGCCGGGAGGTGGAGCAGTTGGCGGCCAAGGGCCTGGCCTCCAAACAGGCCCGGGCCCAGGTGGAGAAGGATTATCAGCTGCTGGGCCAGCAGAAACAGGCCATCCAGAGACAACTTAGCCGGGAAAAGAAAATCGCCGCCGAGGACCTCCAGGTCCTGCGGACCCACATGGGCAATGCCGTGGGCGAAGACCAGGTGCCCCAGGCCGCGACCCTGAAGTCTCCCATCAACGGCTTCGTGCTCTTCGTGCATCCGGATTTGCGGATGGGCGCGCAGTTGGAAGCCAATACCCCGGTATTCCAGGTGGGGGTGATGGACCCGTTGGTGGTTAAAGCCCAGGTTCATGAAATGGAATCCTTGCGGGTAAAGGTGGGGGATCAGGCGGAGATCCTGCCCGAGTCCCTGCCCGGGAAAAAGTTTGAGGCCCGGGTCAGCCGCCTCTCCTGGGCGCCCATGAAACCCGGCCTGGACCTGCCCACCTATTACGAAGCGGAATTCGAGGTGCCCAACCCGGACTTGACTCTAAAGGAAGGCATGAAGGTGCGCATTGTCATGTGCAAGCCCAAGTAATTCCATGGGAATCACCGATTACCCGGAGGGGGTCAGGGTGGTTCCCGTCCTGGGCGCAGGAGAACTATGGGAATTTTTGCGGCTCCCCTGGCGGATTTACCAGCATGACCCCTTTTGGGTCCCCCCTCTCCTCAAGCCGCAAAGAGATTTCCTGGACCCTGAGAAGGGTCCTTTTTTCGAAGTGGGGGAGGCCCGGTATTTCCTGGCCCTGCGCCGGGGGGCGCCCGTAGGGCGCATTTCCGCGCACCTCAATCATCTTTACGATGATCTCTACGACCGGGTAACCGGTTTTTTCGGTTTTTTCGAATGTATCCCCGACCTGCAGGTGGCGGCGGCGCTCTTCGAGGCTGCGGCCGGCTGGCTGCGGGGGCGGGGCCGGACCCGGCTCCTGGGGCCGCTCAGTTTCTCCATCTACGATGAAGTGGGCCTGTTGGTGGATGGTTTCGATTCCCTGCCGGCGATGTTCCAGTCCCATAATCCCGCGTATTACCCCCGGCTCCTGGGGGACCTGGGGTTTCGCAAGACCTTCGATTTTTTCGCCCTGCGCCTCACCAAACGCTTTCCCGTGGAGCCCCTGGAGGAAAAAATCTCCGAGATTCTCCGGGGCCGGAACCTGAGACTGGTTCCCATGACCCCCGCGGACCTGGAGCAGCGCCAGAAAGAAGTCTATGAACTCTTCAACGAGGCCTGGAGGGCCAACTGGTGCCACCTGCCCCTCACCTGGAAGCAGTTCCAAAAGTTTTTTCACAACCTCCAGCCCCTGCTGCGCCCCAACCTGGTGAAACTGCTGCTGGACGGGGACGCGCTGGCGGGCTTCTCCATCGTCCTGCCCGACCTCAACCCCACTATCAAACGGTTTAACGGCGAATTATCCTGTTTTAACAAACTGCGTCTCCTTTACGAGGCCAAATACCGGCCCGTCAGGAAGGCCCGGGCCCTGGTGCTGGGAGTGCGGCAGCCGTACCAGGGGCGCAAATTGCACCAGGCCTTGATCCTCAAGAGCTACGTGGACGCGGTGCGGGAAACGCCCTGCAATTTCTGCGACCTGTCCCTGATCCCCGAAAACCTGAGGCATTACCTGCGGGCCTTCAGGTCCGTGGGCGCCGAACCTTATAAGGTCTTTCGCATTTTTGAAAAGGAAATCTGATTCCCCCCGGGGCGCACCACCAGCCTCTACTCCCTGGACGGATCCGGTCCTGGTGGCCCTGCTCTCCGCCGCGGTTTTTATTTTTGCCCACTACCAGGCCTTGACCAACCCCTGGGTCATCAATGACGACGTGCGGCAACAGATTTTCTGGATGCAGCAGTGGGGGGACCCGGAGCTTTTCCCCGGGGATTTGCTCACCGATTACGCCCGGGCTTATGTGACCTGGGGAGTCAAGGGACTCTACCGGCTGGCCTCGCCGCTGCTGGACCTCCCCACATTGTCCAAATGGTTCCCGGGCCTGTCCTTCGTGATCCTGTCCTTGGGGGGCAAGGGACTCTGGCTCTCCTCCCCGGCCGCGGCCCCCATCACTTTCTCCAAGTGGCTGCCCGGTCTGTTGTTCGTATTTCTGGGCTGGTGCCTGTTCCGTATCGGCGTTCGCCTGGGTTCCCGAAGACTGGGCTGGTTTATGGTAGGGCTTTACTGGCTGATGCCTTTTTTCCTGGACCACCTGGCCGGAGGGCTGGCCCGGGCCTTTGCCGCTCCCTTGTTGGCTTTTTTTTGCCTCTGCTGGCTGGCGGCCAGCCCCTGGGGCCTGGCCCTGGCCTTGCTGCTCCAGGCTCTATTTATTCCCTATATCTTCCTGGTCGGCGCCCTGGCAACTACTTTGGCCTGGCTGGCAGCCCGGAGCGGGAGATGGACCGGCGCGTCCTTTCTGAATTGGGGCCACCTTTTGACCGTGGCCGCAGGCTTAAGTGTGGTCTGGTTAATGAACCAGCAGTTCGACGCCGCGGGCTTCGGCCCCCTGGTGAGCGCCGGGGACCTGGCCGGGCGGCCGGAGTTCACCGCCCGGGGACGGTATGCCATCTACCCGGTTCCCTCAATTCTTTGGGAAGTGGTGAGCCCCTGGGAGTTCATCGCCCCCTTCCGGGAAGGGGGGATCATCTTGGGGGCCCTGGGCTGCGCGCTGCTCCTGGGGGCCGCGGTGTGGGGGGGCCGGAGCCTCGATTGGCGGGATCTGAAAGTAAGGCTGCAACCCTTTTATTATCTGCTCCTGGCGTCCGCGCTCCTTTATGTCCTGGCCCGGATCTTCTTGCTGAAGCTCTTTGTTCCGGACCGCTACCTGGTGTACACCCTGAACCTCTGCTACCTGGTGGGGCTGGCCCTGGGCCTTAACGCCGCCCTGGTCAGGCGGCCCTGGCCCCGGGGTGCGGCCGCGGCCGTGTTGGTTCTGGTGGCGGTCCTGGGGGGCATGCGCCTCCAGGGGGTGGGATTGTTCGACTATTCCAGATACCGGCCCCTGTATGCGGCCCTGTCCCAGACTCCCAAAAACGCACTCATCGCCGGACACCCCAATCTCATGGACAACGTCCCCACCTTTGCCCAACGCCCCGCGCTGGCCACCTTTGAGCTGGCCCATCCCTGGAGCCAAGGCTACTGGCAGCAACTCCGGCCCCGCCTGGAGGACTTTTTCACCGCCTATTACGCGGACGATCCCCGGGTGGTCCGGGATTTTGGCCGCAAATACCACGTCTCTTTCCTGGTGGTGGACGCCCGGCATTTTACTCCGGAGTTCCTGGCGGGGGGGCGTTTTCCGGTGCCGTTTAATCCGCCGTTGGCCAAGGAAAAGAAAAGGCTGGCGGAGTTGGTCACCTGTCCCTTTTTTGCGCCCTTTGACGAGCAAATCCGCGGCCTGGTCCGGGACCGGAGCCGTTTTGTGCTGTTGGACCGGGACCTCTTTCCCGGCCTGGTGTTAGATGAGCACCAGCGGTTGGTGGACATGAGGGGGCATCTGCGTTAATCTGCGTGCATCGGCGGTGAAATATAACCGCGGATGCACGCAGATGGACGCGGATAAGAAAAAGAAGGAGGGCTACCGACTCTTTAATTGTCAAAACCATCCAGAAAATGTTAAGTTAACATTGTAATCGCGTTAACTTTACATTTTATCCGGCAGTCAGGTAAATTTCCGGTAACTGGAATTTTCGATAAAATCAGTAGGATATTCCAAGCAGCCCTCCTTGCGGTTCCCGGCACATACCTTGCAAATAAGACGCTGGTAAATTGTGATTCTTGACTAATTATTGTTTAAAAGCCGTAATTATCATAGGATAATTTATCTAGGAGACACGCGTCCTGAAGAGACAAACATGAATGTCGACATCATCTTAAAAATATCCATTATCCTGCAGTTTCTGGCGGCGCTCCTGGCTTTGGCCCTGATTCCCCTGACCCGCCGGCGCCTGGCCTGGGTACTGATTGCCGCGGCCCTGGTCCTCATGTCCTGCCGCCGGGTCATCAGCTTGTGCCAGCCGGAGTTCCTGGGATTGTTTCCTACTTCGGCCCTCGCCGCGGAATGGGTGGCCCTGGCCACTTCGGCCTTAATGCTCATCGGCATCGCCTGGATTGCCCCTATGTTCCGCTCCATCCAACGGACCAACCTGGCCCTGGCCCGGAGCGAAGCCAAGTACCGGGAACTGGTGGAAAACGCCAACAGCATCATCTTGCGCCTGGACCCCCGGGGGCGTATCACCTATTTTAACGAATTCGCCCAGAAGTTCTTCGGTTATTCCGAAAAAGAGATCCTGGGCCGGGAACTGGTGGGCGCCATCATGCCTGTGAAGGACCGCCATGGGCTGGATCTTGCAGCCATGGCCGCGGACCTGGTGGCCAACCCGGAGCGCTATCCCGTTAATGAGCACGAAAACCGGCGCCGCAACGGGGAGTTCGCCTGGATTACCTGGACTACCAAAGCCATCCGGGATGAGCAGGGCCGCCTCACCGAAATTCTCTGCGTCGGCAATGATTCCACCGCCTATAAAAAAGCCCGGGAGGAATTGGTGGAACAGTCCTGGCTCCTGGAGGCCTTTTACCGGTACACCATTATCCCCCTGGTGATCATGGATAGAAATTTCAACTATATCCGGGTTAACGACGCTTTCGCCCGAGCCGCGGGGCGGGAAGTCTCAGAGTTTCAGGGGCAGAACCATTTTGAGCTATATCCCAGCCAAAAAGCCCGGGAAGTTTTTATTAAAGCAATGGAACGTAAAACCCCGGTGCAGAAATTTGCCCGGCCTTACGTCTTTCCGGACCATCCCGAGAGGGGGGTGACTTACTGGGATTGGACCTTGGTGCCTATTTTGAACTCACACGATGAGGTGGAGTTCCTGGTCCTCTCCCTGAAAAATGTGACCGAGCGCCAGCGCGCCGCCCAGGCCCTCCAGGAGAGTGAAGAAAAATACCGCCTGCTGGTGAAGAATATCCCGGCCCTGGTTTTCAAAGGATACGGGGATTGGACGGTGGATTTTTTTGACCACAAGATTGAGGAATTCACCGGATATCCCAAGGAGGATTTTGATTCCCGGAAGATTAAATGGTCCGACCTGGTAATTTCGGAAGACCTTCACGGCATCCAGCATGTGGTGACGGAGGCCCTAAAGGGCAATAAATCCTACTGCCGGGAATACCGGATCAGGGCCAGGGACGGCAAAATCCTGTGGGTTCAGGAAAGAAGCCAGATCATTGCCGACGCCGCCGGGAACCTGGCTTATATCAGCGGCGTTTTCTACGATATCAGCAGCACCAAGGAGACGGAAGAGGCCCTGCGGAAGAGTGAAGAGCAGCTCCTGCAAGCCCAGAAAATGGAAGCCATCGGCCGGCTGGCCGGAGGGGTGGCCCATGACTTCAATAATTTGCTCACCGGGATCATCGGCTATGCGGAACTGCTGCAGGCCAGCCTGGATCTCCACGACCCCCGCCACCGGGAAGCGGAGGAGATCAGGAAGGCCGGGGAGCGGGCCGCGTCCTTGACCCGGCAGCTCCTGGCCTTCAGCCGCAAACAGATTCTCCAGCCCAAGAGGCTGAATCTCAACGCGGTGGTCCGGGACATGGAGAAGCTGCTGCAACGGCTGATCGGGGAGGACATCTACCTGGCCGCCGATCTGGAAGCCGGACTGGGGCTGGTGGAGGCCGATCCCAGCCAGATCGAGCAGGTGATCATCAACCTGGTGGTTAACGCCCGGGACGCCATGCCCCTGGGGGGCAAGCTGAACCCCGAGACCGCCAACGTGGAACTGGGAGAGGCTTATACCCACCGGGACGTGAACTTCCAGGCCGGCCCCTACGTGATGCTGGCGGTGACCGATAACGGGGAGGGCATGGACGAAGAAACCCAGGCCCATATCTTCGAACCTTTCTTCACCACCAAGGGCGCCAATCAGGGAACCGGCCTGGGGCTGTCCACGGTTTACGGCATCGTCAAGCAGAGCGGCGGTTATATCTGGGTGTACAGCGAACCCAAATGGGGCACCACTTTCAAAATCTACCTGCCCCTGGCCGCGGCCACCCTGGAAACGGAACGACCCCTCCCGGAAGCGGCTGCGCCCCGACAGGGCTGGGAAACCGTCCTGCTGGTGGAGGACGAGGAAATGGTCAGGGATTTGGCCGCGGAAACGCTCCAACAAAACGGTTACCAGGTGCTTCCGGCGGCTAATGCCGAGGAGGCGCTGGCTGTCTGCGAGAGCTATCAGGAGCCCATCCACCTGCTCCTCACCGACGTGGTGATGCCCGGCATGAGCGGCCGCCAATTGGCGGAAAAACTCTGTTCCCGGTTTCCGGACCTCAAGGTGCTGTATATGTCCGGTTACGCCGAAAACGCCATCTCCCATCACGGGGTGCTGGATCCTGGAATAGCCTTTCTGGCCAAACCCTTCCCCATCAATACCCTGGTCAACCGGGTGCGCCAGGTGCTGGATCTGCCGGGTGCTGCTCAATCAGGGTTATTTCCGGGAGCGCAAAAAACGACCCGTCAAGGCGATAGATTCAACGATTCTTAAGGACAATAGGAAGAATTAAGACCGGGAAGGAGGCTCTGAAAACCGGCAACATCAAGGATAAACCGGGATTGGATAAATCCAAACCCTCAAGCCGTTAATTGCTCTACATAAACGTCTAAGACTCTTAATTTCTTTATAACTATCCTGGT
>Ga0233425_10001248_pt1 | contig 58708 bp, 49 predicted proteins | sample Watercolumn_Towu_2_FD_181712 | JGI IMG/M metagenome (GOLD analysis project Ga0233425, IMG submission 181712) | Freshwater microbial communities from Lake Towuti, South Sulawesi, Indonesia - Watercolumn_Towuti2014_140_MG | ecosystem: Environmental > Aquatic > Freshwater > Lake | place...
AGTGTCCCACCTGAAGGCAGCTTCTCGGATCATTGCGGACGCGTTCCATTCGGTCGGATTCGTCTCAAGTTGACCCTTAGCGCCATAGGACGTGGTCAGAGCTTGCCCATCTGGTGCGAGTCCGGTAAAGCCGAAAGCGACCGTAGGGCAGCACGAGCCCAACCATGCACGCACCGCAACAATCACGGGAGGATCACGCAATTCGAGTAGCAATTTCTCTCCGCAAAAAACTGCGGAAGACGAGATCAAAACAAAGGCGCGTAGGTGCTTTCGCAATGTAAACTCGCGATTCCGTTCCATTGAAGTCTAAAGCGATGATTTCGTTTTCAGAAACCCCGGCCTGAACTGCGCCAACAATTGCTTGCTGGACTGGGGCACTGATCATCCCAAAGAGGTGATCTCGGTCAGGTGTGCCAAGGGACCTTGGAACACCTAGAGGAAAAACGAACAGAGTCTTCGATTCCAGTCCCATTTTGGTCAATGTCTGCAGCTCCCACGCCACTCCAGGCGTGGTGTCAATCATCATCACAATTAAAGATGACGATCCCATAAGATTGGCAACAAGTGGCTGCCAGTCCGCATCAGAAACGTATCCTCGTGCGGCTCCATAGGCAGGAAGAGTATCAGCTGGATTGCCGATAGCCACGACGGGTCCCTTGGCGGCGCCTTCGCGAGCAATCATCAATTCAAATGATAAGTCAGGGTCCGAGAGTACGTCTATTAACTGGAACAAACTTTTTATCCTGATCCTCGGCTTCGCTTTGTCGTATCGGAATGCTCTGAGAAAGAGCACTGGAGGACGATCATCTGATGCCGTCGCTTCTTCTAAATTGGCGACGGCCGCGCGCCGCCCCGCGCCCAGCATCCATCTACCGATCAAGAACGACACAGGACAAAGTAATAACGAAAGCAGGGGGCAAGCGGCACCTGCAGCGCAGAGCCTTCTCTGATAGCTATAGCGAAGTCATTCGCAAATTGATGCGCAATCCACGCGAGGGCGCCGACACTAACAAATCCGAACCCAAGAAGCGAACTACCAAGCCCTATAAGTCCAAACACCTTCAGTTGCCTTAGCATGCTTATGTGACCAACCGTCGGCATGTGAAAGTAATCAAGCGACTTGCCAACGAGCCATTTACGAAGAAAGGCGTCTTTAAATATATTACGCTCTGCTGGTGACAGCATAACAGAAGTTAGTGCTGACAATGACATAGTAATATACCATACTAGTGGCAATAGGACGATCGCGTCGAATGCCAACTTTGGCAGGTCCGATGGAAGATGCAGGCGGGATCTCTGTTCGTATACCGTGAGAAAGGCCAACAAGGCGAAATAGAGCCCGAAAAACAATAGCGCGAATCTGTTCAATACAAGAATGGAGATCGAAAAACTTAGGATGATGACGATTGAAGAAATATGGAAGAATACCATAATCAATTTATTGTCAAATGGTGGAGAGGCGGGAAGCATAATCGTGAGGGCCAACAAGACAGGGCTCGCAACAAGACCCGAGACCGCCAAGGCTCTCGTCAGGTTCAAGATGGGCCTTGTGCGAGTGTATTTTTTTTCGATCTCGTCAAGCTCAATGATCATTGATCCCCTCCGAGTTGTGCGATGCAACTAACGAGCGGTATGGCGATGGGAACGACGACTATCTCTCTGCACAACCCGACTTTCCGTTATGCTATCAGGGAGCCGACGAACCACAAGTATCGGTCACCAGGCTGCGCCATTTCTCCAATTGGCCCTCACCTTCCGTGGCGCCGTCGGTCGCGCGAGTCCGCAGCTGGGGGTATAGCGACCAGGACGGTTCGTGAGCGGTCCTAAGTGCATGGGTGCCGGCAACTTAGCTGACACCATCACTGAAATTCACTTCCGACCGGTTGAAGCCGACTTCTGAAAATGACACCCGAAGTGGGGGCAGCGACACGCCAACTTTTGACAAAAGACGCATTTCGTAAAGAGTATGCTACACTGAAGCACGATGAAACGCCATTTTTTGCGGGGTCGACGCATGGGTGCCAAGCGGCGAAATGTAAAAAGTAAGGCTGCCACGAGGGTGGGTGCGGATACAACACGGCGACGCCCATCGGCAGCGGAGGCCGTTGATGCGCATGAGCGTGAGAAAGATTTTCTGAGCGAAGGCGAGCTCGAGCTCCTTATTGCCGGCGCGCGACGCGGTCGTCACGGCGAGCGCGACGCGCTTCTCATCCTCCTTATGTACCGACACGGCCTGCGGGTGAGCGAAGCGGTGCGGATGCGCATCGATCAGTTGCACTTGAGCGAGGCACGCATCGACGTGCGTCGATTGAAGCGCGGGCTCGATGTCCAACACCCGCTCGCGGGTGACGAGCTGCGCGCAATCAAATCCTATCTACGCACGCGATCCGATCGATTGCCGTGGCTCTTCGTCTCCGAACGCGGCACACCGATGACGCGCCAGGCGTTCAACTATCTCATCCGTGTCGCCGGCGAGCAGGCGAAGCTCGGGCACGTGCATCCGCACATGCTGCGCCACGGCTGCGGGTACTACCTCGCCAACGAAGGCTATGACACGCGGCTCATTCAAGATTACCTGGGTCACAGAGATCCGCGGCACACGGCACGCTACACGCGCACGGCGGCGCGCCGATTTGAGGGGTTGTGGAAACGCTGAAGGGGTTGGCGGATTGAGTGGGTGTTCGCGTATACTGCGGGAATATGAAGAACCACACAGGCGGGGACATGGCCGGGGGCAAGGACAATATCGTCTACGTTCTGATCAATGAGGCAATGCCCGGTTATGTGAAGATCGGGCGGACAAGCGATATTGATCGGCGACTCACGGACCTGGATTGGACAAACATCCCGCTGCCATTCGAGTGCTTTTATGCGGGCCGTGTCACGGACGCGAACTTCGTTGAAGCGCAGCTTCATGAAGCATTTGGCGACAACCGGGTGCGTGCGAAGCGAGAGTTTTTTCGCATCTCGCCGGAGCGGGTCGTTGCTGCGCTCCGGCTCGCGACGCTCGAGGACCTAACACCGCGCGGGGCCATTGCAGTCAGCGAGGAAGTGCGTCACGATCTCGAGGAAGCTCGCGCGCGCCGCTCGGCGTTCAACTTCACGATGGTCGATGTCCCGGTCGGCGCGATTCTAACCTTCACCCGCGATCCAAACGTCACAGCGACGGTAGCCGATGCCAAACGCGTGCAGTTTAATGGACAATTGACGAGCCTGTCGGAAGCAGCCCGTTTGGCGTTTGTGCAGAAGGGTTTTAATTGGTCTGCTGTGCAGGGGCCGCTCTATTGGCAGTATGAGGGCGAAGCTCTGGATGAACGGCGGCGGCGGATGGAGGAAGGGGCGGCGGAATAAGAATAAGATTATCGGGACGGGGAACCTTCAATGTTTATGGAAAGTACCGAGCTACGCGAAACAGAAAAGCGACTATGGTCGGCAGCGGATCAGCTGTGGGCCAACACGGGCCTCAAGCCGTCGGAGTTTTCGACGCCGGTGCTGGGGCTAATCTTCCTGCGCTACGCCGAGAAGCGATTTGGCGAGGCAGAGCGGCGGCTGCTCAAGAAGTTGAAACGAGAGGAGATCGAAAAGTCTGACTATCAGGCCGACGGCGTGCTGTACCTGCCCGAGATCGCCCGCTTCTCCTACCTGTTGAACCTTCCCGGCAACAGCAATCTGGGCAAGGCCATCAATGACGCGATGGCAGCCATCGAGCAGGAGAACGAGGACCTCAAGGGTGTGCTGCCGCGCGGTTATACGCGGCTCGAGAACTCAATCCTGGTCGAGCTGTTGCGTCTGCTGAGCCCCATCGATCTCGAGGGCGACGCGTTCGGCAAAATCTACGAGTACTTCCTCGGCGCGTTTGCCATGAAGGAAGGGCAGAAGGGCGGCGTGTTCTACACGCCGACCAGCATCGTCAAGCTGATTGTCGAGATCATCGAGCCCTACCACGGCCGCATCTTCGATCCGGCCTGCGGCTCGGCCGGCATGTTCGTGCAGAGCGCGGCGTTCGTCGAGAAGCACAAGAAGCGGCCGGTCGATGAGCTCGCGGTGTTCGGCACCGAGAAGGCGACCGAGACGGTGAAGCTCGCCAAGATGAACCTCGCCGTGCATGGGCTGTCGGGTGATATCCGAGAGGCCAATACCTACTACGAAGACCCACACAAGAGCGTCGGTCGCTTCGACTTCGTGATGGCCAATCCGCCCTTCAACGTCAACGGTGTCGACAAGGATCGCCTGAAGGACGACAAGCGGTTTCCGTTCGGACTGCCGACCACCGATAATGCCAACTATTTGTGGATCGAGCTCTTCTATGCGTCGCTGAACGACAAGGGCCGAGCGGGGTTCGTGATGGCCAACTCGGCAGCGGACGCGCGCGGGGCCGAGCTCGAGATCCGCAAGAAACTCATTCAAAGCGGCGCGGTCGACGTGATCGTCTCGATCGGCTCCAACTTCTTCTACACCGTGACGCTGCCGTGCACGCTGTGGTTCTTCGATCGCGGTAAGGCCAAGGGCAAGCGGAAAGACGAGGTGCTCTTCATCGATGCACGACACGTCTACAAGCAGAAAACGAAAGCGGTGCGCGACTTTCTGCCGGAGCAGATCGAATACCTCGCCAACATCGTGCGCATGTATCGTGGCGAGACGGTCGAGACCGAAGCGGGCAGCAAGGCGATGCTCGCCGAGCATTTCTCGAAAGGCCGCTATCAAGACGAGCCGGGGCTTTGCAAGGTAGCTTCGCGTGCGGAGATTGAGGCGCAAGGCTGGTCGCTCAATCCTGGCCGCTATGTCGGCGTCGCGCCGGGCGAAGCCGTGAGCGACGAGGACTTCAAGGAACAACTCGAAACCCTGAACGAAGAACTCGAAAGCTTGAACGCCCAGGCCCGCTACCTCGAACAAACCATCGCCCGCAACGTTGCGGAGATTCTGAGTGCATGAGCGGCGCTTGGAAAAGAGGCAAGCTTGGCGACGTATGCCGCGTGATTCCCGGCTACGCATTCAAGAGTAGCGACTGGCAGAACGAGGGAATCCCGGTCGTCAAAATCAAGAACATCACCGGCGACAACTCGGTTGACCTCATGGAGATTGACTGCGTTCCAGAATCACTGCTCACGCCGAAACTTCAAAAGTTTGTCCTAGGCGACGGCGACATCCTCGTCGCCATGACCGGAGCGACTGCCGGGAAAGTCGGCAAGGTTCGCACGGACAAACCGATTCTCTTGAACCAGCGCGTCGCCAAGATTGCGCCTGCGGAAGCCGACGCCGGATTCATTTGGTCTGTTGTCAGCAGCCAGGAATACCAAGAGAAGTTTTTCTATCTCGCAGATGGCGCTGCGCAGCCGAACATGAGCGGTGGGCAGATTGAGGGTGTTGAAATTCCGCTTCCTCCGCTGCCGGTGCAGCGGCGGATCGCGGGCATCCTGTCGGCCTACGACGACCTGATCGAGAACAGTCAGCGCCGCATCAAGATCCTGGAGACCATGGCGCGTGCGCTCTATCGCGAGTGGTTCGTCGACTTCCGCTTTCCCGGCCACGAACAGGTGCGGATGGTGTCGTCGCCACTCGACGAGATCCCGGAAGGGTGGGAGGTGAAGGCCTTCACGGAAATCGCGGACGTGTTGAGTGGCGGGACGCCCAAGACCGACGTTGCCGAATATTGGAACGGCGGGATCCCATTCTTCACGCCGCGAGACGTGCCTGATTGCTTCTACATCCGAGACACCGACAAGCACGTCACCGAACTCGGCCTTTCAAAGTGCGCGAGCGAGCTTTATCCGCCTGACACCGTTTTCATTACAGCGCGGGGAACAGTCGGCAAGGTTGCGCTGCCGTCCGAGCCGATGGCGATGAACCAGTCCTGCTACGCGCTACGCGCCAAACCTGGCATCCCGCAGCGGTTTCTTTTCCTGATGACGCTGCAACAGGTAGACTACCTCAAGACGAACACGGGCGGCGCGACGTTTGATACCATTGTTGTGGACACGTTCCGCCGGATGAAAGTCGTGAGGCCCACTTGCGAAATCGTCGCCCGCTTCGCCGAGAAGACCGACGGCATCTTCGATCAGGTAAACACGCTTCAACGCCAAATCCACAACCTCCGGCGCACGCGTGACCTGTTGCTGCCGCGCCTGCTCTCCGGGGAGCTCGACGTCTCGCAATCCATCGAACCAGAAGTCGCAACCGTATGAGCCACACACCGACAGCGCGTGACATCAATTCGGAGTACGGCGAGAACGCCCTCGTCGAGGCGCCGGCCATTGCGTTGCTGGCTTCACTCGGTTGGCAGACAGCGAACCTCTATCACGAGGTATTCGGTGTCGACGGCACGGAGGGCCGGGAAGCCGAGCACGAGGTGATCCTCAAACGACGACTGCGGGCGGCGCTCGAGAGGCTCAATCCTGATCTGCCCGCCGACGCCTATACGCAAGCCGTCGATGAACTGACACGCGATCGCTCCAAGCAGGTGGCCGTGAACGCCAACCGCGACCTGTACACGCTGCTGCGGGATCGGGTGAAGGTCGAGATCCGCGACGATGACGGCAACCCGCAGACCATCGATGTGACGGTCGTCGACTGGGACAACCCCGACAACAACGATTTCTTCCTGGCTTCGCAGATGTGGGTGGCCGGTGACATGTATCGGCGCCGCTGCGACCTGGTTGGCTTCGTCAACGGCATCCCGTTGGTGTTTATCGAGCTCAAGGCCCCGCATATTGGGCTCAAGTCCGCCTACGATGACAACCTGCGCGATTATCGCGGCCAGAGCATTCCGCAACTGTTCCACGCCAACGCGTTCATCATCCTGTCGAACGGCTCCGAAACGCGTGTCGGCACCATCACCAGCGAGTGGGAGCACTTCTTCGAGTGGAAGCGCATCGCGAACGAGGACGAACAAGGCGAAGTGTCGATCGAGCGGGCACTGCGCGGACTGTGCGATCGCAGGCGGCTGCTCGATCTGGTCGAGAACTTCGTCGCCTTCGAGGAGACGAAAGGGGGCCTGGTCAAGAAGGTAGCGCAGAACCATCAATACCTGGGCGTGAACCGCGCGATTGCACGGATGCAGGAGTTAGGCGCGGCAGATCCCAACGCCGCCAAGCGGCTCGGCGTGTTCTGGCACACGCAAGGCAGCGGCAAGAGCCTGTCGATGATGTTCTTCACTGAGAAGATCCATCGCAAGCTGGCCGGCAAATGGACGTTCGTGATCGTCACCGATCGCGAGGAGCTCGACGATCAGATCAGCAAGACCTTCAAGGCCGTGGGCGCGGTTGCCAATGTCGCAGCGCGGGCGACCAGCCGCGCGCACCTGCAACAGTTGCTGACGCAGGACGAGCGTTACGTGTTCACGCTGATCCAGAAGTTCCAGACCAGCGGCGGCGAGGCCTATCCCAAACTATCGGATCGCAGCGACATCATCGTTATCACTGATGAGGCCCATCGCAGCCAGTACGACATCTTCGCCCTCAATATGCGCAGCGCGCTGCCGCATGCCGGCTTCATCGGCTTCACCGGCACGCCGCTGATCGATGGGGAAGAGGAGCGCACGCGCGAAGTGTTCGGTGACTATATCTCGGTCTATGATTTCGCGCGCTCGATCGAGGACGGTGCCACCGTCCCTCTCTACTACGAGAACCGCATCCCGGAGCTGCAACTCACCAACGAGAACCTTGGCGAGGACATGCACCGCTTGCTCGAGGACGCAGAGCTCGACGCCGAGCAGGAAAAGGCGATTGAGCGCCGCTTCGCGCGCCAGTACCACTTGATCGTGCGACCCGAGCGCCTCGACACGATCGCCAAGGATTTGGTTCAGCACTTCGTCGGCCGCGGCTACCGCGGCAAGGCGATGATGGTCTGCATCGACAAGGCGACGGCCGTCAGCATGTACGACCGGGTGCAGCGCTATTGGCAGGAGCATGTGGCTGAGCTCAAGGCCGCACTGCCCGCTGCCGCGGGCGAGGCGCGCGCGGCGCTGGCGGACAAGATCCAACTTATGGAGACGACCGACATGGCGGTGGTCGTCTCGCAGTCGCAGAATGAAATCGAGGACTTGAAGGCCAAGGGTCTGGACATCGTGCCGCATCGTACGCGCATGCGGCGCGAGCCCGTCGACGAGATCTTCAAAGATCCGAACAGCAATCTGCGGCTCGTGTTCGTGTGCGCCATGTGGATCACCGGCTTCGATGTGCCGACCTGTTCGACGCTCTATCTCGACAAACCGATCCGCAATCACACCCTGATGCAGACCATCGCCCGCGCCAACCGCGTCGCGCCCGGCAAGAAGGCGGGGTTGATCGTCGACTACGTCGGCATCTTCCGGAACCTGCAGACGGCGCTGGCGATCTACGCGCAGCCGACGGAGCCGGGTGCGCTGCCGATCAAGGACAAGGCGGCCCTGGTCGAAGAGCTGCGGGCGCAACTGGGCGAGGCGCAAGCGTTCTGCGAGGAGCGCGGCATCGGTCTTGATGCGATCATCGCGACGACGGACGCGTTCGGACGGCTGAAGCTGATCGATGATGCGGTCGACGCGCTGCTGGCGGTGGTGGCTGACAAGAAGGAATATTTGCTGCTGGCGGCAGCGGTAGCGCGATCGTTCAAGGCGATCCTGCCGGACGCCGCGGCCAATGCGTTTGCGGCCAAGGCGATTGCGATCGCCTATATCGCGGCCAAGATCCGCTCGTTGACGCCGACGCCGGATATTTCCGAGGTGGCGGGCGACATCGAGGCGTTGCTGGACGACTCGATTGCGACCGAAGGCTACGGCATCGCTCCGAGCCCACGGGCGGAGCCACTGGTGGATTTGTCCGCTATCGATTTCGCAGCGCTCAAGGACAAGTTTGCAAAGGGCGAGAAGCGCACTGAGGTTGAAAAGCTGAAAGGGCAGGTCACACAAAAGCTGAAACGCATGGTGCAGCTCAACCAGTCGCGGGTTGATTTCCTCGAGCGCTTGCAGAAGCTGATCGAGGAGTACAACGCCGGCAGTTACAATTTGGACGCGTTCTTCAACGAGCTGTTGCGTTTCGCGCAGGATCTAAACGCGGAGACACAACGCGGCATTCGTGAGAACCTGACCGAGGAGGAGTTGGCGATCTTCGATATCCTGACGCGGCCGGAGCCGGAGTTGTCGGACGCGGAGAAGGCCGCGGTGAAGAAGGTCGCGAAAGAGCTGTTGGCCAAACTCAAGGCGGAGAAGCTTGTGATCGACTGGCGCGAAAAAATGCAAGCGCGCGCTGGCGTCCAGCAGACCATTCGCCAAGCTCTCCAGTCGCTGCCACAGGCTTATTCATCAGAATTGAAGCGCGTGAAGGTCAACCTCACTTATGCTCACGTCTATGACTGCTACGCCGGGTCTGGGCATAGCGTTTACGAGAGCACTGTCTAGCGAGACGGCCTCCGCTCAACTGCGGCAGTGCTATACTTCCCCCATGACCTACGAGAAGCATCTCGAAGACATTCTGGATCGACTGCAAGCGATCGACGATCGCATCGAGGCTCTTGCTGAAGCGATCGAAAATTACCGCGACCGCGGCGACATGCAATTCGGTGCACTGCAGACGCTCCTCGCAGCATTGAAGGCATCGGGGCACAAACTCCCGTTCAGTGTTGATGGGTTGTCGGACGGCCCGACGGAAGACGAGATGTACCCAGCTGCCCGCGAGGCGGTGATCGAAGTCGGAAAGGCGTCGACCTCTTACCTGCAACGAAAACTTGGCTGTGGCTACTCACGCGCTGCGAAGCTGATCGATATGCTCGAAGAGAACGGCGTGATTGGACCAGCCGATGGTGCGAAGCCACGGCAGGTGCTCCTTCAATCCTGATCGCCGGCGTGCCATAAGTTCTGGTCGCGGGGGAGGCGGTAGGCCCCCCAACCCCCACGGCCGCGCCCGTGGGGGTCTCTCTCGGTGAAATCAATTTCGCGCAGCGCCAGCTGCTCCTACACAATAATACGCTCGGCCGTGCGTGCCGCCTCGGCGTATACGCTGAGCGGCTTATCCAGCCTCACAAAGCGGTCGCGCTCGACGGGTAGCCCCAACCGTCCGCGAACGCTTGCAAGCTCGCGAAGTGACACCGTGCCAAGCTCGGGAAACCCGAGCCCCAGGTCGCACAGCCCGAACGCGCAATCCTCGTCCGCCGGATCGAGCTCAGAGAGCAGCCAGGTGCAGGCGGCGTCGGGAGTGAAGAGCTTGACGACGGGCACGGGGTCGAAGTCCTCGACGTGCATGCGCATGCGCCCGTTCGCCCGGAGCTCAGAGCGCTGCTCGTTGGTAATCAAGTCCATATGATATGATGGTGATGTTTGTAATGTGGAGGCGCGGTTATTGCCGCGCCTTCGGCCGTTCTGCCGTGCGCTTCTCAAAACGCGCAGCCGCCGCACGCATGGCGTCCAGCTCGTCAACGACGATGGTGTGCGCATTGTCGAGACAGCGGGCCACCTCCTCCATGCGCGTGATGCGAACGGGGAACGTGATTTTTTTCTCGGTCATAGATTGTTGCATTGAGCTTGTAATCACCGAGAGAGGGGATGCGCTTGCGCGGTCTGCTCCTTCTCGCCCGGCTTATGCGGAGCCCACCGACCCGCCTCGCGGGTCGGTATAATGGCGACGTCTAGCCGGCGAGAAGGAGCGGGGGGACTATCCTTGGGAAGGCGACTGGAAGGAGCGGGGGGACAGAGAAACCGTTCACGGTTTCGGACTGCAAAAAAACGCCCCTCTTCTGAGGGGCGTCGTTCGCCGGATCGTGTTAATCTGACAACACTCTGACCCATAGAGTACAAGAAGCGCGCCTGAGCGCGCTTCTTGCTATTTGCGGTTCCACTTAGCGTGCGCGATGGTAGTCAGGCATGCGGCGCTCTCGTCTCGCGGAGCTGTATCATGATCTATGCAAAAGATTTCGAAACGGTTGTCGACCTTGTTCGCGCACTGCCTGATGAGTACCGGCAGCAGGCAGCCATGCTGCTCACGGTCCTCCTGAAGCGCGCCGAAGAAGAGATGACCATGACACCGGACGAGATCGAGGCGCTCAGAGATCTCGAACGCAAACGACGAGCGCGCCTCTATCAGGAAATCGCGGAGGTGCTGGACCGATGGAACCGGCGTTCGAAAGAGCGTCCGTAGCGTCGGCTGCGCCAGCGATCGTCACCCGGATGGGCGGAAACCGCTTGCGGGTTCCGTCGAGCGAATGCGAGATAGAGCGCGGTCGCCGCTCTCGCGGCCGAGGCGCCCAACAATGCAGGAAAGAACTGCCATGAAAAAAACCCTAAGTGCTCTCCTGGTAATACTCACCACTGCGGCTGCACAGGCTGCTGACGAAACCTGCACAGGCTCCGCAATGGGCATGGGGTCGGAAGCCAGTTGTGCCGATTGGCAAGCGGCGCGCGAGGCCGGTGATGAGCGTGTCGTGCGCTATGTCGAATGGGTCGGTGGGTTCCTAAGCGCGCGCGGTCTCTACGGTCCCGGCAGAGGTACAGCGCTCGATAACGTCACCTTGACGGCGATGATCGATCAAGAATGCCGACAAGGGAAGGTCGGTTTCCTGCATAGCGCCGCCATCAACATTGGCACCACCATTTTCGGTCCCTACCACACAGTCTGTCAGCGCCGCTAGGATAGAGGTGATACACTTGCTGCATGATGTCGGATGCGCATGACGACTATCGCGCTGAGCGCGAGCTCATGTACGAAACACTGAGCGAAGCGGAGCGCGGCGAAGTGCCGAGTGAGCGTGTCGTTGCTGGGTTGCGAGCACGATTTTCGGAATAGAAAGAGCCCCCACGCGCCGTGCGTGGGAGCTCAAGGTGCCCCTAAGGCCGGCTGTCCTTGGTGACGGGCCGTGCGTCCCTCGAACAGGCAGCAGGTGAACGCGGGGCGAGGGCGAGCCCGAGCTGGATCGACGTGCGGCGCCGTCCCACCCAATCCGTATTATGCCCGACCGCAGCGATCGTGCACGTCTGAGCGGCGCCGGCGTTTTCACATACCTACCGATCGGCGCATGCGCTCGAGACCCTCGACGCTGTCACCGATTTTGAAAAAGAAATCCGGCGCGAAGGGTGAGAACCTCATCAATGTAGCGCTCGTCATTGCCGTGGCGGCGTTTTCGAGCTTCACGCGAAAGACAAGCACGCCGGCCTTGTTGACACGAAGCATCACGTCACCACCCATGATGTTGGCATTGATCTCGATGTCACTGCCAACGAGCGGGAAGTGACCGGGCGTTGCGTGTGCACGATCCTCTTCGGTGTAGTCTGTCATGTCCATCTCCTCCGTATCGTTGAGCGGGAAAGAAAACGAGCCCTGCACACGAGAGTGACAGGGCTCGAGGTGAGGCGCGGCTATCGCTTGCCACGCTTCGGTTTGTGCTGCTCTTCCTTCTGCGCTTCTTCGTCGTTCTCGAACTCGAAAAGAACGAGGCGATCGCCGACCGGAAGGGCATCGAGTTGGATCGACAGCCCTTTGCCGGATTTGATCGGCCATGCAGATCCGATCCGCGTATACCACGGTTTGGCATTCGCATCGTCGGGGTCTGCATCGCGAACCGCGAAGACTTTGTGGGTTGGATGTCCACTCACGCGTTTTCTCCTTTCATAGTTGACACTCGATGTCGCCGGCGTCCTCGATTGAATGGCGAACCATTCTCCGATCAACGCTGCGGCATCCCTCACCGCGACGCCATGAAGCGCCGCGACAAGATCGATTGCTGACCCGCTCGCATGACAATCACCAAAGCAGGTCCACAAACCTTTGTTCTCATCGACACTGAACTGACGCTTGTTCGTGCCGCGATGAATGGGGCACACGCCCACGAGCCGACTGCCGCTTCTGCGCAGTGTCTCGAGAATGCCGAGCCGCGCGAGCACCGCAGTAATGGGCACGCGCTTCACGGCATCAAAATTGATGTACGTACCGCTCACGCGTCTCTCTCCATTTCAAAGAGCATTTTCCCTATGCGTCTCACATTACTCCGTATCCTGAGCGCGTCAAATGAAGGTCCTCTCATTCGCTGGCCGTACCAATGCGCGCCGCTTTGAGGCGGACGTGTCAAGGGTTTGCGACGGCGTCGCCGCGCGCCTCGCGCTTCGCGTCTCGCCCCATATGCGCGCGCCCTTGAGACGTCCGACGCGGCGCGGAAAAAACGTCCAGCGAATGAGATGATGCGAGACACAGCACTATGCTCTGATGTCGTGTGGAACGAGGCTGATGCCACTCTGTTGCGTTGACGTCCAAATCGGCGCGAGAGGGCCGTGTTCATTGAGCGCGTCGAGTGTGGTGTAGAGGAACATCGACGAGAGGCGATCGCCGATGAGTTTCTTCTGCACGGTGAGCATGCCTTTGATGCGCGGCAGGGATGTTGTGACGAAGAGCACGCGCATGCCGTTCATGCCGAGTTGCGATTTGTAGAGGCCGACGCGCCAGGCTGCGTCGTAGCCGACAATCTTTCGGGTGAACGTGGATTTGTGCGTGAGCTTGCGGGCGGAGAGCTGCTCGGTTCCGCGGTCGAGCTCAAGTGCGAAGTTGAGGCGCTGGTTGTCGGGTAGTCCGGCGATGGAAAACACGCGATCGGGTTGCAGGTGAATGGTGAGGTGTTGGACGCCGAGTTGTGCCGGCACGCGGAAGCGGAAGGGCATGTCGAGGGTTTGGCTGTCGACCGGCAAGAGGGGACGGAGTGCCGAATGGTCGATGAGGTGCAGCTGGTGACGAGTAGCGTGCTCTTCGATGGCGAGCATGACTTCCGCGGTTTCGATCGTGTGTCTGAGGAACGAAGCGGTGATGCGGCGGTTTTTCTTGGCTTTCCACAGTTGGCGCGGATCCGGCGCGGTGGCTGTTGAGAGCAGGCGAACACCTTCACGACCGACGGCATAGACGGTGGGAGCGAAGGCTGAGACATGGAAATGTTGATGATGAGGACGGTCGAGATAGTGGTGCCCGAAGAGCAGCTGCAGGCGGCGCAAGACATGCTGGTGGCTGGTCTGGGGTTCGTGGATGCGGAGCGCGCGAACGATCTGCTCGCTGGTGAGACAGCGAAGATCATCGATGCGACGGACGATCTCAACATCGCGGCTGGTGATAACGAAGGGCGGCACGTCGTCGGGACGCTGAAGACGTTTGGGAAGCGTCGGCGAGAGCGTCAGCATCTCTCTAGTGTACTTATTAACTCGCCACGCAAATACGTTCGATTGTTTCACGCGGCGTAGCGCACGGTTGGCGCCTGGAAGAACGACTTTACCTTGGACGGGCGCTTCTGCAATCCGCGCATGTACGATGTCAGAGCTCCTTTCATCGCGGCTTTGTCCTTCGGTGTCGCACGACGGGCGAGCGCCTGCTTGACGTCGTTGTTGAGGTATTCGTCGGGATTGTGCTGCGGCGCGTAGGGCGGCAAGAACACCAACTCGATCTTCGCCTTGTTCGCGACGGCCCAGGCCATCACGACCTTGGCGCGATGGACACGCAGGTTGTCGACGATGAGGATCACCTTGCGCGTCGCGTCGCGCACGAGGCGCTGCAGGAACTTCAGGAAGATCGCGACGTTCAGCGCGCCCGAGTAGATCATGAAGCGCAGCTTGCCCTGGTTCGTGACGCTGGAAATCATGCTCTCGGTGAAGCGGATCGCGGTGCGCGTCACGACCGGTGTCTTGCCTCGCGGCGCGAAGCTGCGGCCGTAGTTGGCCTGATTGGAAACGCCCGTTTCATCGGCCCATTGGATCTCGGCTTTCTCACGCTTGGCGCGGCGCACGAGGGCAGGATAGTCGCGATCGAGCCACTGCTGCACGGCCGCCGCGTTCTGCTCTTTTGCGCGCTTTGCCGGGCGCTGAGGTGTCATGTTCCAGCGCGCGAGATAGTTGCTCACGGCCTGCAGCGAAAGGCGGATGCCGGTCTCCTTGAGGATCAGGTCGCGGACGGCTTCGCGCGTCCACAGTGCGAACGGCAGTTTCAGTTGATCCGGGCATTTGTCCGCAATCTTGCGGCGGATGCGCTCAGCCACCTTGGGCTCGAGCACCTGCTGTTCGCCGGGCCTGCGGCCGCGCCTGCCGCCGTCGAGGCCGGCATCGCCTTGATTGCGGCGGGCGTCGATCCATTTTCCGATGAAGCGAACGCTGACGCCGACCGCATCGGCCGCGACCTTGTACTTCGCGCCGCCGTCCACCATCGCCACGGCCGTCCGGCGCAGTTCGGCTTGCACGTTCGCGGGCAGCTTGCGAAAGTCACGATCTCTCGACATGCGAGAGATGTAGCATGATTCGCCACGGAAATCACCTATTTGCGTGGCGGGTTAATAATAAAGCATTGATTGGCGACAATTTGACGACAGTTCTGCTGTCGCCGACTCAACACAGTCGAGACAACGACGTCCCCCTCTCAGGCCGCAGTGGATGGCACCTCTGTCGGCACGCCAGTTGCTGGCATCCAGCGATCCAACAGCCTACCAAGGGCCACCGCATCGAACGGCTTGGCAAGGGAGTCGCACATTCCAGCCTCGAGATAGTGCTCACGATCCTCCGCAAGGGCATTGGCCGTCAGCGCCACGATCGGCGGACAAGTCCCGGAGGCCCCGTCCGTCTCGAGCATCGCTTTGATTGCGTGCGTCGCCCCGATCCCATCCAGCGCGGGCATATGGATGTCCATCAACACGATATCGAACGCTTGACCGCTCCCGGTCGCCGCAAGCCGCACAGCCGCGACCGCCTCGTTGCCGTCCTTCGCGAGCACGACATCGCAACCGGCCTTTTCCAAAAGCCGGGTCGCGAGCAGCGCATTGATGGCATTGTCCTCGGCGAGGAGTACCCTCGGTCTACGGCCAGGCCAGGGGTCCCTGACGAGTGGCCTGCTGAGGGAGTCATCGCTACGTTCCCCGCGCTTTTGGCCAGACCCGCCCGAAGGGGAGCCCCGTTCCACGAGCTGCGCGAGCAGCGATTGCGGGCGCACCGGACGCACCAGATAGCCGTCATAGCCAGCAGCGCGGAACTCGGACAGTCCCGCACGCGATAGGACGCTGATCAGCACGACGCCGCGCACCGGCTCGCCGTCACCGGCGAGCTCGCGCGCGAGAGAGAGCACCTGGGCGGCCTCGGACGCAGAACAGTCCCCCTCGACGACAACGCAATTCACGGGGCAGCCTGTGGCAGCCGCCGCTTCAAGACACGCGGGCGCGCCGTCCAGCACTGATTCCGAGGTGCGGATGCCAAACCCGGACAGCACGCGCGCCAGCGAGCCCCGCTCCAGGAGGCGGCGGCCCGCCAAGAGGACATGAAGGCGCGCGGCTGCCTCGGGCTCGAGCGCCGGCTGTGGCTTCAATTCGCCTTTCTCACACGAAGCGAGCGCGAGATCGGCAGCAAACGTCGAGCCCCGCCCCGGCGCACTCTCGACCGAGATGGTGCCGCCCATTGCGCAAGCGAGCCTCATCGAGATGGCCAGCCCCAGTCCTGTCCCACCGCGCTGCCGGCGAACGGCGGCATCGGTCTGCTCGAACTCGGCAAAGAGGCGCGACTGGTCCTCCTTGGAAAGCCCGATGCCCGTATCGATGACCGCGACCCGAACGCGATCGGCACCGTGCTTCGCGCCCCCGGCAGGTACCCGCTCCACCCTCACCGTGACGCCGCCGTGGTCGGTGAACTTGACGGCATTGGACACGAGATTGAGCAATATCTGGCGCACGCGCGCCTCATCACCGAGAAACATGCCGGTGCAGAGAGGCTCGATCTCCCACACGATCTCGAGCCCCTTCTCCTCGGCGCTCGGAGCCAGGAGCTCGACGACGCCCTGGACCGTGCCCGCGAGCGAGAACGGCTCGCTGGCCAGAACGAGCTTTCCGGCCTCGATCTTCGAGAAATCGAGAACCTCCGCGATCAGACCCAAGAGATTTCTGGCCGACTGATCAATCGCATGCACGTACGTTTCCTGATCCGGGCTCAGCGGCGTGTCGGAAAGCAGCCCCGCCATGCCGAGAATGCCGTTCATCGGCGTGCGGATCTCGTGGCTCACGGCGGCTAGGAAACGCGATTTGGCGCGGCTCGCGTCCTCGGCCTGATTGCGCGCTTCCTTGAGCGCGAGATCGGCCTCGCGCGCCTCTGTCACGTCGCGGCCGACCCACTGAACGTCCTCAGCCGTGCCCCGCCCCGGGACCCGCTGCTTCTCCCAGGCCATCCAGCGAGGTCCCGAGGCCGTCTTTACCAGCTCGACCGTGCGCCCGGACGCGCCGCCCGGCTCGCAAGCGAGGACCTCCGGCATAAACAGCGCGCCGAGCGCGGCTCGTCCATCCAGTCCGAACGCGCGCGCAAAGGCCGAGTTCACAAAGGTGAGCCGGCCTTCGCAGTCGAATCTCGCAATCAAATCCCGCTGCGCGTCCAGCACCGCCCGCAGCCTGACCTCGTTTTCCGACAGCTCCCAGTGCGCGTCCTTCAGTTGCTCGAGGCGGCGCGTCATGCGATCGCCGAGGCCTGCCTCTGCGACAGGAGCATCCCGCTCCCGAGACGACGACCGCGAGCGAGCGAGCGCGAGATGCACAGACAGGAGGAGCAGGAGCGAACCGGCGATTGCCAGTCCATGAACAAGCCTCAGAGGCTCGGAGAGCAGCGTCAGCGATAGGAGCAAAAGGAGCACCCCGGCTCCTGACGCGATCTGCGCAAGGCAGCACGCCCCGGACGCCCGCCGGAGGAAGCTCTGAAACGCTAAGGTGCTCGGCTTGATACGCACGGAGAGTTTGGCCGCCTTCGCATGCCCGGAGTGAACCCAATGAGCGAAACACGGTCCATTTTAAGATGTCCTGAAACAACGTGGTTAACGGCTGAGCGTTTGGATCAAAACAGCATTGCGCCGGCCGGCGTCCTCAGTGAGGAAAGTAGAGGACAAGGGAGCGTTAACGCTCTGCATTCGCTCAAACCGCCGTGAAGCAGTTGTCGACGAAAAGATGCGCCCCGCTGATGAAGCTCGCCTCGTCGCTGGCGAGGAAGAGGGCGGCTCTCGCAACCTCCTCGGGCTCGCACAGGCGCCCCTGCTGCACGGCGATGGCCGCGTCCGACATATCGACGCCGAGCGCGGAAAGTTCCTTCACCTCGCGCAGCCCGTGCGGCGTCTTTACGAAGCCGGGGCACACCGTGTTGCAGCGGATGTTCTGATCCCGGTACTCGACCGCGATCGACTGGGCGAACATGTGGCAGGCGCCTTTGGTGGCGTTGTAGAACACCTCGCGCGGGGTGGCGGCGACCGCCGAGATCGACGACGTGCACACGATCGAGCCGCCGCCCGCCTTCAACATCCCCGGCAGCACCGCCCGGGTCATGAGATACATGCTGGTCACGTTGACGGCCATGAGCCAGTTCCACTCCTCGAGCGTGCATTCGAGGAACGGCTTCACGATGATGGTGCCGGCATGATTGAAGAGCACCGTGATGTTGCCGTACTCGTCCGCCACGGCCTTGACCGCCCCATCGACCTCGTCCGCCTTCGAGACGTCGGCCTTTGCGAACACGGCCGTGCCGCCGGCACGCCTGATCTCCTCGACGACCGCGCGCCCGGCATCCTCGTTCTTATCGACGACGCCGACCTTCGCGCCCTCTGCCGCAAAGAGCCGCGAGGAGGCGCCTCCCATGCCCGTCGATCCCCCGGAGATCAAGGCGACCTTGCCTGCAAGCCGGCCGGGCATGGCGTTCCCCCTTTGTCAGTCATCGCTTCAACGGCGGGACTCTAAAACGGGCGCGGGCCGGATCGCAATGACCCGGCCCGCGCGTTTCTTGTCATGAGAGCCGGGCGTGCATCAGCCGGCGCCGCCCAGCTTGGCCTCGGCTGCCTTGATCTCGGCCTGGCGCCGCTTGATCTCCTCGCCAATCGGCGGGCCCTTGAAGCGGCGGTTCTCGAATAGCACCCAGATGAGGAGAGACACCACGACGAAGCCAACGGTGATCGGCAACGCCCAGTCGTTCGGCGGCTGGATGCCGGCGTAGAAGATCACGCCCATGGCGATGATCGAGAGGATGCAAACGAGCCGGAACAGGCCGCCGCCGAGATCCCACGGGCCGGGCCTCGGGAACTTCTCGGTTCCATAGGTCACGAGCGCCAAAGCGATCGGCACCGTGAACGACAGGAACAGGAAGATCACGGTGCACGACACCACGATCGAGTAGGCAGGCAGGCCGGCAATCGTGATGGCGGACGTGAACCACACGAACAGGACCGACAGAAGCGAGCCGAACCAGATCGAGTTGGCAGGCGAGCGCGACGACGGGCTCACGGTTGCCAGCAACTTCGAGAGGCCCGGAATGCCGCCGTCGCGGGAGAACGCGAACAGCATGCGCGATACGCTCGTCACCGTTGCCAGACCGCACAGCCACTGGGAGACAAAGATGATCACGTAAAGCGCCGTCTTGATGCCCTGCGGAACCTGCTGATCCATGCCCCAGAAGAACACGTTCCAGCCCTGCTTGGCCGCTTCGTCCATGTTCGGGATCATGAGAATGAACGCGCACAGGAACAGGTAGCCGAACAGGCCGGACCACCAGACCGACGACACCATGCCCTTGGGCACGGACATCTGAGCGTTGACGGTCTCCTCGGCGGTGTGGGCCGAGGCGTCATAGCCGGTGATGGTGTAGATCGGCAGGAGCAGGCCGAGAATGAAGGCCATCGCCGTCGAGACGGCATTCGGCCACACGGCGCTGGCGCCCTCGGTTCCCGTGTAGTTCGAGAACGTCCACAGCCGGGAGACATCCCAGGAGGGGGCGAACGCGAGACACACGAGCGTAATCGCCACGGCACCCAAGAGGATGATGTAGCCCGACAAGTCCGTGAGCTTCATCGTCAGCCCGATGCCGAAGTGATTGACGAGCGCCTGCAGCGCCGTGATGACGGCCACGAAAGCGACGCGATGCTCGAGCGTATCCTGAAGCCCGATCGCAGAGCCGAATGAGCCGAGGAAGAAGTAGAACGTGCCGACGTTGATGGCGCCCAAGACGGTGATGAGACCCAAGAGGTTGAGCCACGCCGAAAGCCACCCCGTGAAGCGGTTGCCGAGGATGGAGCCCCAGTGATAGAGACCGCCCGCCGTCGGATAGGCGGACGAGATCTGCGCCAGCGCCATTGCGAACACGCCGGAGATGAAGACGCCGACCGGCCAGCCGATGCCGATCGCCGCGCCGCCGGCACCCGAGGTCGCTTGACCGAGCGAGTTGATGCCGCCGGACAGGATGCAGATGATGGAGAATGAGATCGCGAAGTTCGAGAACGCCTTCATGCGGCGCGACAGTTCCTGCGCGTATCCCATATCGTGCAGGACTTTTACGTCCTGCTCGTGAATGGTCTTGTCGTCGAGCTGAGCCATGGCTTGGATACCCCCCCAAAATTCGCCGGACATCACGATCGATGTCCGCGAAAGCCGGCTCCAGCTTCCTGTGCAAGGTGCCGCCAGGACGGCTCTGTTGCGATGATGTGGCGGCGATTTGCCACTGTCAACGATGCGAGTGCACAAAACCCGAGCCCGAAAGAGCCGCAAGAGTCCCGGGGCGGCGCGGACTTTATCTCACGATTTCATGCCGTTACCCGTGCGCACCCAGCACACGCCGATAACCAAGCCAAAAGATTCGCCTCGTCCACCGCAGGAACAGCAGGTGGGCGAGATCGACTGGGGCACCTTCGGCTCGAACGAGCCGACAAAGGCCGGAATCAATGGCGCAACTCGGCGTTGGCCTCCTCGAGGTGCGAGCGCACCATCGTGGCGGTCTCGTCCGCGAGCTTCTGGTTGAGCCGGGCAAAGTACTGGAACTCGTCCTGATACTGCCTCTGCGCCCGCTGGAGAAAATCGGAATAGAGCTCGAGGACCTCCTGCAGCGTCTTGCACTCCATGAAGCGCTTTGACGTGGCCATGTCCTCGCTGAGCCGGCGGCTGATGAACCCGAGCCATTCGTTGTTGGCCTTGGCAGCCTGCTCGATGAGCTTGCCGTTCAACTCGGTCATGGCATTAAGCATGGGCCGGTTGAAGCTCATCCAGGCGTCGAGCGCGGTGACGGCAGGGTTCTCCCCATTGCCGAACGTAATCGGGGACTTCGAAGGTTTGGCGGTCATGACGCTACTCCTCAGGGACAGAAGCGCCCCGGCCAGGGGCATATTGCGTGTGACAGGCTCTCGTGTGCGGCGAAATACAAACTCGAAGCGAGGAGCGCGATACGAGGAGAGAACCTTCCGATTGCCGCCTGTCGAAGATCGACTTGGCTTGCGCCACGACGCATCCCGTATCGGGTCCGGCTCGTCTGGGGCCCGCTGCTGGCCCTCACGTTTCAATTTTTTTCAAAGTCCGGCAGATGAAAGGCAGAACGTCGAAGTCCCGGACAGCTCATGCGCATTGCGAGCGAGACGGACGATCTGAAGCTTGGACCAAATCTCAATCCAGCATTCGGTCTAGAGTTGCTTATCCACAGCAAATTTTCAAGCCCTGAACGACCGGAATTCGAACGATGGGCGTCCAAAAGGTCCTTGCGGCGAGCCCCGCCAGGCGTGATGCCTGCGGATCTTCCGAGCCTAACCTAAACTCGTTCGCTTAATCCGAAAATGACGGCAAGGTCTGCGATGATGAACGCGATGCAGATCACGAGCCCGGCGAGCGGAACCCATCGCGGACAGACGAACTGAAGAGGCGCCGGCGGCGGCTCACGAGACTTCAGCACGTAGAGCGCGAGATTGACGGTTGCGAACATCACGAGCGTGAAGCGTGCCGAAAGATCAGCGAGCGCGGCGATGGGCAGAACGAGGGCGAACGCCAGGACCACGGCGGTCGACAGTCCCGTTGCGAGAAGCGGGGTGCGCGTGGCGGCGTTGACGGAGCCGAGGCTCGCCGGCAGGCTGCCCTGACGCGAAAGGCCGTACATCACGCGCGACGCCATGATCATGTTGACGACGATGCCGTTCAGCGTGGCGACGACGGCGATGGCGCTCATCACCCGGGGCGAGGCGCCGGTCAACTGAGAGAAGACGAGCGCCAGGGGAGCCTTCGATGCCGCGAGCGCCTCGACGCCCAGCGCCTTGAGCGAGATCCACATCACGAGAACATAAAGCGCGGTGGTGAGAGCGAGAGTGAGGAAAATGGCCCGCGGAAGATTGCGGCCGGGGTCCTCGAGCTCCTCGGAGATGTTCACGATGCCTTCGAAGCCGATGAAGGCAAACACTGCGAGGAGCGAGGCCGTGACGATGCCGCCCCACACGCCGGGGTCGAGGGTCGCCGGAACCATTTCGGGGAGGTCCGCGACGACGCCCGGCGCGTAGAGAAATCCGGAAACGACGACGATCATGAGACCGCCGACCTCGATCAGAGTCATGATGCCGGCGAACGTCACGGATTCGACAATGCCGCGCGCAGCGATGAGGCCCATTGCCAGCACCACACAGGTGATCACGACCGCTTCCGGTGCCGGCACAAACACGCCGATATAGCCCGCGGCGCCGACGCTGATCGTTGCGGCCGAGACCACGCACACCGAGATGACCAGGAGCCCGACGAGCGTCGCCACGCGATCCGAGCGGAAGGCGGCACGGGCGAAGGCCGCTTCTCCCGCTGCCACCGGCATGCGCACGCCGAGCTCGGACAAGGACGCCCCCGTGAGCCCGACCGCGAGAGCCGTCAAGACGAAGGCCAGGGGCGCATGCATGCCCGCCCGGGAGGCCGCGGCCGCGATCAGCACGTAGATGCCGGCCCCGATGGTGACGCCGAGCCCATAAAGTACGGCATGGGCCAAGGTAAGCGAGCGCCGAAGGGCCGGCGCCTCCCCGCCCGCAGCAGCCGCTTCGCTCAACGCCGGTTGTCGTGTCCTGTTGCCCATGAGGGAAATCCTGGCCTTGGCCGAGCGAGCGGCTCAGATTACCGTCGTGCAAGTCTTCGGCCCGCGGCTCATCTGCCTTGACCTTCGACAAAGCCTGTCCGGCTCAACTGTGAGACCCGATCGGGCTAGAGGCCACACGTCCCGGTTTATGGTATTGCAATCGCGGCCTCAACCTTTCCCGCCTCTGGAGAGTTAGACATGTACAAGCACCTCCTGATCGCCATCGACGGCTCCGATCTCGCGCAAAAAGCCATGCAGCAGGGCCTGGAGCTTGCCAAGGCCATCGGCGCCAAGGTGACGTTGGTCAACGTCATGCCGCCTTGGTCCAGCATCGCCGTCGGCGAGGTCGCGGTGATGTTTCCGCCCGAGGAATACGAGGCCAACATGAAAGCCGCCTCGAAGCAGCTGAGCGACAAGGCCCTCGACGCGGCCAAGGCGGCAGGAGTGGCTGCCACCAGCGTGGCCGCAACCGATCCTCATCCCTACAAGGCGATCCTGCAGGCGGCGGCGGACCAGGGCTGCGATCTCATCGTCATGGGCTCGCACGGCCGGCGCGGGATAGCGGGCCTCCTGATCGGCAGCGAGACCATGAAGACGCTGACCCACGGCAATATCCCGGTGCTGGTGTACCGGGAGTAACGGCCCGGGATAACCCCGCGAGCAGGGCAGGCTCGGAGAAAGGTGCCAGTCGGCCTGTAAGCCGGGTTCTGTCTGGATCCGGGAGAATGTCCGGGGTCCGCGACGGCCATTCATCTGGGACGCGCATCGCTGCGCGCCTCGTGCAACCAACCCGGACGGGAGCCTCGATGCCGGCTCCGCGGCAGAGGGCTTTCACCCTGCCCGCGCGCCCGTCCCTATTTGGTCTTGCTCCCGGTGGGGTTTGCCGTGCCGCTCCTGTTGCCAGTCGCGCGGTGCGCTCTTACCGCACCGTTTCACCCTTACCCCCGGCGAGCCGGAGGCGGTTTCATTTCTGTGGCACTTTCCCTGGGGTCGCCCCCGGCGGCCGTTAGCCGCCACCGTGCATCCTTGGAGCCCGGACTTTCCTCCACCGGCATGCTTCATGGGCCACAAGCGCCCCGAACCGGCAGCGGCCGCCCGGCCGACTGACGACTCCCATAAGGGGGCGCACATTGAAAAGGTCAAGAGCCGATGGGATTGGCGTCAACCGGCGACGGGCGCAGGGAGGGCCGACACCAGCCGCTCGAGGGTCTGAAGCGTGGAGCGATCGAGCCGCCCATCCACCCGGGCCGGCCGGAAGTGCAGCTGAAAGGCGCGGATGACCTGGCCCAGCGTCTCGTCGAGCTCCCCCTCCGGCTCGACGCCATAGCCGTAGCGGGCGAGCAGCTCCCGGGCGCTCTGAACCGCCCCGTGGCAGGCTAGTGGCCAGAGTCCGGCGTCCACGTCGTCGACGGCAACCGGCGGCACCCAGAACCCGACGCCCTCCCTCGCGAGGCCCTGCCAGTCGAACTTCTCTCCCGGATCGATCTTGCGGCCCGGCGCGACGTCCGAATGTGCGAGCACACGGGGAGGCGGGATACCGTGGCGCGCCAGGATATCCTGGCACAAGGCCGTGACGGCCTTCATCTGGGCCGCCGGAAAATCGGGATAGCCGCCCGTATGGCCGGGATTCTGGATTTCGATGCCGATCGAGGCCGAGTTGATGTCCGTTTCTCCGAGCCACGAGGATACGCCCGCGTGCCAGGCGCGCATCGCCTCGGCGACCATTTGGATGACGCGGCCGTCGACGTCGACGACGTAGTGGCACGAGACCTTGCAGTCGGGGCGCGACAGCACGTCGAGCGCACTTTCGACGGTGGGAAGCCCAGTGTAATGCAGCACCAGGATCGACGGCGAGAGTCCGCGCTTTCGCTCCTCGATATTCGGCGACGGATGGAGCTCGGCAACGAGCGGACTGTCGGGCTCGATGATCACGGAGCTTTCCTTTTTCGGGACCATTCCGCCTCAATGGCGTCGTAGGCGGCATTGATGTGCTGCAGCTTGACCGTCGCCGCCTTGACGACGGCGGCCGGGGCTTGCGCCGCCATGAGCCTGTCGGGATGGTTCTCCGCAATGAGCTTCAGATAGCGCTTGCGCACCTCTGCCGCGCTGACTCCGGGCGGCAGCCCGAGCACCGTGTAGGGGCTGTCGGGCTCGTGCACGAACCCCGCGCGCATCTGGCGCCACTCCGTCTCGCCGATGGCGAACGTCCCGGCGACCGTGTGCAGGAACGCGTCCTCTGCCGGGTGGAGCACGCCATCGGAGCAAGCGATATAGAGAAGACACTCCAACACGCTGCGCTCGAGGTCCGGTTGTCCTTTGAGCTGGCGCGCGATCTTTTCTGCATAGGTCTCGAAGCCCGCCGCATCCTCTTTGGCTAGGTCGAACAGGCGGCGCACATCGGCAAGCTCGTCGGGCGTAACCTCAAGGAAGGCCTCGAATGCCTCCTGCTCCACCTTCACGGCCACACCGTCGGCCTTGGCGAGCTTCGCTGCCAAAGCAACGAGAGCGCTCGTGAATGCCGGACAGTGCGCCGGATGCCGTCGCACAAAGAATCGATCGAGCCCGGTCCAGTAGAGGATTGCCACGAGGGCCCGCCGCACCGGTCCGGCGCGTTTGAGCGTGAGCGAATCTAGAGGGGCGTCCGTCGGCATGTCAGAGAGCCTTTAGCCAATAACGCTATGTCATAGAAGCGCGAACGTCGCGCTTTTTGGCGAAAAGCCCTCCCCGGTGCCGCCTTGGCCCATGTCGACGGGTGCCCGTGTTGACTGGCCGCGAGCCGGCCGATAGCTCACCCGTATGGCAGACGGACGGCAACACGGGATGGGCCCTGTTTCGGGAAAGTGGCAGTTCTGGATCGACCGCGGCGGCACGTTTACAGACGTGGTGGGCTCGGCGCCCGACGGCACGTTTGCGACCCGCAAGCTCCTTTCCGACAATCCGGACGCCTATGACGATGCGGCGCTTCAAGGCATCCGTGAGATCCTGGGCCTCTCCACAGGGGCGCCGATCCCGTCGGGACGCGTTTCCAGCGTCAAGATGGGCACGACCGTTGCGACCAACGCTCTGCTCGAGCGCAGGGGCGAGCCCACCGTGCTCGTCATCACCAAGGGATTGGGCGACCAGCTCGAGATCGGCACCCAGGCCCGCCCCGACATATTTGCCAGGCGGATCGTCAAGCCCGACCTACTCTATGCGTGCGTCGTCGAGGCCCAGGAGCGCGTGCGCGCCGATGGCACGGTCGAGACACCCCTCGACACGGAAGCGCTGACGGCCGCCCTCTTGGAGGCGCGGTCGCGCGGATGCGCTGCGGCGGCGATCGTCTTCATGCACGCCTATGCGTTTCCCGAGCACGAGCGAATGGCCGCAGCCATCGCGCGCGAGGCGGGCTTCACTCAAGTGTCCGCGAGCCACGATGTCTCGGCGCTGATCAAGATCGTCGGGCGCGGGGATACCACGGTTGCGGATGCCTATCTCTCTCCTCTGCTCTTGCGCTACGTCGAGAAGGTTGCCGGCGCTCTTGCTCCTTCGGCGTCTCTCGTCGAGAGTGCCCACGAGACGCCGCGGCTCTACTTCATGACCTCGTCGGGAGGCCTCAAGACTGCAGAACAATTCCGTGGACGCGATGCCATTCTGTCCGGACCTGCAGGCGGTGTCGTCGCCATGGCCGAGACCGCGCGCGTGGCGGGTTTCGATCGGGTCATCGGCTTCGACATGGGCGGCACCTCGACCGACGTCGCCCACTTTGCAGGTGAGTACGAGCGCACGTTCGAGACCGAGGTTGCGGGCGTCCGGCTCCGGGTGCCGATGCTCAAGATCAACACCGTCGCCGCGGGCGGCGGCTCGATTCTCGGATTCGATGGCTCCCGCTTTCGCGTGGGCCCGGATAGCGCCGGCTCGAGCCCGGGCCCGATGTGCTACCGGCGCGGCGGACCGCTCACGGTCACGGATGCCAACGTCATGACGGGCAAGCTCTCGCCGGACCGTTTTCCCGCGATCTTCGGGCCCGGGGGCAATGCACCACTCGATGAAGGTGCCGTCCGCAAGGCCTTTGGCGCGCTCGCCCGAGAGATCGGCAATGACCGCCCGCCGGAAGCCGTCGCCGACGGTTTCATCCGCATCGCTGTCGAGAACATGGCCAACGCCATCAAGAAAATCTCGGTCGAGCGCGGCTACGACGTGACCCGCTACGTGTTGAACTGCTTCGGCTCGGCGGGCGGGCAGCACGCCTGCCTGATCGCCGATACGCTCGGCATGGAGACGGTGCTCATCCACCCTCTTTCGGGCCTCCTCTCTGCTTATGGCATGGGTCTCGCGCGCGAGCGCGCCAGCCGGGAGCAGAGCCTCGAAATGCGCCTCGACGAGGACGCCATGTCCGCGATCGGGGAGCGCGCGCACGCCCTTCGCAGTGCCGCGACGAAAGAGCTCGAGGCCGCCGGAGTCGTGGCGGAGCTCATCGACCACACGGCCACGCTCCACCTGCGCTACGAGGGAACGGATACCGCGCTCGCCGTTCCACTCGCGAGCCCATCGGAAATGCGCCGGGCATTCGAAGCCCTCCATCTCCAGCGCTTCGGCTTTCTCTCGCCTGAGAAGCCGATCGTCGCGGCGCAGATCGAGGCGGAGGCCACGAGCAGAGCGCGAGTGAGTGGAGCCCCTCGAGAGAGACCTCGCCAAAACGGTCAGTCATCCCCGGCGGGAACGCCGGCACGGTTCTATTCCCAAAGCCGATGGCACGACGCCTTGGCCTTCACCCGCGAGGCCCTTTCCATCGGATCGAAGGTCACCGGCCCCGCACTCGTGATCGAGCCACATCAGACGGTTGTGGTCGAGGACGGCTGGCGTCTCGAGGTAACGGGCCGCAACGACCTCGTCCTTCGGCGGACAGCGCCTCGCAAGCAGAGCACGCCCTCATCGGAGGCCGATCCCGTGCTGCTCGAGGTGTTCAACAATCGGTTCATGAGCATTGCCGAGGACATGGGTGAAGCCCTTCGTGCTACCGCGCGAAGCGTCAACATCAAGGAGCGGCTCGACTTCTCATGCGCCGTGTTCGATAGGTCGGGCGCGCTGGTGGCCAATGCTCCGCATGTTCCCGTGCACCTCGGCAGCATGGATCGCTCGGTCGAGACGATCATCCGCGCCCGGGCCGGCACCATGAAGCCCGGCGACGTATTCATGCTCAACGCACCCTATAACGGCGGCACGCACCTGCCGGACATCACCGTGGTCACGCCCGTCTTCGCAGAAGAGCTCCGGGCTTCTCGCAGCCATTCAAGCGGGGTGAGGGACCACGGCGAGGAGCCGCAAGAGATGCCGGACGCCCACTCTCCCGTGACGGGGGCGGGGGATCCGCTCTTCTACGTGGCCTCACGCGGCCATCACGCCGACATTGGCGGCCTCACGCCGGGGTCCATGTCGCCGCTGGCGCTCTCGATCGAGGAGGAAGGCGTTTACATCGACAACATGCAGCTTGTCGAAGGCGGACGCTTTCTCGAGCTCGAGACGAGGGCTCTCTTGACGTCCGGCAAATTCCCGGCACGTAATCCCGAGCAGAATATTGCCGACCTCAAGGCGCAGGTCGCCGCCAACGCGCGCGGCGCTCTGGAGCTCAAGCGGCTCGTCGCGGAATTCGGCCTTGCGGCGGTCAGCGCCTACATGAGCCACGTTCAGGAGAACGCCGAGGAAGCCATGCGCCGCCTCGTTGCCCTGCTCGACGACGGCCATTTCCGCGTCGAGACCGACCAGGAGAGCGTGGTCGAGGTGCGTCTCACCATCGACAAATCCAATCGCAGCGCCCGAATCGATTTTTCAGGGACGAGCCCAGAGCAGGCCAGCAACTTCAATGCCCCCGAGCCGGTGACGCGCGCCGTCGTGCTTTACGTTTTCCGCGTCATGCTGGGCGAGAGCCTGCCCCTCAATGCCGGATGCCTGAGGCCGCTCGAAATTGTGATTCCGCCAGGATCTCTCCTTTCGCCCCGCTACCCGGCAGCAGTTGTCGCGGGCAACGTCGAAACGAGTCAGATCGTCACGAACGCGCTGTTTGCAGCTCTCAAGGCACTCGGCTCCTCACAGGGCACGATGAACAATCTGACCTTCGGCAACGACCGCGTCCAATATTACGAGACCATCTGCTCCGGCTCGCCGGCCGGCCCGGGTTTCGACGGCGTGGCCGGCGTTCACGTGCATATGACCAACACGCGGCTCACCGATCCCGAGATTCTGGAGCTGCGCTTTCCGGTCCTGCTCGAGGAGTTCTCCATTCGCCGTGGCTCGGGCGGCAGGGGGCGCTTCACGAGCGGCGACGGCACACGACGTGTGATCCGCTTCCTGGAGCGCATGGAGGCCAGCATCCTCTCGGGCTACCGGCGCGTTGCGCCATTTGCGCTCGAAGGCGGAGAGCCGGGACAGAAGGGCCGCAATCTGGTGCGGCGCAACGGAGGATGCCTCGAGGACCTCGGTGGCACCACACAGACGGTCCTGGAGCCGGGCGAGGCGATTGTGATCGAAACGCCGACCGGCGGCGGCTACGGCGCGCCGCAAGCCGCTCGGAAGGACCAATCCGGACTATAGCCCTCAGATTTCTGCAATCGTCCTCGGCTTCCCGCGCCATGCTCGAGCGTGGTATCCTGTTTACAGAAGAAATTGTCCCCGCCTTCCGAGAATCGCGCATCATGTTGGTCCTCGAGGCTGGAGGTGCTGCCTGGAATCGGTCATGAGCCGCGCGTCGTTATTTGCCATCGTGGCATTGATTTCGGTCACAACTCCGGCGTCGGCCGAGGAGCCTGTCGACCCCAGTGCCGACTTCACGGCCCGCCAGATCTCGGAAGCCCTCTTCAAGGCCAAGCCCGGCGAGCGGCTGGATTTCTCGGGCCGCGACCTCACCTATCTCGATCTCTCGGGGCTCGACTTCAAAGGGGCCACGCTTCGCAACAGCGATCTCTATGGCACCGACTTTACGGGATCGAGCCTCAAGGGCGCCGATCTCTCCTACGCGCGGCTCGACCGGTCGGTGCTGATCCGCACGGACCTCTCGGGCGCCAACCTCACCAAGGCGACCATCCTGCGTCCGACGCTGTTCTCGGACATGACCATCAATCACGCGGACGCGCCCAAGTTTTCCGGTGCGACGCTCGTGGGAATCCGTGTCTCGCTCTATCTCGAAGGCTCGGATTTCCGCGGAGCGGACATGACACGCGCCGACTTCAGCCCGCTCGAGTTCAAGCCCGGGCAAGGCACGCTGGTGACGCCCATGAAGAACTTCTGCCGCTCGTGCGACTTCTCGGGCGCCCGCCTGCTCGAGGCCAACTTCTTCCGGCTCGATATGCGCTTTGCCCGCCTCGTCGGGGCCGATCTCAGAGGCGCCAATCTCGCGGAGACCGACCTATCGAAAGCGGATTTCTCAGGCGCCGACCTTACCGGCGCCGATGTGCGGGAGGCCGATTTCGACAGCGCCAACCTCGCCGGCGTCAAGGGACTCGACGCCGCCAAGGGCCTCGATTCGGCCATCAATCTGGACAAGGCGTTTCGCTGAGGTCCGTGTCGCTCGCGTGTTCGGGCCGCCTGCACGTGCAACGCTTTAAAATGCTTGAAGAATTCTCTTGAATTTCGCTACCTGTGCGCGGGCACGGCTCCACGCCACAACCTAAGCGCGTAAGTCTCTGATATGCCACCGCATTTTCGTACTCAACCGGCGCGACTTTTAAGGTGTCGTTCAGCATGTTGAGTAATGCTCAGAGCCAGTGCAGTGCGTTGTCGCGGTGGCTTGTGGCCCATGTACATATCGATGACATCCCGCACCTCAGGAGCGGTCGCGGAGCAGATTGAGTTTCTCTTGAGTGAGGCGGCCTCGATGAGGCGCGCCCTCTCCTCGCTCGAGGCCGAGGCTGAAAGGCTGCGCCGGATCGAGAGCTGCTCCGGCGGCTCTTGGACCCCTACGTCCCACGCCTATGGCGCGCTGTGCCGCGCCGGCTGCGCCGATCATCTTGCGGCGCTGTTGTCGGGCGGCTCCCCGGATGATGCGCCGGCTCGAGCCGGGAATGGCGAAGCCTGCGCCGAGCAGCAACCTGTCCCGCAGTCTCCCGAGCCTGCGCCGCATGTCGAGACCGGGCTCGCTGTTCCGACTGCCGACGCGGCCGCTGCCAACACGTCCCTCCCCTGTTTCGGCCAACGGTCCGCGATGGAGGCGCCAGCAACCGTCGCCGACGACGACCTCACGCTGGTCGAGGGCGTCGATCAGGACGCGATCGATGTGCTGCAGTCCTTTGGCGTGACCACGTATCGCGATCTCGCCGCCTTCAAGCCGGAGGACGTGGAGATCATCTCGCACTCGCTCGGCAGCCCGCGCCGCGTTTCGCAAGAGGGCTGGATCGAGCAGGCTCAGCTTCTGTCCAATGGCTGCCTCACCGCCTTTGCCTGCGAGCGCCTCCTCTCTGAGGCGGAGGCTCTGAGCCGGCCTGCCGAGGATCGAACGTCCGACGTGCTCTCGTCCCATTCCGGGCTCGAACCTTGCCCGGAAAGCTCAGGCGCCGAGCTCGAGGGTGCCAGCGCCGCGTGCTCGGCACTGGCCGAGGCCGAGGCAGAGGCAGAAGTAGAAGTGGAAGCCGATACAGGGGCCGAAGCAGAGGCCCAGGCGGTGGAAGTTGCCGATGACAGCTTCGCGTTGGGGCTCGACGAGCCCGTCGCGGAGCCCATGCCGGAAGAGCCCGCCGACACCCTCGAGGAAGCCGTGGCCGAGCCGGAGATCGCGGGGGGACCCGTCGCGCGCGTCGAAGCCCCGGCCGCAGAGAACCCCAATATCGTCGCGTTCGATCTGGCCTGGAGGCGCTCGCAAAAGCCGCGCCGCGGATTGCGATGGACGGCTGTCGCGGCCTCGCTGTTCCTGCTCGCAGCCGCATCGATCGCCACGCTCGGCATGACGCCCGCGTTCGCCAAGTATCTTGAGAATCTGAGCTGCGCCGACGCGCTCTTGAGTTTCGTCGCAGCCTGCCAGCAGCTCGGGTGGCTCATGGATTAGGGGCTCGAGGCGAGACCGCATACGAATAGGGGGCAGCCAGATGAGCTGCCCCTTCTTTTTGCGTCTGCCCAGCTCGGCTCCCCGGGCCAGCGCCAATGCGCTTGCGCACCCTTGGATCGAGCCGTCTTCAAGCCTTTGGTTGCTCCGATGTCCCCTCTCCGCCTTCGGCAGGGCGGACCTTGCGCTCGGCCATGAACTGGTCGAACTCGGAACGGTCCTTGGCGAGGCGCAGGCGCTCGAGGAAGCCCTGGAACTCGCGGCTCTCCTCCTCAAGACGCTTCAGGGTCTCCTCGCGGTACTCGTCGAACGCGCGATTTCCCGACGGCGCCCCGGCCCGCACCCCTGTGCTCCAGCGCTCATGCGGGCCGCGCCAACCCCACGTCTCCGCCATCCGGCTCTGCCAGTGGCGCCTGTCACCATTCCATCCGCAACCCATTCGTCCGCTCCATAGCAAGTAGAAGAGTATTGCCAGCCCCACGGGCCAGAACAGGATGAACCCCGCGACCATGACGGCAATCCACGCCGGCTTGCCGATGTCGTCGAGCCTCATGACCATCTCGTGCATGGCGTCCTCTCGCTGCTGATGCCTCTATGTGAATGTTCATTACATTCACATATGTAGGGGGAGGCGCCCCGGGTGTCAAGGGTCGGGCTCGCTCCCTGACCCGATCTGTTCACCAGGGGGCGCGTCGTCATCCCGAAGCGCCGGCCGGCTGCGGCGGGACGTCGCCAGCGAATCCGTAGGGTGCAGTAGGCGCCAGCCGTGTTGCACCGCCCCGCACGTGAAGCCGGTGCAATACACGCCGGCCAAGTGCAGAGGCCGGCGCTATTGCACCCTACGGCAGCGCCGCACGCCGGCCGGTGAGACACGGCCTCATCAGCTCACGAGATGCCGGTAGAGGATCGGGAGGGCCTGGGTCAGGCGGGCAGGGTGGCTCAGGATGGCGAAGCCGCGGGCGCCGAAGATGCGCGGGAAATACCCCTGCGCCTTGCTGTCGATGGCGATGCCGAACACGGCCTGCCCGCTGCGGCGCGCCTCGATGATGGCTTTGCGCGTATCCTCCACCCCGTAGCGCCCCTCGTAGTGATCGAGGTCGTTGGGCTTGCCGTCTGTCAGCACGAGCAAGAGCTTCTTGCGCGACGGGCGCAGCGCGAGCGCCGCCGACGTGTGCCGGATGGCGGCACCGAGCCGGGTATAGAAGCCGGGCCTCAGCGCCGCGATGCGCGCGCGAACGGCAGGCCCCGCGGGCTCCTCGAAGCGCTTCACCCGCGCCACGAACACCCGATCGCGGCGCAACGACGAGAAGGCGTAGATCGCCGCCTCGTCGCCACAGGCATCGAGCCCCTCGGCGAGCGCGATCAGCGCCTCCCGCTCGATGTCGATCACCATGCGATCGTCGACATAGCTCTCGGTCGAGCGCGACACATCTATGAGAACGGCGACCGATAGGTCGCGCGCCTCTTCGCGCGCCTGACGGTACACGCGATCCGAGCCCTCGCCGCGCGCCACCATCTCGGTCTGCGAGCGGATCAGGGCATCCATGTCGAGCTCGTGCCCGTCGAGCTGGCGCCCCTGCACCTCGCGCTTCGGCCTCAGTGCCTCGAACTGACGGCGCACGGCGCGAATGCGCCGCTCCGTCTTGGGGCCTGGCTGCCAGCCGGCTCCGGCCGCCGCGCTTTCCCCGTCCCTCTCGAGAACGCGCACATGATCGGGCAGCAGTGCCGCCCTGCGGTAGTCCCATTCCGGATACGTGTGCGCGCCCGAGACGCGCTCGAGATCGACATCCGCAGGCGCGAGGTCGAGGTCGATCTTGAGACGGGTGGCGGCCTTGCGATCGAGCTTGCCGACGCCGATCTCGTCGTGATCGTCGGCGGCTTTGCGGGCGTTCGCCTCCTCGTCGTCCTCCACGTCGCGGTGGAGATTCATGTGCTCGGTCCAGGTCAGGATCTTCTCGAAGCGGTGGACGAAGAGACCACCCTTGCGATTGATCTCATCCGATTGACGCCGCTTCGCGCGCCGGCTCTTGCCGTCCCCGCCCGCGCTCTTGCCAGAGCCCGGCTCGTCCTCGCTCCGCTCGCTCCTCTCGCGCTTGCGACGGGGCTCGATCTCCCCCCACACCGGCACCGGAAGATAGGTCCGGTAGTCGTTAGGCGCCGGAGCGAGCGCGTGCCTCGCGGGTGGGCAATCGTCGAGATCGTAGAGCAGCGCACCGGGCTGCCTCTCGCCCAGGAGCGTCCTGATGGTCGCTTCGATCCGCGCCTCGACGGATGGCAGCGAACGCTGCGGCCGGTAGGTCAGCGTCAGCGCCGAGAGCCGCTCGTAGTGCCTGGCGAGGCCGGGAAAGCACGTCAGCACCTCGTGCGTCGTCCGCTTTGCATGGGCGAGGCGGGCAAGATCGCGCGCGAGCGGATCGCGCGGCAGCTTCGGTATGTCCCGGCCGCCGACGGCCACCCACGCCGCAAGCCAGTAATAGAGCGCTTCGTTCGCATCTCTGTCGGGAAAGACGTCGAGCTGATCGGGCAGGCTCAAGCGATCCCCGTCAAAGCGCGTCCGCGCCACCCGCTCGTTCCGTGCGCCGAGCCGGCGGCGCCCGGTCAACCGGTGGAGCGAGACCTCGGGCATGGCCGCTGCGAGCTCGACGCCCGCCTCACCACCGAGCCCCCGGAAGAAGACCCTCAAGCGCAGAACGACGCTCTCGAAGCGGGCGGCGGCATCGGGAAACCGGTCTCTGCTTCCCCCGTCTCCCACGAGGCGATGCCAGAGATTGCCGATCGTCTCTTCCGGCTCGAGCAGGTCGAGGAGGCTCATGGCCCGCGCCCCTTCGGCCTCAGCCGATCACAGCGTCGACGACATGCATCAGAGCTTCCTTGACATCGGCGTCATCGGAGAGCGGCTCGATGAGTGCCGTCCGGATGGCCACGTCGTGCTTGACGCCGGCCATGATGAGGCTCGCGCAATAGACGAGAAGGCGCGTCGAGACGCCTTCCTCGAGGTCCTGCCCCTTGAGGGCGCGCAATCGTCCGGCAAGCTGAACGAGCGGCTTCACCCTCTCTGAAGCGAGCCCCGACTCGGCAGCGACGATCTCCGCCTCGACTCCGGGAGGAGGGAAGTCGAATTCGAGGGCGATGAACCTCTGCCGAGTCGAGGGCTTGAGCGACTTCAGGATGTTCTGATAGCCGGGGTTGTAGGAGACGACGAGCATGAACCCCGGAGGCGCCGCCAGCAGCTCGCCGGTGCGCTCGAGCGGCAGCATGCGCCGGTCGTCGGTCAAAGGATGCAGGACCACGGTCACGTCCTTGCGCGCTTCCACCACCTCGTCGAGATAGCAGATGCCGCCGGCCCGCACGGCCCGGGTCAGCGGCCCGTCGAACCACTGCGTCTCGCCACCCTTGAGCAGGTAGCGCCCGGTGAGATCCGCTGCCGTCAGGTCGTCATGGCACGAGACGGTCCATAGCGGCAGCCCGAGCCTCGCCGCCATGTGGGCGACGAACCGCGTCTTGCCGCACCCCGTCGGCCCCTTGAGCAGCAACGGAAGCCGCAGACGATGGGCCGTCTCGAACAGCTCGCACTCGTTGCCGGCGGGACGGTAGTAGGGAAGCACTCCCTCTCCCCCGCGGGCCGGCAACGTGGCGACATTGGCCATATCGAACGCTCCTCACTCGGCGGGCTGCAGATTGTTGCGTGCGATGAGCTCCCCGCTCCTCGGAACGGCGATCGCGTAGAGATAGAGCAGCACGCCGGTCACGACGACCACGCCCGCCAGGAGACGCATCTGATAGAAGAGGCCGATCTGGTCCTGCACATCCATGTAGAACTCGCCCCTCACGCGCTGAAGATGCGTCTGCACGACACCTGCGAATGTGAGCACGAAGGTCATGAAGGCCATGCCGGCGGCCATCACCCAGAAGCTTACCATGTTGAGCACCTGATTGTACGGCTCCCGCCCGCGCAGATAGGGCATCGCGTAGGTGATGATGGCAAGGTTCAAGCACACATAGGCGCCGAAGAACGCCAGGTGTCCGTGCGCCGGCGTCACCTGTGTGCCGTGCGTATAGTAGTTCACGAGCGAGAGCGTATGCATGAAGCCCCAGACACCCGCGCCGAAGAAGGCGAGCACCGCGCAGCCGAGGCTCCACAGCACCGCCGCGTTGTTCGGATGCTCGCGCCGCCGTTTCCAGACCATCGCAAACGTGAACAGCACCATGGCGAAGAACGGCAGGATCTCGAGCGCCGAGAAGATCGAGCCGAGCGGCTGCCAATAGCCGGGCGTACCGATCCAGTAGTAGTGATGCCCGGTGCCGAGCAGGCCGGTGAAGAGCGACAGCGCAACGATGGCATAGAGCCACTTCTCGACAACCTCGCGGTCGACGCCGGTGAGCTTCAACATGAGGTAGGCGAGGATCGAGGCCATGACGAGCTCCCACACGCCCTCCACCCAGATGTGGACGACGTACCACCAGAACATCTTGTCGAGCGAGAGGTTCGATGGATTGTAGAGCGAGAACAGGAAGAAGATGGCGATGCCCCACAGCCCCAAGAGCAGGACGTTGGTGATCGCCGTCTTGCGACCCTTCAACACCGTCATGGTGACGTTGTAGAGGAAGATCAGCGCGGCCACGACAATGCCGAGCTTCACCCACAGCGGCTGCTCGAGGAATTCACGGCCCTCCTTGCCGAGCACGGGATTGCCGGGGAAAAGGTCGAACACGTAGGTCACGACGACGCCCGCCGTGCCGAGCACCAGAATGAGGAGCTGGAGGTAGGCGAGCTGCGGGCTTTCGATCTCACGCTCGGCCTCCTCGGGAATGAGATAGTAGGCCGCACCGAAGAATCCGAGAATGAGCCACACGACGAGCGAGTTCGTGTGCAGCATGCGCACGATATTGAAGGGCACGAGCTCGGAGAGCGTATTCGGATAGACGTAGATGTAGCCCGCGAGCAGGCCGACGGTGACTTGCACCGCAAACAGAGCAAGCGCCACGGCGAAGTACGCGAGTGCGATCTTCTGGCTTTCATACTTCATGGCAATCCCTCCTCAACCCGCCTTGGTGGGCGGCCAGCCCTGCGTATCGATGCGGCTTGTCCATTCGAGGAAGTTGACGAGATCCTCGAGCTCGGCATCCGTGAGATTGAATTGCGGCATCTGCCGCCGGCCCTCGATCTTGGTGGGCTGGCTTTTCATCCACGCCTTGAGGCCGTCGCGAGCCGCTTTCGCATCGTCCTTGCCGCCGTAGCGGACCCAGACATTGCCGAGCTCGGGCGCATAGTACGCGCCCTCCCCGAGCAGCGTGTGACAATTGATGCAGGCATGCTTCTCCCAGATGCGCTTGCCTCGGGTGACGCTTTCGGTGAGCCCCTTCGCATCCGTCGAGGTCGTGACGACGTGATTGTAGCTATGAGCGGTGAGCGCGAGCAGTACGACGAGGAAAAAGACGCTTCCACCGTAGAAAATGTTGCGCGCCGCCGACTTCGTCAGCAAATCGAGCATGGTATCCCCCAAGAGGCTGATGCTTGGCGATGGCCCGACAATGCGCAGGGGGCGGCGAGCGATCCTTGACTTCGGTTAGCCCCGATTGATCACGCCCACGCGCAATCGTCGCAGGCCCGGTCTTGAGGTCCAACTAGGCTCGATGAGCGACCTTGGTGTGGACGCGCGGTGTCGTGAGGATGGGCGCGTAGACTGCGGCGAAAAGGCCAAAGGCAACGATCCAGAAGAGGGCGGCAAGTGCTAGCGCAATGCCCTGGTGGGCCGGTGCAACCACGGGTCCCGCGACGCGCAAGACGGCCGACGCGATGACGAGATGGTAGGCCCACACGATGGACAACGGAGCCTTGATCGGACGTCCCGTATGGCCGAGAGACGCGCGGGTCATGATGGCAAGAGTCATGGTGCCGATGGCGCCCGCGCCCAGCGCATGAAACGCCAGAGTCTCGGGCACGCTTTCCATGAGACCAGCGAGGCCCATGAGACCGAGGCCGGCCGCAAGCCACGCGTATCCGGCATGGAGAATCCACACGATCGGGTCTGGCCGGGCCGCCCACCCCCCCCACAGGACGAGCCGCCAGGCATTGAGCGCGGCCGCGGCGAGTGCAGCGGCTCCAAGAGACCATTGGGGTGCACCCGCGAGCTTCAGAGCTGCGACCAGCACCACCGACAGAACCGCGGCCGCATCGAGGTGCGTGACGCGCCGCGGCATCGCCTCGCCGGGTCGATTGAGGTGAAGCCAATTGTGCGTGAAGGCGGGAATGATGCGCCCTCCGATGATGGCGATCATCACCGTGACGATGAGGAGGGCGGTGCGAACGGCTTCCAGAGGATCCAATGCGACAACGCCTGCCACCGCAAGATGATAGCGAGCATTCTCGAGCGTCAAGAAAGCGAGAATCCCGAGAAATACGAGATTCCTCGCAGCGGGTCTCACAAACAGCTGGCGGGCGGCAAACGCTCCGAGAACCGGCAGGAACGCGATGTCGACCGATGCGACGAGGGCGTAAGGCAAGAGCCCGGAGGCCGCCATCACACACCGCCCGGAAAGCCAGACGGCAAAAAGGAAGGCGAGCGGCGGCCCCGACAGCGGCAGTGCGCCCGTCCAATTCGGAATGGCAGTGAGCAGGAACCCCGCCATCGCCGCGCCCGCATACCCAAAGATCATCTCGTGCGCGTGCCATGGATAGGCCGAGCCTGCCACCGGCAGCCAGTCCCCTTTCCCGCCCTGCCAGATCATGGTGAGCCAAACGATCCAGACCGACATCAGAAGCACGGAAAACAGGGACGCCCCGAGAAAGAAGGGCCGGAACCCATACGAAAAGAGAGCGGAAACGCTCGCTTTCGATGCCTTCGTCAGTTCCAACTCGGGTTGCGAGACGTTCGCCATGGAGATGTGTGACCCAACAGCTGGAGCCGCGCCCGCCAGGCCAGGACACTCCCCACGGCCATCGGAGCGCGGAGCTCAATTGCTCACGAGCTCCTTATCTATTGCGCCGTGAGCGGCGCTGTCTTGACCGCGGTTAGCCCGACTCCGGCGGTTCTGGAGTTTCAGAACCCTTCCTCGCCCCGATCGCTCGATTCGACGAATCGGTGCAGCAGTTCGACGTCCACGATCGAGACGTGCTCCCGATCGACGCTGACGCCGAGGGGCCGGAGCTTGGCGAGCGAGCGCGACAGGCTTTCGGGCTTCATGCCGAGACGGCTTGCGATCAGCGACTTTTCATAGGGCAGCTCGATGGTGCATCCGCCCTCCTTGACCGGACACAGTCGCACCAGAAAATCCGCGAGGCGCTGCGGAGCCGAAAGCAGCTTGATCTGCTCGATCTGCTCGACCAAGGCCTTCAAATGGTATGACGATGAGGCAAGCATCGACAGCGCAAGATCCGGCTGCTCACGAATGCGCCTGCGCAGAGCCTCGCCGTCCACGCGCAAGAGCCTGGCACTGGTCACGACCTCGGCATTCACCGGATAGCGGCCGCCGAGAAAGATCGCCGCCTCAGCAAACGTTTCCCCGCGCCGGAACACGCCGACGACCGCCTCGTTGCCATCGGACGTGAGCCGGAAAAGCTTCACCCAGCCGTCGAGCACGACATAGAACGAGCTTGCCGGCTCCCCCTGCTGAAAAAGCTGGGCGCCCTTCTCGTAGCTCTTCACGGACTGGCTTCCGATCATCGATTGCGCCGCCTCGAGCGGCATGGTGCCGAACAAGGGCGTCGAACGGACGATCTGCCAATCGTGAGGGTCCATGCTGTGTTGAGGGGCTGGATCGATTCTGGGGGTGCGCGGGGGGCGACAATAGACGCGCTTTTCCATTCCCGCCAGTCGCGGGAGAAGTCACGAGAGAAGCCGCAGCACCCAGGACGCCCCTCGACGTAATACTTTGTTCTGAAAGTCCGTTGTCAAGCCTACCTGGCGCCGATCACAATTTTCTGACGACTCGAAAGCCCCGGTAGATGAAACGCGTGTTTGGGGGGACGTACCCGCGGGCAGCCGAGCGCAGGACCCGCGGACTGTCGATCCACGAGCCGCCACGCATGACGCGCTGACAACCGGGCGCTTCGGGCGCCGCCGTGCCGTCCGCCGGTGCGCCATCATAGCTTTCGAAATAACAGTCCTGGACCCACTCCCAAACGTTGCCGTGCATGTCATGAAGGCCGAACGCGTTGGCGGCAAACGAGCCGACTTCGAGCGTCCGCTTGCGGTACTCGCCTTTTTCGCCGCCGTCGTACGTGCTGGTGCCATCGAAGTTGGCGTCACGGCTCGACATGGTCCTGCCGGTCGCGAACGCCGTCGCGGTCCCGGCGCGCGCGGCGTATTCCCATTCAGCCTCGCTCAAAAGCCGGTATGTCTGGCCGGTCTTCTGGGAAAGCCAGGGGATATATTGAGTGGTTGCGTCGTCCCACGAGACGTTGATGACGGGCCGCCGGCCCCGGCCCCATCCCGGGTCACGTGGCTTGTGACGGCAGCCGCCGTCCGCGACACAGGCGTCCCATTCGGCAAACGTCACCTCGTACACTCCGAGAGCAAGCGTGTAATCGATTCGCACCCGATGCACGGGGCCCTCGATGCGCGACCTGCCTGCTTCGTCCTCGGGCGAGCCCATCTGAAATTCACCGGCCGGCAGGACGATCATTTCGGGGCAGTCCGCGCACTCCTTGAACGTGTCCCCGGGGCGCACGCATTGTGCCGTGCCGCTAATGGTCGTCTCGAGACTATCGCACACCCTTCGAGCCGCCTCCTGGGCCAGCCCGGTCGTCGGGTCCGCGAGTTGTGCCAGCAGCGCCGCACAGGCTGCGAGCGCCATCGGACGATCAATCGGCATTCACCTCACCCCAACAGATAACCCGAACTCCTCAGGCGGTTCACGAGCGGACCCTGGCCATTCTGATCGTTCCTACCCCTGGCGAACCTGTCGCAGATCAACGCCAGACCCTCTTGATCGTTGTTAAGCGTTTGTGGCCACCAAAGCGATAGCGGTGATCCGGAGCCGAGCGAGCCGGTAAACCCGGCCTTTTGACTGAGAGGTCTCACGTGAGATCGCAGTTCCGCTGCAGAGTTGACGCGCTTTGTGCTCCGGTACGACGCAGCATCGTGTTGTGTCTGCTTGTTCTTTCGGTTTGGAGCACGACGGCGGCCGCCGCAGGCTTCGGCGCTTATAAGGCCGACATCAAGCCACAGGACGTCTTTCAAGGGGCCGATTCGTTTGGTCCGGTCGAAGGCACGCCCCCGGCGCGCGCGGCGCTGAAAGGGGGGAAGGTTGCCGGCTACGTCTTCGAGACATCCGACATCGGCTACTCCGGCAAGCCGATCCGTATTCTCGCCGGCATTGATCTCGAGGGAACCTTCACGGGCGCCAAGGTCATTGAGCATCACGAGCCCATCCTGCTCGTCGGCATCTCTCCGGACAAGCTGTTCGACTTCGTCTCCCGCCATGCGGGTCGCAACATCATCGAGATGTCGAGGGCCGGCAGCAGCAGGCAGGTCGATGTGATCTCGGGTGCCACGGTCACCGCCGTCGTGATCAACGACAGCCTCATGCGCTCGGCGCTCGTCCTTGCCAAGTCACGTGGCTTTGCAGGATTTCCCGCACCCCGTGAGCGGATCGTGTCAGCCGCTGCTGCGCCCGTAGAGAGGACCGTCATCGCCGACGTGCCCTTCGCGCAGACAAGCTGGACCACGCTTCTGGGCGATGGCTCGGTCCGCCGCCTCCACCTCCTGAACCGCGAGGTTGACGAGGCGTTCGCCAAGATCGGTGTCGGCAGTCCCGAGCCCTACGGCAAGGCCGGCGTTCCCAGCGACGACTTCATTGATTTCTATTTTGGCCTGCTCACCATCGAGACCATCGGGCGGTCGCTGCTCGAGGAGGAGGACTACAGAGCCATCAGGTCCTGGCTCGAGCCCGGTCAGCAGGCTTTTATTCTCGCGGCCAACGGAGATTACAGCTTTCGCGGGTCCGGATTCGTGCGCGGCGGCATCTTCGACCGCTTCCAGGTCATTCAGGACGACCGGACGCTTCTTTTCAAGGACAAGGATCACCGGCGCATCGATCATCTGAGGCCGCAGAACCCCGCCTTCAACGAGATCGGAGTCTTCCGAATTCCGGCCGCGGCCGGGCTCGATCCGGCAAAGAGCTTTCGCATCGAGCTTCTCGCTCAGCGCCCGACCGGCCCCGTGGAGAAGGCCTTCACGAGCTTCACCCTCTCGTATCAGGTCCCTGCCCGGTTTCTGAGGACGGTCGCCGAGGCCCCCGAGGCTCGGGCCTTGCCTGCCGCGGCGAGCGCCGAGCAGCATGCGGCAGGCGAGATGGCTGCTCCTGCCGACGAGCTGTGGGCCAAGATCTGGAGATCGCGGACCCTGGACGTCGTCGTCCTTGGCCTGTCCCTCACGATTCTGACCCTCATCTTCCTCTTTCAGGACTGGCTCGTGCAGCATCGCGTCCTGTTCGGGCGTCTGCGCATGAGCTTCCTCCTCTTCAGCGTGCTCTGGCTCGGGCTCTATGCCAAGGCGCAGCTCTCGGTCGTCAATGTCTTCACGTTCACCAACTCCGTGCTGACGGGCTTCCGGTGGGAGTTCTTCCTGCTCGAGCCCTTGATCTTCATCCTGTGGTGCGCAACGGCGGCCTCGCTCCTGTTCTGGGGACGCGGCGCCTATTGCGGCTGGCTCTGCCCTTTCGGCGCCCTGCAGGAGCTTCTGAACCACGGCGCGCGCCGCCTTGGCGTCCAGCAGGTGACCGTGCCGTTCTACCTGCACGAGCGCCTCTGGGCACTCAAGTATGTCGTGTTCCTGGGTCTCTTCGGCGTGTCGCTCGGCAACATGGCGATGGCCGAGCAACTGGCCGAGATCGAGCCGTTCAAGACCGTCGTGCTGCTTCGTTTCATGCGCGAGTGGTGGTTCGTGCTCTTTGCGCTCGCGCTGCTGACAGCGGGCCTCTTCATCGAGCGCTTCTACTGCCGCTATCTGTGCGTGCTCGGAGCGGCGCTCGCCATTCCAGGGCGCGGCCGGATGTTCGACTGGCTCAAGCGTCGCAAACAATGCGGCATCGAATGTCAGCTCTGCGCCAAGCAGTGCACCGTCGGCGCGATCCATCCGTTGGGAGACATCAATCCCAACGAGTGCATCTACTGCATGCATTGCCAAGTCATCTACTGGGACGTTCAGGAATGCCCGCCTCTCGTCATGAAACGCGAGGGACGCGGAAAGAAGATGTCGGCTCCGAAGCCGCTTCCGGCGGCCGTGGTTTCCGGAGCAGCAGAAGCCAAGCCGCCGGCACCTGTCACATTGACCGTCAACAACAAGGAGAAGGCAAATGTCAAAGTCTGAGAAAGACGGCGTCAGCCGTCGCGAGTTGCTCGGCACGGGCCTCACCGCCGCAACAGTCGCCGGAGCCACGGGGCTGGTCGCCGGTGGCACGGCCGTCATGGTCGCTCAACCCCAGTCCGCCCGTGCAGACGACGACGAGGACTACCACAAGAAGGCCCTCGTCCCCCCCGGAAAGCTCGACGAGTACTACGGGTTCTGGTCCGGCGGGCATTCGGGCGAGCTCCGCGTTCTGGGCCTGCCCTCGATGCGCGAGCTCATTCGCGTGCCGGTATTCAACCGCTGCAGCGCCTCGGGCTGGGGCATCACCAACGAAAGCCTGCAGATCATGACCGAGGGATTGGGCCCCGAGTCTAAGGCCTACCTCGAGTCGACCGGCGAGAAGACTTTCTTGAACGGCGACCTGCATCACCCGCGCCCGTCTTACACGGACGGCGCCTATGATGGCCGTTACGTGTTTGTCAACGACAAGGCCAACACGCGTATCGCGCGCGTCCGGCTCGACGTGATGAAGTGCGACAAGATGATTCAGGTGCCGAACGCGCACTCGATTCACGGGCTTCGCCTCCAGCGCTATCCGCGCACCGGCTACGTGTTCTGCAACGGCGAGAATCGCGCCCCCATTCCCAACGTCGGCAAGATGCTCGACGAGCCGAAGAAGTGGCGTTCCGTGTTCTCGGCCGTCGACGGCGACACGATGCAGGTCGCCTGGCAGGTGATCGTGTCGGGCAATCTCGACAACAACGATGCCGACTACAAGGGCAAGTACGTCGCCTCGACCTGCTACAACGCCGAGGAAGGCATCACGGTTGCGGAGATGACGTCATCGGACAAGGATCACATCGTGGTCTTCAGCTTGAAGGCCATCGAGCAGGCCATCAAGGACGGCAAGTTCGAGACGATCAACGGCGTCAAGGTGCTGGACGGCACGAAGACCTCGAAGCTCGGGATCACCGTTTACATCCCGGTGGCGAACAGCCCGCATGGCTGCAACGCGGCTCCCGACGGCAAGCATCTTGTCATCAACGGCAAGCTGTCGCCGACGTGCACCGTTTTCGATTGGGACAAGATCGACGAGGTCTTCGCCGGCAAGATCAAGGGCGAGGAAGCAATCGTGGCCAATCCCGAGGTCGGTCTTGGGCCGCTCCACACGACTTTCGACGGCAAGGGCAACTGCTACACCTCGCTTTTCCTCGACAGCCAGGTGGTGAAGTGGAACCTTCCGGATGCTATCCGCGCCTACAAGGGCGAGAAGGTGAACCCGATCCGCCAGAAGATCGACGTGCACTATCAGATCGGCCACATCAATGCGACCCACGGCGAGACCAAGGAGGCGGATGGCAAATGGGCCATCGCGCTCTGCAAGTTCTCCAAGGACCGCTTCCTGAACGTCGGCCCGATGAAGCCCGAGAACGATCAGCTGATCGACATCTCCGGCGACAAGATGGTGCTGGTCCACGACGGCCCCACGTACTGCGAGCCGCACGACGCGACCATCGTCCACAAGTCGAAGCTCAATCCGCTCGAGGTCTGGAACAAGGATGATCCCTACTTCCGCTTCGCGCAGGAGTGGGCCAAGAAGGATGGCATCAAGCTCGGCACCGACAACAAGGTGATCCGGGACGGTGACAAGGTGCGCGTCTACATGACGGCGGCGGCGCCGGCCTTCGGCTTGACCCAGTTCAAGGTCAAGAAGGGTGACGAGGTGACCGTGTTCGTCACCAATGTTGACGACGTGGTCGACTTGGCGCACGGGTTTACGCTCGTCGACTACGGCATTGCCATCGAGATCGCGCCTCAGGCCACGGCCTCGGTGACGTTCAAGGCCAACAATCCAGGCGTCCACTACTACTATTGCCAGTGGTTCTGCCACGCACTCCACATGGAGATGAGCGGTCAGATGCTGGTCGAGGCCGCGGGAGTATAACGGCCGTGCTGCAGCGCCTGCGGACCGTGCTCTGGATCCTGGCTGGCACCCTCGCGGTGCCAGCCGGTCCGGCCATGGCCGCGGAGGTGCTGGTCCGGCCCGGCGTGGCGAGCCTCGTCGAGGCGATTGCCCGGGCCGAGCCGGGCGACCGGCTTCTGCTCGAGGGCACTCATGCCGGGCCGATCGTCATTGACAAACCTCTCTCGATCGAGGGCCGTCCCGGCGCTGTCATCGATGCCGGAGGCGAAGGCAGCGTCGTCAAGATCCTCGCCTTCGGCGTCACGGTGCGCGGGCTCACGCTCAAAGGCTCCGGCACCAAGGGGGAGAATCTCGACAGCGGCCTCTACATCGAGCAGGGCGCCGACGGCGTCACCGTCGAGGACAACCGGCTCGATGGAAATCTGTTCGGCATCGTGATGCACGGCTCCAAGGCTGCCGTCGTGCGCAACAACCGGATCGCAAACCGCAGCGACCTCAGGCTCAACGACCGCGGAAACGGAATCCATATCTGGAACAACACCGGCTCTGTGGTCGAGGGCAACGCCGTCACCAGCGGCCGCGACGGCATCTACATCGAGATCAGCCACGACAACGTTCTCAAGGGAAACCGCTTCGAGGGTCTGCGCTTCGCCATTCACTACATGTATGCCAACAACAACGAGGTGTCCGGCAACGTCTCGATCCGCAACCACGTGGGCTTCGCGCTCATGTACTCGAAGGCGCTCAAGGTGTTCGGCAACCTGTCGATTGCCGACCTGCAGCACGGCCTGATGCTGCACACGACGCACAAGTCGGAAGCGTACGGCAACTTCATCTACGGCACGGGGGAGAAGTGCCTGTTCATCTACACCTCCGCCGGCAACGACATTCACGACAACCGATTCGAGCAATGCGGGATCGGCGTGCACTTCACGGGCGGCTCCGAGAACAACAAGTTTCACGGCAACACCTTTCTCGCCAACGAGATGCAGGTGAAGTATACCGGCCTCAAGGTTTACGAGTGGTCGGAGAAAGGCCGCGGCAACTACTGGAGCGACAATCCGGCCTTCGATCTCGACGGCAACGGCATTGCCGACGCCGCCTACCGTCCCAATACGCTGGTCGACTGGGTGTTGTGGAAATATCCGCTCTCCAAGCTTCTGGTGTCGAGCCCGGCTCTCGCGACGCTGCGGTTCGTGCAGGAGCAGCTGCCGACGCTCTATCCGGGCGGCGCCGTCGATAGCTTTCCGCTCATGATGCCCGCCGCTGCGACAATGCCGCTCCCGCAGGGCATCGACCTCACTCCGGCTCCGCGTGATCCGGCACAGGCCGGCGCCGATCAGCGCCCCATCATGTGAGGATCAGCATGATCGCCATTGCCACAGAGGGCCTCTCTAAGGACTACGGCACACGCCGCGTTCTCGACGGGGTCAGCCTCGAGGTTCCCGAGGGCCGCTGCGTCGCGCTCATCGGACACAACGGCGCCGGCAAGACCACGCTCATGAAGCTCGTCCTCGGGCTCATTCAACCGTCGGAGGGCCGGGTTCGGGTGCTGGGGCGCGACCCGTTGCGGAGGGATGCATCGCTCCGGCGCGAGCTCGGCTTCCTGCCCGAGAACGTCGCCTTTCACGACCAGATGACGGGAGCGCAGACGCTCGACTTCTTCGCCCGGCTCAAGGGCGCACCGGCGAGCCAGGCCCAGGAGCTCATGGATCGCGTCGGACTTGCGCGCGCGGCAGGGGATAAGGTGAGGACGTACTCCAAGGGCATGCGCCAGCGGCTCGGCCTCGCGCAAGCGCTCCTCGCCCGGCCGCGCCTCCTGCTGCTCGACGAGCCGACAACCGGGCTCGATCCGGTCCTGCGCCAGGAGTTCTTCGAGATCATCAAGCATCTCACGCACGAGGGCGTTACGGTGCTCCTCTCCTCCCACATTCTGACCGAGCTCGAGGCCCGCACCGACCTCGCCGCCATCATGCGGGACGGGCGGCTCGCCGCCTTCGGCGACCTCGAGACGCTGCGCCGCAGGGCGGGCCTGCCGGTGACGGTGCGCGTCACCGGCAACGCGCCGGCGATCGCGAATAAGCTCAACGGCTCGTTCAGCAAGACGCTCGCGCCTGATCAGGCGGTGATCGACATCGACTGCCCGCTCGAGAAAAAGATGGCCCTATTGCGAACCCTGACCAGCTTCGGCGATCTCTGCTCCGATCTCGAGGTTCGCCTGCCTTCGCTCGACGATCTCTACCTTCATTTCAGCGGGCGCCCCATCACCGCCCAGACATCAACGGAATGACGCCATGAAGAGCATCCTCACGCTTGCGGGGAAGGAGTTCCGCGACGGCCTTAGAAACAAGTGGGTCGCAGGCGCGACGCTCCTGCTCGCAGGTCTCGCCTTCGTGCTGACGTTCCTCGGCTCCACGCCGGTGGGCCTTCTCGACGTGAGGCCTTTGGCCGTCACCGTCGTCAGCATCTCGAGCCTCACCATCTTCCTGGTGCCTCTCATCGCTCTTCTCATCGGCTATGACGCCATTGTCGGTGAGGCCGAGCGCGGCTGTCTCATCCTGATGCTCACCTACCCGGTCTCGCGCCTCGAGATCATTCTCGGCAAGTTTCTGGGCCACGCCGCGATCCTCGCCGTTGCGACCGTCGCCGGCTATGGTGCTGCCGGCGCCGCGGCGGCCGCAACGGGAAGCGCCGACGCCGAAAGCTGGCGCGCGTTTGCGGGGCTGCTCCTGAGCTCAGTGCTCCTCGGACTGGCTTTTCTGGCCCTCGCCTATCTCGCCAGCGTGCTGGTCGCGGAACGGAGCACGGCGGCGGGCCTCGCCGTCGGTCTGTGGCTCTTGTTCGTGATCGTTTTCGACCTGGCGCTGATGGGGCTATTGGTCGCCAGCAAGGGCGGTGTCGGCGCCGATGTCTTTCCGAGCCTCCTGCTTCTCAATCCTGCCGATGCCTACCGCCTCTTCAATCTCTCGGCGTTCGAGAACGTGCGTCAGATCTCCGGGCTTTCTGGATTGGCCGCCTCGGCGCAGTTCAGCCCGATGGTGCTGATCGGCGTGCTTCTCATCTGGATCGGCGCTCCCCTGGCAGCGACCGTTCTCGTCTTCAACAGGAGAGAGGCATGACCTTCCGAGGTGTCCTTCTCCTCTTTGCCGTCGCACTGCTCGCGGGTTGCGGACAGGGCGAGGTGGTCATCGCCACGCCGCGAGAGCCCGGCGCCGATGCAGTCGGATACTACTGCCGCATGACGCTTGCCGAGCACAAAGGACCCAAAGGGCAGATCTTGCTCAAGGGATGGGCCGAGCCGCTGTGGTTCTCCTCGGTGCGCGATGCGTTGACGTACGTCGAGGCGGACCTCGTCAGCGAGCGGGAGATGTCCGGTTTCTGGGTCAATGACATGTCGAAGGGAAGCTGGACGCAGGGGTCCTGGGATCATCCGGCACCCGGCTCATGGATCGACGCAAGGTCGGCCTGGTTCGTGGTCGGCAGCCAATTGACGTCGTCGATGGGCGGAGGCGAGGCTGTGCCCTTCAAGGATCGAACGGCGGCGGAGACGTTCGTGAGCCTCCACGGAGGGCGCGTCGCCGACTACCGCGGGGCGCTGAGCGAAACGGCCGAGGCCCCCATGGCCGGCCCGCGGACTGGAGGGGGCACATGATCGCCATGGGACCCCGGCAGGGCATCCTCAATCGCCGACGCTTCATAGCAATTCTCGCGGCGGCGGGCAGCGCAGGCGCTCTCCCGCGCGCTTCATTCGGGCTGGCGCCCGGAGCCTTGACCTGGAACGGTATTGCACTCGGCGCGGAGGCGTCCTTGACGCTCCAGCACCACGACGAGGCCCAAGCAAGACTGGCCGTCGAGGCCTCTGTTGCCGAGGTTCAGCGGCTCGAAAAAATCTTCAGCCTTCACCGACCGGACAGCGCGCTGTCCCGGCTCAATGCAAGCGGCCGCCTCGATGAGGCGCCGACCGATCTGCGTCTCCTTCTCGCTGAGGCCCTCCGGCTTGCCGCGCGGTCGGACGGGGCCTTCGATCCGACCATTCAACCCCTGTGGGCGCTCTATGCGCGCCACTTCAGCACGCCTGGAGCCGATCCCGAGGGACCAAGCGAGGATGATCTGGTGGCGGCTCTTCGACTCGTCGGCTGGCAGGGCGTCACACTCGAAGGCGCCGGCATCCGCCTTGCGCGGCCCGGCATGGCGCTGACCCTCAACGGGATCGCTCAAGGCTACATCACTGACCGGGTGGGTGATCTCCTGAGGTCGCGAGGGTTCGAGCACGTCCTCGTCGACATGGGCGAGCCGTTGGCATTGGGACCGGCATTCGACGGCGCGGCCTGGCGCGTCGCCATCGCCGATCCGGCCGAGGCTGGCCGCGTCCTCGACACGGTTCCCTTGAAACAGGGCGCCGTCGCGACGTCCAGCGGCCAGGGCTGCCGGTTCGACGCAGTGGGCCGTTTCACGCATATACTCGATCCCAAAACGGGCGCTTCGGCACGTCGCTTTGCAGCCGTGACGGTGATTGCGGAGCGTGCCACCGACGCTGACGGCCTCTCGACCGCGCTATCCGTGGCCTCTCCCAGCAAGGCCCCGTCCCTGCTCGGCGGACGCGCACGTGCCTTCATCGTTCCGGAGGGAAGCAGCGCGGGCCGGTGGCTCTGACCGGGAGAAGGGCCGGAGACTCCACTGCCAGGTTAGCGCTCACTCGCGTTTGATGCCGAGCCCCTCGAGATAGATGAGCGTTGCAGCCTCGAGAAGCTCCTCCGGCTCCATCGGGATCGGCCGGCGCGCGCGATCGCCGCGTCCGAACAAGGCCGCGATCCCGTGCGAGAGCGACCAGATGTGAAGGGCCATCATCATCGCAGGCGGACGCCTCCCGGCCGGCAGAACCGCGATGACGCCCTCGCAGGCCTCGCGAAGAATGAAAAACGCCTTGTCTCCTTCGGCCCGCACCTCGTGGTAGTCGGCGAGCGACAGTCCCGATTCGAACATCGCGGAGAAGTAGGCGGGCTCGCGGCGCGCAAATTCGAGATAGGCCCGTCCCACGCGCTCGAATGCGGTCAGCGGTGCGGGGCGGCCTTTGTCCCAGGCCTTGGAGAGGAGAGCTGCGAACGCCTCGAAGCCGCGCTTCGCCACGTCGGCGATCAGGGCATCCCGGTCCCGGAAATGCCGATAGGGTGCTGCCGGCGAGACGCCGGCAGCGCGCGCAGCCTCGGCAAACGTGAAACCAGCGGGCCCCTTCTCGGTAATGAGGGCGAGAGCCGCCTCGATCAGCGCCTCGCGCAGATTGCCGTGATGATAGCCGCGCCGGCTGCCCGGCGGGAAATGCTTATGCCAGCTCATGAGCCGGGTTCATAACCGATTTCACGGCACATCGCACGCCGGTGTGGCGCGCCGACTCACTGACAGATGCGGCCCAGGCCGTCGCGGCCATGGCGGGCGAGGTCGAGGTGGAAGTGATCCCGGTGATAGACATCGGCTTCGGGCCCGAGCACGGTCGTGAACTCGCGGCAGCCGCCGCGATGCACCTCGCGCAGAAACGCCCGTGCCCGCTCGTCGCCATACCAGTCGGCCTTGACGGAAATCACGCGCCCATCCGAAAGCTTGAATAGGGAGATGTCGAGCGCGTTGGCGTAGCCGTGCTCGGATAGCCGTCCGCCGGACACATGGTTGACCGGCCGGCAGCCATAGGAGGCGGCGACTGTCATCTCAACCAGATCCGCCCCGAAGTAGTAGCGGGTGGCGGGAGCGACCGTGGTGCCGACCCAGCGCTCGACCTGTGGGATCATGGGACAACGCAAGAGCGCCGCAGGCTTCAACGCGACACGCCCGCCAAGCGCGCCGGACATCTCGTAGGGCCGGGCTGCCCCGCACACGCTCGGGCCTCCAAGCGCCGATCGCAGCTGAACAAACGGGGTCGATCTCACCACTCCGGCCGCGAGGCAGGCGCTTTCCTCGTCGGCCCGCCAGGGCTCGTTCCTGGCTACGAAATCGTTGCCACCACCAGTGCCACAGCCCAGGAGGGCAAGCACGGCGGCCACTGGCAGCCAAACGAGAACGCGACGAGAACTCATCGATGGAACAGTACGGCGATCAAGGCTAACGGCCCGTTTACGTCCCATCTTCCCCGGCCAGGACTATTCCCGGCCATTCCGGCTCTATTGCGCCGGAGCTGCGGCGGCGCCAGGGCACGAGCGGGGCGTGCTCGCACGTTCGCCGCCGGGGCACGACGAATCGATTCCGTAGCGCGGAAGCCCATCTGCGGTGTTTTCCACAACATAAGGAATTGTGCAGTGCGTTTGGTAACGACGATGGCGGAGCTTCTTGCTACTTTGTACCTGCCCGCGAGTACTGCGTAGGGCCGTCGCAAAAAAGACCAAGCGGCACAAAGTATTGCGTTCGAGCGTTGTGCGTCCTGCCTCGAGGTCGCTGTTCCCGCGTTGCACGGTCCTTGGGCGTGTGACTATCAGGCCCTCTAGTGTTTGCGTCCTACTGTACCTGCGTCGTGGCCCCGGCAGTCTGCATCGAACCGCTCCGACGACATCCCCGCGATGATCCTCTTCGGGAGCAGTCCGACGCCTTGCTGGGGCCTCGTGCTTTCCGGATGCGTCATCGCCGCGAACGCTCACAGCCTTATTGTCCCGACTGAGCCTCGGCGAGCTTTCGGTCTTTCAGCCGCTCGATGACGCGCTCCTTGAAGCGCGCCATGAAGGCGCGGTCGATACGGTCCTTCCAGACCCATGCCCATCTGCCCGCTGCCGCGATCGGCCCACGCGCAGCGATGGCCCGCTTCTCGCCGAGCGAGACAAGGGTCAGGAACTGTCTCTGCGGAATGAACGGCCGCGCCGCTTCACCCAGGACCCGCCGGACGAGATTGTCCGCCAGGACCGCGCCCTGCCGCACGGCAAACACACCGGCTTTCGCACGCGGATGATCGAGAACCGATGCGCAGTCGCCGGCTGCGAAGATTTCGTCGTCGTTGAGCGCCTGAAGTGTGGGCCTCAGGGCGAGGTAGCCGTCCGCATCGCGCAAGAGATCGGTCACCGCGAACCAGCCTGGGGGCGTAGCCTTGGTGGAAACGAGCACAGCGTCCGCCGGGAGCTCGCGCCCCGTCGACAACCGAATGCGGCCTGGAGCGATCCGCGTTGCACTCACTCCTTCGAGCACCTCGACGCCGGCGCGCGCGAGCGCCCTCCTGGCCAGCAGGCGCGCAAGCCCGTTGTGGCTCGGCAGAACATCGCCACCGGCTATGAGGGAAAAAGAGAAGGCCTCTCGATCGAGGCAGCGGGACGCTGCCAGCTGACGCAGCCGATGGCGCGCCGCGAGCACGAGCTCGACCCCCGCAGCGCCGCCGCCGACCACGGCGATGCGGCGCGGACCATCGTCCCCCAACGCCCTTTGCTCGAGCTCCTGCCATTTCGGTGCAAAGACCGAGACGGGCTTGACAGCGATGGCGTGATCGCGGGCTCCCTCGATGTCGCTCATGTCCGGCGTGATGCCGACATCGATGGAGAGGAGGTCGTAGCGGATCGGCGGCTGTCCTTCGACGAGGGCGCTCCGCTCCTTGCGATCGATGGCGATCGCCGAGCCGTGCACGAGCCTGGCGCCTGCGAAGCGGGCCAGCGGCACGAGATCGATGAGGCAAGCCTCGAGCGGGTAGTGACCGGCGACAAACCCGGGCAGCATGCCCGAATAGGGCGCCGCCAGCTCTTTTGCGACCACGGTGAGACGCACGCCGGGAATAGGACTGACGCCGAATGCTTCCAGAACGAACACATGGGCATGGCCGCCGCCAAGCAGGACAATGTCGATCTCGCGAGGGCCTCGTCTCATGGGGCGCACAAAGCATGGTCCGGCCGGGCAGGCAACGATCCCGGATCAATCAAATCCTGGGAAGCCGCGTTTGCAGAGGCGAGCCGCTTGCGGCATAAGCGTCTGAGGCCTTCAACGGGGATCGCGCCGGCCGCCTATGCACATCTGGTACATCCACCCTTATGCCGGCGGACCCGGCGTGGGGGGAATTCACCGGCCCTATCTTCTCGCGCGCGCCTGGCAGAGGTCCGGTCACAGCGCCACCGTGATCCTTTCCTCGTTCCATCACCTGATGCCCGACGGTCCCCTCGCGGAAGGATTGCGGGACGTCGAGGGCGTGCCCTACCTCATGCTCCGGGCCCGGCCCTATCGCGGCAACGGGCTCGTGCGCCTCCTCAACATGCGTGATTTCTGCAAGGGCCTCCGGCGCCTGCTCCCGGTGCTGCCCGCGGGTGTGGCCCCGCCCGGCGCGATCATCGTCTCCTCGCCCCACCCCTTTCCGGTCCATGCGGGCAAGCGGCTCGCCGACCGATTCGGCGTGCCGCTGGTGTTCGAGATCCGGGACATCTGGCCGGCCAGCATCACGGAGATCGTGGCAACGTCGCGCTGGCATCCGTTTGTGATGGCCTGCGCGCGCACCGAGCGCTTCGCCTATCGCCATGCCGACCTCATTGCCTCCGTCCTGCCGCTGGCCGATCAGCACCTCGCATCGCTGGGCTTCGGCGATAAGCCATTCGTGTGGGTTCCGAACGGCGCAAGCCTCGATGATGCCCCGCCTCAGCCGATCAGGAGCGCGGCCGGCTCCAGGGCGGCTGCCGCTCTCGAGCGTTGGCGCGGAGAAGGCCGCCGCATCATCATTCACACCGGCGCCATGGGACCGCCGAACGGCCTCCTGGAGTTGGTGGAGGCGCTCTCCGGCGAGCCCGACGAGAGGGTGAGCCGCGGCCTCGCCGTGCTCCTGGCCGGCTCGGGCTCGCTCGCCCATGAGATCGAGGCGCGAGGCGCTGCCGCGTTGTGTCCGATCGCCTCTGTCGGCGAGGTCCCGAAGAGCGAGGTCGCGGCGCTGCTCGCTCGCGCCGACATCGGATACGCCGGCATTCGCAACATCCCCGCGCTCTACCGCTACGGCGTGTCGCTCAACAAGGTCGCCGAATACCTTGCCGCCGGACTCGTGACCTATCTGCCCATTGCGCCGTGCGGAGATGCGGTCTCCCAATCCGGCGCCGGCATCGCCGAGCCCGCTCAATCGCCGCGTGACATCCGCTCCGCACTCATTCGCCTCGCAGCCCTGCCCCCGGAAGAACGCCGCCGGCTCGGAGAAAAAGGGCAGCGATATCTCAGCGAGCACTATGATTATGACAAGATCGCCGCGCGCTACTCGAGCGCCATCGCCGGCTGCAAGACAAAGCGAGGCACATCATAGTCTGCGCCGCGCCCCGATACTGATGTCCGAGGACCGCAAGGTCGGTCCTGCTCCGGATCAGGCCGCGCCGAACCGCTGCTGGCTCGCCTCGATCACATCCTCATAGGTGCGCAGCCCCGTGGTCGGCGCTGAGACCAGCACCGCCATGTTGCCGGGCTTGTGCTCGTTCTTCATCATGCGCATGTGCGCCTTGGGGATTTGCGCCCACGAGAAGACCTCCGACATGCAGGGGTCGATGCGCCGCTCGACGACGAGCTTGTTGGCTTGCGACGCCTGCTGCAGGTTCGCGAAGTGGCTGCCCTGCACGCGCTTCTGGTGCATCCACAGATAGCGGGCGTCCATGGTGAGATTGTAGCCCGAGGTGCCGGCGCAGATGACGACCATGCCGCCGCGTTTCACGACCTGCACCGAGACCGGGATCGTCGCCTCGCCGGGGTGCTCGAACACGCAGTCGACGTTGACGCCCTTGCCGGTAATGTCCCAGATGGCCTTGCCGAAGTTGCGCATCTCCTTGAGCCACGCATTGTACTCTTGCGAGTTGACCTTCGGGAGCTGCCCCCAGCACTTGAAGCTCTTGCGGTTGATGACGCCCTTGGCGCCGAGCTGCATGACGAAATCGCGCTTGTCCTCGTCGGAGACGACGCCGATGGCGTTGGCACCCGAGGTGGCGCAAAGCTGAACGGCAAAGCAGCCGAGACCTCCGGAGGCACCCCACACGAGCACGTTATGTCCGGGGCGCAGCACGTGCGGACGATGACCGAACAGCATGCGGTAGGCGGTGGCGAGGGTCAGCGTATAACAGGCGCTCTCCTCCCAGGTGAGATGCTTCGGGCGCTCGAGAAGCTGGCGGTCCTGCACGCGTGTGAACTGCGCGAACGAGCCGTCAGGCGTCTCGTAGCCCCAGATGCGCTGACTGGGCGAGAACATCGGATCGCCGCCGTTGCACTCCTCGTCGTCGCCGTCGTCCTGGTTGCAGTGGACGACGACCTCGTCGCCCACCTTCCAGCGCTTCACCTTGGAGCCCACGGCCCACACGATGCCCGAGGCGTCGGAGCCTGCAATGTGATAGGGATTCTTGTGCACGTCCTTGATCGGCGAGATCGGCGTGCCAAGCGAGGCCCAAATGCCGTTGTAGTTGACGCCGGCCGCCATCACGAGAACGAGCACGTCGTGGCTGTCGAGCTCCCACGTGGGCAGGACCTCGACCTGCATCGCCGTCTCGGGCTCGCCGTGCCGCTCTTCGCGGATGCTCCAGGCGTACATCTTCTTCGGCACATGACCGAGCGGTGGAATCTCACCGACCTCGTAGAGGTCCTTCTTGCCTGCGCCGGAAACGAACTCCTGCGCCGTCATCCCGGCCCCCATATCATCCAACCGCATAGCGCTCTGGCTCGACATCGCTCTCGTCTCTCCCTGAACGAGGACTTCCCCAAGTCAGGCCCTTGCTGCACCGCGACAGACGCGGCGGACTGGCCCTTCTGCTCCTTGTAAACCCGTTTCAAGCACTTTTTCGCGCCGCAATAAAGTCCCCCCCCTGCGGCCGCTCACCGCGATGCAACGGAGAGTTAACGCAAAACACCTATTGTCCAGAGTTGATCGAGGCTGAAAGCCGGCCCCCGGGTCGAGACCAGGCGCGGGTCCGGGACCGTCCCGGGACCTTCGAGGCAGGGACATGATCGAGGTCTTCAACAGCATTCTGAGTGCCAGCTCGCTGGCCTATTGGCTGGTCGGCATGATGACGCTCGCCTGCGCTGTCCTGATCAACATCATGACCGGATCCCAGGCCCTGGCTCTGGTCTTCCTTCTCCCGGTCTGGTTCGGCGGGCTGACGGGCATCTTTGCCTTCCAGGAATTCGGCATCTTCCTATTCCCCGATCGGGAGCCCAATCTCATAGCCGGCGCCCTCAGCGGGCAGATTGCGGCCGTGCTCCTGATGCTGCCGGTGATCAAGGCCTTCTACAGCCTGTCAGACATCAAAAAGCCGGTTACGAAGGCCGACGGACACCGCGCCTGAGGGCCGCTCTCCCCGCTCCTCTCAACTCGAACCAGGGCTGCGGCACGGACCCGCGAGTCCCTGATTCTGCATTGCAGCGCTCCCCGGTTCGGCTATGTCAGTACCTGCTGGCCCCGCGACCGGGCTCCGGTCTCTGGCCTCGAACACTTGAGAGCGCACGCGCCGCCATGACAACCTCGCACAAGAAATCGGACAAGAAGCACGCCTCGCCGGCCCCTGCCGGGGCGCCCGAGCGCGACAAGCCCTGGCTGTTCCGCACCTATGCCGGCCACTCGACGGCTGCCAAGTCGAACGCGCTTTACAAGACGAACCTCGCCAAAGGGCAGACCGGCCTTTCGATCGCCTTCGACCTGCCGACCCAGACCGGATACGACAGCGACCACGAGCTCGCCAAGGGTGAGGTCGGCAAAGTCGGCGTGCCCGTCTCGCATTTGGGCGACATGCGCACGCTGCTCGACGGCATCCCGTTGGATCAAATGAATACGTCCATGACGATCAACGCCACGGCCGCGTGGCTGTTGTCGCTCTACGTCGCCTTCGCCGACGAGCAGGGTGCCTCGCGGGCGAAGCTCACCGGCACCATCCAGAACGATATCATCAAGGAATACCTCTCGCGTGGCACCTACGTGTTCCCGCCAGAGCCGTCGCTGAGACTCATCAAGGACACGATCGTGTTCTCGACGCGCGAGGTGCCGAAATGGAACCCGACAAACGTCTGCTCCTACCATCTGCAGGAAGCGGGCGCGACGCCGGTGCAGGAGCTCGCCTACGCGCTCGCCACGGCGATAGCCGTGCTCGACACCGTGAAGAAATCGGGTGAGGTGCCGGCCGCCGAGTTCGGCAATGTCGTCGGCCGCGTGTCGTTCTTCGTCAACGCCGGGTTGCGCTTCGTCACCGAGATGTGCAAGATGCGTGCCTTCGTCGAGCTGTGGGACGAGATCTGCCGCGAGCGCTATGGCGTCACCAGTGCGAAGGACCGGCTGTTCCGCTATGGCGTGCAGGTGAACTCGCTGGGCTTGACCGAGCCGCAGCCCGAGAACAACGTCTACCGCATCCTGATCGAGATGCTGGCCGTCACGCTGTCCAAGAAGGCGCGCGCCCGCGCGGTGCAGCTTCCAGCCTGGAACGAGGCGCTCGGACTGCCGCGCCCGTGGGATCAGCAGTGGTCGCTCAGGATGCAGCAGATCCTGGCCTATGAGACGGATCTCCTCGACTACGGCGACATCTTCGATGGATCCAGGGAAGTCGAGCGCAAGGTCTCCGAGCTCAAGAAAGAGGCCAAGGCCGAGCTCGAGACCATCGGCAAGATGGGCGGAGCCGTTGCGGCCATCGACTACATGAAGCGCCGGCTCGTCGAGAGCAACACGGACAGGCTGCGCAGCATCGAGACCGGAGAGCAGATCGTCGTCGGCGTCAACAGATGGACCGAGACCGAGCCCTCTCCTCTCGTTGCCGGCGAAGGCGCCATCATGGTTGTCGATCCCGCGGTCGAGGCCGAGCAGATCGGACGCCTCGAGGCCTGGCGCGCGAGCCGGGATGCCAGGGCCGTCAAAGCAGCGCTGTTGGCGCTCGAAGCTGCCGCCAAGGAGGGCCGAAACATCATGGAGCCGTCGATTGCGGCGGCGCGCGCTGGCCTCACCACGGGCGAGTGGGGCGGCACGTTGCGCAAGATCTTCGGCGAGTACCGTGCTCCGACGGGTGTTGCACAGGCCGCCGTGCAGCGCGAGGGCAAGGGCCTCGACCAGACCCGCGCCGGAGTCGAGGCGGTCGCCGCCAAGCTCGGCCGCCGCATCAAATTCCTGGTCGGCAAGCCGGGCCTCGACGGGCACTCGAACGGAGCCGAGCAGATCGCCGTGCGCGCCCGCGACGTCGGCATGGAGGTGGTCTACGAGGGCATCCGGCTGACGCCCTCGCAGATCGTGCGCGCCGCTCTCGATGAAGCCGTGCACGTGGTCGGCCTGTCGATCCTGTCGGGCAGCCACGTTCCACTCGTCAAGGAGGTCATGGACCGCATGCGGAAGGAGGGCCTTTCGGATATTCCCGTCGTGGTCGGCGGCATCATCCCGCCCGAGGACGCGGTGAAGCTCAAGGAGTTCGGCGTCGCGGCCGTCTACACGCCCAAGGACTTCCAGTTGAACGATATCATGGCGGATATCGTGCAGCTCGTGGCGAGGGAAGCGAAGGCGGCATAAGTCGACCGGTACGGCTAACCGCCAGCGGTTCCAAGCCCGCGCTTAGGATCACGTGGTGATTGGCGAGAAAAAGCACCGGACGGGCCGCGTCTCTTGCATCTAAGCGTAACGGACGGGAGGGCTTGGCGGCACCCGCACGCGATTTGACGCCGTGCCCGCCACCGCTATAGTGCGCCGCTCGCAAGAGGGCCTCTGTGGCGGAACGGTAGACGCGGCAGACTCAAAATCTGTTGTCCGCAAGGACGTGGGGGTTCGAGTCCCTCCAGGGGCACCA
>Ga0233425_10001249_pt1 | contig 58707 bp, 52 predicted proteins | sample Watercolumn_Towu_2_FD_181712 | JGI IMG/M metagenome (GOLD analysis project Ga0233425, IMG submission 181712) | Freshwater microbial communities from Lake Towuti, South Sulawesi, Indonesia - Watercolumn_Towuti2014_140_MG | ecosystem: Environmental > Aquatic > Freshwater > Lake | place...
GATCGCGGCCGGCACCTCGGCGGTCTTCGTCCAGTCCCTGAGGTCGTCGGCCACGTACGTGCGCCTCAACGGCACGTACTACGCCGGGTGGCTGGCGATGAGCGACTCGTCCGGCGCTCCGCTGGTGTGGATCACCGGCGTGGCCAGGGACGGTGAGTCCATCGCCATCGGCACCACGGCCGCCGACCCCTGCTACCCCCTGTCCAACGGGATGGGCGGGTACGACCTCATGTGCTACTTCTAGCACTGAGGGCATCTTAAAAGACCCGCGTTCCTAGCTTGCCCCCTCGGCGAGCCAACGGAACGCGGGTCTTCATCGTTTTCGGCTAATTTAAGTCAATTTTCCCCTCTACCCGACGCCGCGGCCGTGCCCGCCATAGCTCGCTGCGAGCGACGGCGGGAGGGAGAGGGGTTAGGGGTGAGGGAAATCGTAAACGGAGAGCAGTTGAACCTTGGGGAGAAGGGCCAGAACAGTCACCTTGACAAAACCATGAAAAAGTGGTAAAACACCACGTTAAATTTCCGACTTGTTTTTGGCTTTATTCAGAGGAGAAAGGCCAGAAACAGGTCGCATAAGCAACGACACGTACCTTCACCCCCATCGCTGCGGGACCTGACGCGGCGATTCCACCCACGAACAGACGTCTACCAAGGCGTCTACAACCAACCCAACCCCCACCCGCCCGCGGCAAAAAACGAGCCTCCCTCTCCCTAGGGAGAGGGCTAAAGCCGCCGCCACGGCCGGCTGGGGTGAGGGCCCACCCCCACCCCGGAGGACGCCAACCATGCGTCTCGCCACCCTCGCGCTCGCCAGCTTGCTGGCGGGCTGTTCCATGTTCACCGACTGGGACGGCGACAAGGTCGACAACGATCTCGACAACTGCCCCAGCGACTACAACCCCGACCAGGCCGACATCGACGGTGACGGCATCGGCGACGTCTGCGACGACATCGACGACCGCCCCACCCCCGACGACACCGCCACCCCCGACGACACCGGCATCGAGACCATCGAGACCTGGTGCTACGACGGCGACGGCGACGGCTACGGCGATCCCGCCGACAGCCAGACCGTCGAGGGTCAGCACTACGTCCTCGACTGCACCGACTGCAACGACTCCGACCCAGCCATCAACCCGGCGGTCGAGGAGTCCTGCAACGGCGTGGACGACGACTGCGACAGCGAGATCGACGAAGAGGTCCTCGTGACCTACTACGCCGACCTCGACGGCGACGGCTACGGCGGTGAGCTCCAGACCACCACGGCCTGCGAGCTGCCCGACGGCTACACCATCACGCCCACCGACTGCAACGACTCCGACCCGCGCATGAACCCCGGCATGGCCGAGGTCTGCGACGGGCTCGACAACGACTGCAACGGCTTCGTGGACGACAACGCGGTCGACGCCCCCACCTACTACGCCGACCTCGACGGCGACGGCTACGGCTACGGTGACTCCGGTTCGACCGTGAGCGCCTGCGCCATGCCCTCGGGCTACGTGGCGAACGACGAGGACTGCGACGACTTCGACGCCAACGTCTACCCCGGCGCCAGCGAGTACTGCGACAGCATCGACACCGACTGCAACGGCGTGATCGACGACAACTACGCCGAGAACGCCACCGTCTGGTATGCCGACGAGGACGCCGATGGCTACGGCATCGCCACCGTCACCGCCACTGCCTGCGTGGCCCCCGAGGCCTACACCGGCGTGGTCGGCGACTGCGACGATACCGACGCCTCCGTGTTCCCTGGCGCCAGCGAGTACTGCGACGGAGTCGACAACAACTGCGACGGCACGGTCGACGAGGCCGCGGCGCTCGACGCCCTGATCTGGTACGAAGATCGCGACGTGGACGGCTACGGTGATGACGCCATGTCCACCACGGCCTGCAACGAGCCCAGCGGCTACGTCGCCGTGGGCGGTGACTGCGACGACACGAACGCCTGGTTCTACCCGGGTGCCGACGAGTCCGACTGCACCGACCCGAACGACTACAACTGCGACGGCTCCGTGGGCTACGCCGACCTCGACAGCGACGGCTTCGCGGCCTGTGAAGAGTGCGACGACAGCGATGCCGCGACCTTCCCTGGCGCGACCGAGATCTGCGACGGCGCGGACAACGACTGCGACGGCACGATCGACGAGGGCGCCGAGGACGCTCCCACCTGGTACCTCGACCGCGACAACGACGGCTACGGCGACAACGCCTACCCGATCGACGGTCTCTGCGAGGCCCCGGCTGGCTACGTCAGCGACGCGACCGACTGCGATGACTCCCGGCCTCGGGTGAACCCCGCGGTGAGCGAGTACTGCAACGGCCTCGACGACGACTGCGACGGCACCGTGGACGAAGACGACGCGATCGACGCCAGCGCCTGGTTCGCCGACCGCGACACCGATGGCTACGGCAACGTGGCCGTCTCCGACATCGCCTGCAACCGGCCCACGGGCTTCGTGTCCGACTGGACCGACTGCGACGACACGGACTCGAGCGTCTACCCGGGCGCCCCCGAGCACTGCGACGGCATGGACGAGGACTGCGACGGCACGCCCGACAACGGCGTCGTCTGGGGCTACTGGTATCCGGACATGGACGGCGACGGCTACGGCGACACCGGTGCCACGGCCACCTACTCCTGCTCCATCGTGAGCGGCGCGGTGACCAACGGCAACGACTGCGACGACGCCAACGCCGCCATCAACCCCGGCGCCACCGAGTACTGCGACGGCGTGGACGACGACTGCGACGGCATCGTGGACGACGACTGCGCCTTCCTCGACACCGACCTCGACGGCTACTCCGAGGCCATCGACTGCGACGACACCAACCCCGACGTCCACCCGGACGCCGAGGAAGTCTGCGACGACGGCCTGGACAACGACTGCGATGGCATCGAGCTCGACTGCGACGACGTCGACAACGACGGCGACGGCCAGACCGAGAACGAGGGCGACTGCGACGACGCCAATCCGGCCATCTACTCCGGTGCGGCCGAGAACTGCGGCAACGGCTACGACGACAACTGCGACGGCGACGTCGACTACAACGACGACGACTGCCGCGGCTATCTCGACCTCGACCTCGACGGCTACACCGGTGCCACCGACTGCGACGACGCCGACACCTCCATCAACCCCGGCGCCACGGACGTCTGCGACAACGGTATCGATGAGGACTGCAGCGGGAGCGATCTCGTCTGCGCCGACGTCGACATCGATCTCGACGGCTACCCCGCGGCCACCGACTGCGACGAGACCGACGCGAGCATCCACCCGGATGCCGAGGAGGTCTGCGGAGACGGTGTGGATCAGGACTGCGACGGTGTGGACACCGAGTGCCCCCCCGAAGAGCCCGGTCCGGCCATGGACATGGACGGTGACGGCTACTCGACCGCCGACGGCTTCGACTGCGACGACACCGACGCCACCGTGTACCCCGGCGCCACCGAGGACGCGAATGGCATCGACGACGACTGCGACGGGATCATTGATGAGGGCACCGACCTCTTCGACGACGACGGCGATGGCTACTCCGAGGCCGCCGGCGACTGCGACGACGCGGATCCGAACATCTACCCCGGCGCGTACGAGTACTGCGACGGGGTCGACAACGACTGCGACGGCACGGTCGACGAGGCCGCGGCGCTCGATGCCCTGACCTGGTACGCGGACATGGACAGCGACGGCTTCGGCGACCTCTTCGAGAGCGCCCCAGCCTGCACCCAGCCCGTGGGCTACTCCATCGGCTTCGACGACTGCGACGATACGGACTCGAGCGTGCACCCGTACGCCACCGAGTACTGCAACGGCGCGGACGACGACTGCGACGGCGACGTGGACGAGGGTATCGCCATGGCCATCTGGTACACGGACGTGGACTCGGACGGCTACGGCGACGACTCGACGGCCTTCACCTCCTGTCTCTACGAGGCAGGGATGGTGCTGGTCGGCGGTGACTGCGACGACGCGGAAACCGACATCCACCCCTGGGCCGAAGAGGTCTGCGACGACGGTGTCGACCAGGACTGCGACGGCACGGACGAAGCCTGCCCGCCGGCGCCCGCCCCGGGCACGGACGCGGACGGCGACGGCTGGACCGTCGAAGGCGGCGACTGCGACGACGGCAACCCGCTCATCAACCCGCTGGCGCTCGACGCCTGCGAGAGCGGTGTGGACGAGTACTGCGACGGCATCGTCGACGACTCGGCCTGCGCGAGCAACGTGGACTGCACGATGGACACCGACGGCCTCACCCTGGTGGTGACGATCAACGGCAACATCAGCGGCAGCCTGCAGATGCCTCTCGCCGGCACCATCACCACCGTCGGCCTCGAGGGCTACACCTCGGGTGGGCACTTCACGGTCGCCTACCAAGGCGACTGGCTGAGCCACAGCCTGCTGGTCTACCCCGACACGCGGTTCATGGTCTACGCCGTGGACGACGCCATGACGATGCAGTACGCCGTCCCCGAGATGTACAGCACCTCGGGCCTGTGCTCCAGGGTCGAGGATGGCCTGGGTGGCTACGTGTTCGTCTCGAGCTCGGGCACCTAGGACTTCGGTCCTCGGTTCCCCGCGCTCCTTTTCTCAGCGCGCTGGCGCGGCTCTCTCCCTCGGGAGAAAGCTCGCGCCGGCGCCTCTTTTTTTGTGGAAAGAGTGGTTAAGAGAGGTAAAGGGGTGTTAAGGGGTTTTTGTTTTACAATTTCCACACCCCTTAACCACCCTTAACTCCCCTTAACCCCCCTTCCGTGCTACAATACACTCATGCCAGACTTCAGGAGGATATATAAACACGCCGAACAAAACACTGCTTGGTACGCGGTTGGTCTTTTTGTTTTGCTCACGCTTCTTATCTCACTGCAAACTGTTTACTCCGGCCTTGCCGTTCTCTCGATTGTAATCGGAATTTGTTTTGCGATTCTTACAGTCGTTCGCCCGCTTTGGACACTGGCTTTTCTCGCGCTCTATCTTCCGTTTGAGACTTTTGTTCTCAAGTTTGTCCCAGACGACATTTATTTTTTCGCGCGATATTTTTCCGAGCTGCTTATTTATTTCCTCTGCGTTGTAGTTTTGTGGAGAATCGTTTCCGGTCAGCTCAAAGCTAAATCATCACCACTCGATTTGCCATTCGTTTTGTTTATTATCGTGGCGATTTCTTCGGCAGTGATTAATTTTGTCGATCCTTCGATTGCGGTTCTTGGTCTTCGTCAAATTATCCGTTTCATTCTTGTTTTTTTTGTTGCTTTGTACCTTAAACCATCACGAGCTTTTATTGAGCGTCTGACTTGGGCGATTTTCGCGGTGCTGTTGTTTGAAGCCGGCTTAGGAATTTCTCAAACTATCATTGGTGAGCCGCTCGATCTTCTACTTCTGCCTTCTGAAACCAGAACTTTTGGCGAAATGGTTTTAACAACCGGAGTCAATCAAACTTGGGAATTCGGCTCTCGTGTTTTTGGAACTCTTGGTCGTTACGATCGCCTCGGAACTTTTTTGGCGTTCTTTTTGATCATGGGTTCGGCCATGCTTTACGAAGTTGCCAAAAATAAAATAAAAGACAAACAGTTTTTGTGGTTAATTTTTCTTGCTGGCTTGCCGGCTTTGGTTTTGACTTATTCGCGTTCAGCCTGGTTCGGATTTTTGCTTGGATTTTTATTCATTGCGATTTGGGTAAAAAAAGATAAGAGAGTTTTGGTAGCAACGCTTTCTCTGATCGCGATCGTGTTTAGTTATTTGCTTTACTCCGGATTAGTTGTTAAACACCTTGTTGATTACCCACAACAAACAGTTGCCGAGCGATTTTTCGAGTCGTTTTCTTACGATCGTTGGCGCGGTGAGTACGCCGGCCTTGGTCGTCTTTTCTGGATTGTTCAAACCGTCACCGAGGTCGTTCCAGCCTCGCCGCTTTTCGGATTTGGCCCCGGTCAATATGGCGGCGGCGCGGCCACTGCCTTGAACAACACTCGAGTTTACGAACAGCTCGGTCTCCCATTCGGTGTCTACGGAACCGATGGCTACATCGACAACAATTGGTTTTCGCTTTGGGGCGAGACCGGAACAATCGGTCTCGTGCTCTATGCGTGGATGTACATTGCCCTCTTTTTGTTCGCGCTAAAATTTTATCGAGAAAGTAAAGATCCCTTTTTGCGAGCCCTGTCGCTTGGTTTTGCCGCGGCCATGATTGGAGTAGCGTTGAACGCGTTTTTAGCAACGTTCCTCGAAGTCAGAACACTGGCGTTTTATTTATGGATGTATGGTGGGTTTGTGGTGGCATTATCGTCAGATCGTTTGAAAGAATTAAAATAAAAACCAGACGTCATTGCGAGCCCAGCGATCGTATCCACCGAAGCTCGGCGGAGGTAGAAGCAATCTCTTCGAGTTTTCGAAAATACGACGGGATTGCTTCGCCGGGCTCGCAATAACGACAGCGAGAGAACTCGCGTTTTTACATGTTTGATTGACTATGAAAGTCGTTCTCGCAAATAAATTTTATTTTTTGAAAGGCGGAGCCGAACGCTATGTTTTAGATTTGGAGCATTGGTTGCGTAGTCGCGGAGAAGAGCCGATTCCATTTGCCATGCGTCACCCTTCGAATTTGCCGAGTGCTTATGATAAATATTTTGTTAGTCGCGTGGCAACGGAAAAAGTTCGTTTGGGTTGGCAAGGTCTGCGGACTCTCGGTCGCCTGCTGTTTTCGTTCGAAGCTCAAGAAAAAATTTCACTTCTTGTCCGTCGTACTCAAGCCGATGTTTTGCACGCTCACAACATTTACTACCAAATCTCACCAACAATTTTTCTCACCGCCCGCGAGCTAAGCTTGCCAACAGTCATGACGGTTCAGGATTATCACATGATTTCGCCGCAGTACATGCGCTGGTCGCATCATCGAATCGAGGATTTAAGCAAGACGGGAATTTTGCGCGCGGCTTTTTCTCGGTTTCATAAAAATTCTTTTTTCGCGAGTCTTGCGGCCATGATGGCGTTTAAGATTCACGACAAGATGGGCTTGTATCATTTGGTTGATCGCTACGTCACTTCGTCAAATTACGTAAAAGGCGAGCTGATCAAAAAAGGTTTTCCCGCGGAAAAAATTCATGTCATTCCGTTTGGAATCGATGCCAAAAAAATTACCCCGGCGGTTGGCTGGGACAATGGTTACGTTTTGTTCACTGGTCGTCTTGTGGAAGAGAAGGGAATCATCGCGTTTTTGAAAGTCGCGAAAAATTTGCCGCAAATAAAATTCAAAATCGTCGGTACTGGGCCAGACGAGGAACGCTTGCGTCGTGCCGCCGGACGTTTGTTTAATGTCCAGTTTGTTGGTTTTGCTTCGGGCGAAACTTTGTGGAATTGGTATCGCGGGGCCCGAGTTGTGGTTGTGCCGTCGCTTTGGGAAGAGGTTTTTGGCATTGTCGCGATCGAGGCCATGGCGGCTGGAAAACCAGTAATTGCTTCAAAAATCGGCGGGCTTCCCGAAACCGTTGTCGATCGCGTCACCGGCCTTCTTGTTCAACCGGGCAATATTCCCGAGCTCACTGAAGCCATTTCTCGTCTCTACAACAATGTTGGCGAGGCTCGTGAATTCGGTTTTGCCGGTCGCGAGCGAGTTTTGAAGTATTATGACTCGGATCAGCATTTTGAAAAATTGATGGAGGTGTATAAATTGGCTATTGAGGAACATCGAGGGAAGATTCGTGATCATTAATTATTTTAATTGATGAAAAAAGTAACCAAAAACCAGGATTTTTACATCCTGGTTTTCAAATATTCGTGAATTCACTGTGTTTCCCCCTCTGCCCGACCGCCACGGGAGGGAGAGGGGGTTAGGGGGTGAGGGATATCGGATTACAACATCGGTCTCCCGCGCGTCAACCATTTCGCGACAGCGCTTCCAGCATGCTCCTGTTCTGCTTTTTTATAAAGCATTTCAGTCTGCGTGGCGATTTCGTTCCAAGCAAAATTATCTTTCACGAATTTGGCGGCACCAGATCCAACATGGGCGACAAGCTCCGGGGCCTCGATTATAGCGATCATTTTTTCAGCCAAATCCTCGACGTCTCCGGCGCGGAAAGACAGGCCGTGATTTTTAGTAACTTCCAGGTGCTCTGAAATATCAGAAGCCAAAACGCATTTTCCATAGCTCATGGCTTCAAGCACGACGATTGGCAAGCCTTCAAGAACCGAAGGGTGAACCGCGGCATAAGCATTGGCAAAAAGAGAGTGAAGAGTTTCGCCGGTTTGCTCTCCGGTCAAAATAATCGAAACATCATCGCCGGCGAGTTTTTTTAATTCCTCGACATAGTCTTCGGTAAAAGCTCCGCCACCAACAACAGCCAGCTTCATGTTTTTAAACAGCTCTGGTTTTTGGGCGCGAGCGACTTTCCAGGCGTTAATAAGAGTCTTTTGGCCCTTGTGCTCAACCAAACGAGAAACCATAACCAAATATTTGTTTGGCTCAAGTTTGAATTTTTTTAAGAGTTTAACATTGCTCTCGCCACTCGGAATGTTCACGCCATTCGGAATGTAAATCGGATCGGCGTCGTAGGTCTCGCGAGTGTATTCGAGCAAAGTTTTAGAGACAACAATAGTTTTATCCGGCAAGCGGCAAGCGGCGACTTCGCCGAGCTTCAACACGGCGCGAGCAAACCAGCCCCACTTTTGATGTAAGCGGTCGATGCAGTGAAAAGTTACGATAACTTTTGCCGAGGGGCGGAGTAATTTTGGCAACCAAGCGAGCAGGGCCGGGCCGACACCATGGATGTGATAAATATCAACATTTTTGTAAGCCGCCACAAGAATACTCAAAAAACTGTGAACAATAGCGTCCAAATGCTTGGTGCGAATCGTTGGAACAAAAATCTGCGTGATCTTTGGATTAATGCTTTTTTCCGCGCTGTACCAAGGACGACAAAACACCAAGACCTCAAGATCTCGCTCGGCGAGCTTATTGACCAACTCATGCACGTGGCGTTCAATGCCGCCAGAGAGTGCTGGGTAGCCCTTTTGTCCAATCATTGCGATGCGCATATGTGAGGGGTGTATACGAATTTCCGAATTTTGCTACTAATCTACAAATCAACGAATTAGCTACAAATTTTTGACTAAACCAATCAAACCCAATATTCGTAGTTTCGCTGTGCCCACCGTAGCTTGCCACAAGCGAAGGTGGGTAGCCAAATTCGGAAATTCGTATACAATTCAAAACAGCTTATTTTAGCAGAAAAATAGCTTTTTGTCAACCCTAACACGGTCTTAAAATGTGGATAACTAAAAGGCTCAAAATTAAGCCTTAATTAGTTTAAAATTCGACTTTTCCCAATCCGTCAGCCAAGATGTCGCCGGGCAGGTCTGTGGTTACTGAAGAGCCTTTGGCAGTCACCCAAGCGTTTGTCCAGCCGTCGGTTCCGGAGAGGGAGATGTTGGTAATTAGGGGGGGAGAAGTTCCGATCTGGGATTCGGTTGGAACAATTGCGACCTCGAAGGCAATGCCGACGATTTTTGATGTTGAAGCGAAGGTCGGGTTTATTTTGCTGTCGCTCCAGCTCACGGTGTTTGTTGTTGGGTCGTATTTAATCGAGCTTCCTTGAGAGACGGTTTGCCGTCCGGTGAAAGAGACGTTGTCTGGCAGTTGTCCGCTGATTGTCAAATTTTCGATTTCGTTCGTGGTTCCAGAAATATTCCAGAAAATCCAATACTTGGTAGTCTCGCTGACGAGTGGAGGAAGAGGCCCACGGCCGAGTTGGTCGCCACTATCAGTGGTATAGCGGCCGAACGAACGAAGCGTAATTGGCGTGGTAAGCGGCGCGATTACCTCGACTCCGATAATCGAAATTTTTTGAGCGTCCGTGGTTTTTTCGAGTTCGTAACTCGCGATTGCTCGCGTTTCGATATTTAAATGTTCGTAAGTTGAAGTTTCACTTTGCGCGATCGAAGAGCGGAGCGGGAGTTCGATTTTCTTTTCTCCAGAAGCTTTGGCTTCAAGATCTCCGACGGTAATTTTTTTTGCTTCGCCGGCAAATGGGTTATCAGAGACTAATGAAAGTTCGACATTGTAAATCGGCGTATCGCCCGTGTTTTGGTATTGAACCGTGGCTTTGAGCGAGCCTCCGGGTTTGGCCGTGCTTTGATCAACACTGTGGCTGATTTTGATTTGCGGTTGAACAATCTCTATAACCTCTGACAAAGAATCTTGTCGATATTGATCGTTTCCAAAAACAAATGACGGATGAAAAATTAGATTCAGATTTTCAACTCCGGAGTCGGCCGTTCCGGTAAATTTAACCCGACCCTCTTGTCCGGCTTCAATTGCCGGAACTTCAAAAGTTTTTTGTCCGCTCGCCGGAGTAAAGCCTTCTGGCCATTCTGGCTCGATGATGATTTCCGGCAAAGTAATTTCTCCAGTATTTTGATAAACAATATTTCCTGAAAATGATTGAGAGGCAATAATACGGTCGGGAATTTCAAGCGAGAGTTTTAGAACCGAGGAACTCGGCGAAAAAACATAACGCGAAGTTTTTTCGCCGCGCTTGTCTTTTTCGTTATAAGTAAAAGTCATTTTTGTCTCAAAAACCTGTTCGCCGTGAACATCGCCAAACATAATGCCGCGGATTTTGACCGAACCAACGGCATCGGGAACAATGTTTCCAAGAGCAATAACTCCGCCGTCGCTAGCAACATCACCGGCAGAAATTTCTTGAAGTTCAAAATGGGCCGGATAAGTAATGTTTAAATAAGCGTTTTTTAGTTCAACTCCGGTTCCGTTCGTATAACGAATTACCAAAGTCGAAGGCGCGCCGGAAACAATTTCCGTTGGCGCGATTTGGGCTTCAAAGAAAATTCTGTTTTCTACACGATTGTGCCAAACCAACCAACCAACAGCTGAAGCAATAAGCCCAAGCGCCACAATCAAAAGCAAAATATCGGTCAACAAAAATTTGATATCAAATTTTTCCCAACTCGAATACCGTTCGGCGCGTTTATAAATCGGCGATAGCAAAAGCCGGCCGGGGTGGCAGAGCAGCCGCACGAAATGTTCAAACGGCGTGTGTGCGTGTTCGTGTTCGGCTAGGCCGTGTTCGATTTGTTGCTTGATTGATTCCATAGGGGTTACGAAACTACGAAAATGCTACGAAACTACGAAATTGGGGTGGGGTTGGGTTTTTTCAAGACTCTTTTATAGATGACACCGTCTTCAGAGAAACGAACGAGTAGACCGAGTTGGCAATTCGAATTTGCTAAGTATTGTTTAATTTGATTAAAATCCTTTTCCTTTTTTTGAAATTTGATTCCACGTTTTTTGAAAGCAAAAGCTAAAGCCTTTTGTAAGTATAGTTCTTTATGATTACTACCTATTTCTCTGTAGACATCAAAACAAGCTCCAACAACATTATAACTTAGTTCAGGTAAAATTAAATCGTCTCTTCTCAAGTCTTTTGGCATAGTTATAGTGGGGAGGGTTACGAAACTACAAAATTGGATTGACTAAAAAACTTTCGTAGTTTCGTAGCTTTTTCGTAGTTTCGTAACCCTCCTAAAAATTCGTCATCGTAAATACATCCTCGCTCAATCCAATAATTTCATCAATACCGTCACCATCAATGTCGGCGCAGACAATTTTAACTCCGGTCGTGTCAGTGGTTGGGCCAGTGAAAAATTCGTTTTTCAAATTTCCATTTTGATCAAAAACCCGAACGTGCGGCCCGCCGCCGGGGCCGGCGCCGGTGACGATTTCGGTTTTTCTGTCGCCGTCTACGTCGCCAGTGGCAACATAGACGCCGCCGCGAAAGGCTTCGTTGTAAGCGAAAAATCCCGGGTTGATTAGAACCCCGTCTTTATTAAAAATACGAATATGCGGTCCGCCACTGCGCCCAGCGCCAGAGATTACCTCGAGTTTTCCGTCGTCATTCACATCACCTAGCGCTACGTGAACTCCACCGCGGAATTTTTCGTCATAGGCAAAAAATCCTGGGTGGATCAAATTTCCGTCTTTGTTGAAAATTCTAAGCTGCGGCCCGGCGCCATACTCCGTTCCCGTGACAATCTCGACCGAGCCATCGTTCTCAAGATCTCCAACCGACAAATTGATTCCTAAATCATAATTTTCCGTGTATGGACAAAAGGCCGCTTGTCGCTCGCCATCGTCGTCGTAAATTACCACCTCGGTGTTGTTGGCAACAATGGTTTCGAGCGCGTTATCGCCGTCGATATCGTAACGAATAATATTTTGTCCGCCTTGATAATCAGAATCGTAAACAAAGAAACCGGTGCGTTTGGCCGCGCCGTTTAAATCATAAACGCGGGCAAACGAGCCGTTTTGAAAAGTCGCGCCGTTAATTTGCTCGATCGGGCGGAGCAAAATAATTCCGTCTTCAGAAGCTAAAGTCAACCGAGAAACAATTGCTCCATTATTGGTGTATGAGTCTTGAGTTCCGTGAAGTTTTTCGTATTCGCCATCGAGACGAATGGTTTGCGAAGAGCTGGTGGAGTTTACGACAACCTTACCGTTTTCAAAATCGCGAGCCCAAACACTTTCGGTTATTTTAGAATTTTCAGAATTGAGCAAGTCTTCAGGATCGCCTTTCGGGGTTCCAAGATAAGCGTCGTACTCGTCATATTCCCAAGTTTGCGCGTGGCTTTGTGTTCCATAATCAAATCCAAAATATCCGCCGCCAAGCAGGGTTGAGGTAATGCCAAAACGAACCGCTTGATAATCGGCCTGCGCTCCGGTGTTGTCGGTATTGGCGTTGATGACAAAAACCGGATCGTAACTAACTTGATTTTCAAGATCCAAATATTTTTGCGTTACCGAATCCCAGTCGCCGCCAGCTTCCCACGGGGTGGGGAAGGATTCGAACATGCGTCCGTTTACGTAGGAACTATAAAGCGAGTTGGAACTGCCGTTTGAAATAATCACAGCTTCTGTTCCGAGCCTGCTTCGCGCTTTGGAAAAAAGATTTACATAACCGTTTTGCCACTCCGCGCCTAAAACCGAAGCGCCGCTCGGCGGCCAGTCGTTTACTTCATCAAAGAAAATTCCGTCCCAGTAGCCGGTGGAGTAAATGTCGTTCGCGGCGTAGTTCGCGAGATACTCGGCCCAACCAGAATTTAAGTTGAGCGCCGAAGTTCCCGGCCAGATACTTAGAGTTCCGCCGCTAGAATTTTTTAACCACCACGAGCTTTGAATTCCTGATCTTAATTTTTGGTGAAGCGAATCGTTCCAGTACAAGTTGTTATAGCTCACCGTTGGCACATAGGCCAAGATAACAATGTCTGGATTCACGGCACGGATCTCGTTGAAAAAAGTTTTGTTGTAAACTTGGGCTTCGGCCGGTAAAACAAGCAGATCAAAAGTTGACAAAGCGAGTTTTGTCGCTTGGCTTTCAAGATGTGATCCGGACAACAAAAAATAATTCGCCGTCCGTGGATATTTGTTGGCGTCGGTTTGAGCTTCCGTTATAAATGGGAAAAAGAGAAGGGAAGCAATGGTTAGAATTGTAATGAAGAGTTTCACAGGAATTCGACGCCCTCACCCCCCGCCGTCGCCGGGCTATGGCGGGCATGGCCTGCCCCCTCTCCCAAATGCTGGAAAACTCGGAGCATTCGTGAGAGGGGGGATTCGAATAACTAGTTTAACCAATCTAGTTCCCCCTCCCACAAACACTCAACAACCCTGTGTGTTTGGGGGAGGGGGTTAGGGGGTGAGGGTATTGTATTACTTATCATCCAACACTTTCGGATTCGGCGAAAAAAGCTTGTTCTTAATTTTCCACTGGGCAACAAATTGGCCAACGCCAACCTTGTCGCGTTTGTTGCGAATAGTGGTGGTGTCCTGCGACCATTTTAGCAGAGATTCAAAATTAATTTTATAGCGACCCTGAACAACCACGTAGGTGACTGCTTGGTCGGTTATGGCTCGGCGAACCGTGCGTTGGCTAACGCCAAACATGCGAGCGGCTTCTGAGACGGATAGTCTAATAATGTTGTTGAGAGGCATAAGCGTTTGTTAAGTTCCAAAGTAAGAAAGTCCCAAGCCCCAAGTTGGAAGTTCCAAAGTAAGAAAGTCCCAAGCCCCAAGTTGGATTTTATTCTTTAAAGTTTAGAAATAAAATTCCTTCTTGGCGCTTGTGGCTTAAAACCTTGGGGCTTCCAACTTGGGGATTGAAACTTAAAACCTTTTGGGCCTTCTTTTGTCTACACCAGTGTAGCCATAAGTGCCAAAAATGTCAAATTTGATTATTTTAGCGACTTTATATACATATCCCAGTCTTGATTTTTTCTAAGGTTTAGTGTAAATTTCTTCTGTTATTTTGGCGAAAAAATATTAAAATTTTACGCCAACTCGTGACGTTTTCTTATTTATTACGGCTTTAAGTGTGTTAGACGCTCAAGAAAAATTGATTCTCTTTAAGATTCGGGCGTTTAAAGACCAGAAAGCTTTTGCCGTTCTTTTGTCCAAGCACACCCCGGCTTTACAAAGATTTTTAAAATCAAAACTCCCTACTAAAGAAGATGCTGAAGACGCTTTTTCAATAACTATTTATCGGTTCTGGAATTATCTAACGGCGGCCGAGGTAGAAAGCGTGTCCGGATTGCTGTTCACGATTGCTAGAAGCTCGGTAGCCGAATTCTATCGGTCAAAAAAAGTCGAGCAGGTTTCGTTGGAAGGGTTTGATAAAGGTGTGAACGAAAGATTAGATGAAAAGTTAGACGCGCGAGAGTTGATTAAAAAAGAACTAAAAGAGCTTGATGACGAAACCCGAGAGATTGTTGTGATGAAATTTTTGGAAGGCTGGAGAGTTAAGGATATTGCCAAACATTTAGGCAAGTCAGAGGGTGCGACAAGAACAGCCATTTACCGCGTGATAAAAAAAATTCGTTTAAACATAAAAAAGTGTGAACAATCGCGAGATAGTAAAACTGATTAAGAGTCTGAAAGACGAGCCAGAATTTGGCGGCGGTTTTGACTTTGACAAGAGTTGGGAAAAATTTGCCGATCAATACGGGTTTGAGAAAAACTATAAAGATTTCAAAATTACCTGGAAAGATTACCTCGAATATTTCACGCATATTAGTTCCAAAGCCATTGTCCGTCCTGTCGGTGCCGCCATCGCCTCGTTGGCTTTGGTTTTGGGTGGCTGGGTGACCACTGTCAACGCGTCGTTCGGTAGTGTGCCGGGCGATTTGCTGTATCCTGTTAAGCTGGTCACCGAGCGTGTGCAAATTTCTCTTGCCGCCACTAACGAACAACGCGCCCGCTTACACACCGAATTTGCCAGCCGTCGTTTGAACGAGGTTATCGAGATCGCCGCTTCTGATCGCATTGATAAAGACGAATTAGTAAAAGAAACTGTCGAGAGTTTTAAGATTTCAATTAGCTCGGCCACCACGGCTGTTGAAAATATTGCCACCACTTCTCCAGAAGCCGCCGCAAACGTAGCTATGGTTGTTGACCAAAAAGTCGAAGCCATGAGTTCGGTTATTTCTGCTAATGAAAATTCTACTTCACTCGAAGCTCACACCGAACAATTGGCCGAGGCTCAAAACTCCACTCAAGAATCTGATCAAAAACTTACTGAAACAATTGTCACTTCAAACGAAACTATTAAGCAGGATCGTACCAATGGTTATCTTCAGGATTCGTTCAAAAAAGACATGATTGAAATCGACACTCGTAAAGCCAATCTTTTGGTTCGAGTCGCAAACATCGAAGCCGCTATTGCTGGTGGCGCGGTTTCAGATAGCTATGTCAAAAATACCGAAGTCATCACTAATACTCTTGAAACATTTGAAGATGAATTAGTCGAGGCGCGCAATTATTTCGCGGCCGGCGGTTGGCGCAGAGTGTTAGAGATTGTTACTGGTTTGAAGAATAAGTTGAGCGTGGCAGAGATGTTGGTGACTGAAATGGAGATTGAGATTAGTAGTGGGGGTTAGAGCCTCCACCCACGCCGCGAGGCGCGGCGACGCCCTCCCCCAGAGGGGGAGGGGTTCGATTTTCGACATAGTATCCCTCCCTCCTTGGGGGAGGGCGTCGGCACAACAACTAAAAGGGCCGTGGGAGGAGGCTCGAACCGTTCTTCTTCTAACTCGTCGTTGCCTAAATGACGCGTTGGAAGAGGCACTGTTAAACGCAGTACCTCCTTATCTATACAAAGTGCGCGAGGGCAAAGGTCGAACCAACGGCTGGGGCCACGCGCGTAATAACCGCCGAACCCTCCAGGCATTTGCTCGGAGAATATGGCGTTGCTCCCACGCCTTACAACGGGAGAAATAACAAATTATGCAAAATGCTTTTAAAAAGGCTTTTACGGGTGCCGTAGCCGTCTTGACCATTGTCTGGTCTGTCGGTTTGGCCAACCTTCCGATGGCCGCTCAAGCTGCAACAGCTGGCGACGTCGTTAAGGGTACAACCCTCTCCACTCTTTATTATGTTGCCGGAGATGGTTCCCGCTATGCCTTCCCGAACGAAAAAACCTATTTCACTTGGTACAGTGATTTCAGCGATGTCGTCACTTTGTCGGATTCGGCTTTGGCCGCTATCCCGCTAGCTAGCGACAACGTCGTGTACCGCCCAGGATCCCGCTGGATTAAAGTAACCAGCGATCCAAAGACCTACGCCGTTTCTACCAATGGTACTATCCGTTGGATTGAAACCGAGGCCGTTGCTTCTGGTCTTGCCGGTTCTGATTGGTCTTCCATGATTGAAGACGTTTCAGACTCTTATTTTGGAGATTACACATTGGGAACTTCCATCATGAGCGCTGAGCTTTATGATGGCGCTTTGGCTTCCGATGGTACAAACACATATCTTATTTCCGGTACAACCAAGCGCTTGGTCTCTTCCGCTGGCATGACTGCCAACCGTTATCAGACCCGCTCGGTTCTCGATGGTTCTGGCTTCAGCCTTAGCGGTTTCACCGCCGGCACTGGCCTCACTGCCGAGGAGGCCGCTCTTATTGACACTGCTCAACAGGATGGAGTTGTCGTAACCACAGATGGCGGCTTGTCCGTTTCTTTGGCTTCGACCACACCGGCTTCGGCTACAGTTCCAGACGGAGCCGATTCAGTTCCGTTTACCACTTTCAAGTTGACCGCTACCGATGGTGCTGTCACTATCGATCAGATGGTTGTTAATTTTGGTGGTGTTGCTTCGACCACAAACGTTGGTAATGTCTATCTCTATGAAGGCAATACCCGTTTGACTAATGGCCGCTCTGTCAACTCAACAACTCGCGCCGCTACTTTCAGCAGCCTTGATCTTGAGATTGCCAGCGGTGCTTCCAAGTACATCACACTCCGCGCCGACACTTCTTATGTCGCAAGCGACAGTGCTAATTTCTACTTGGCTAGTGCTGATAGTATCGTAACCGATGCTACGGTTTCCGGAAGCTTCCCGATTTCTGGCAACAACATGACTTTCTCTGATACCAATGCTGGTACTTTGACTGTTACCAAGAATGGTACTGTCAATAACCCGACTTTAGGAGAAGAGCAAGCCAATCTTGGAAAATTCCAGTTTGCCGCTACAACCGAAGGCGCAAGCCTTTTCCAAGTTGCTTTTGATATCGATCAAGCTCTTGATCACAGCAACTACAAGCTCTATCAAGATTCCGCTGTTATTGCCAATGGTACTGTTAGTGGAGATACTGTCACTTTTGCTTTGGCTACCCCAGTATCCATTGAAAAGGGCGGTGACGAAACTCTGACTGTTAAAGCTGATATTGGAGGACAAACTGGAGAGACCTTGACTACATACATTAAGTATGCTGCCGATGTTATGGCCACTGGCGCTATCTATGGCTTTAACATGAACGTCAACGTTGCCGCTGTCGACTACACAGGTTCCTCTTCAACTGAGGCTTATGTATTGACTTTGCAAGGCGGTGATTTGACTTTTGTCTTCAATGGCCCGACCGCTTCTGATATTGCTGTTGATAGCAACGATGTCACTCTCATGGAGTTTGCGATTACTGCTTCCAACTGGGTTGAGTTGCAAAATTTGCAATTTGACCTGACAGTTTCTGGAGCCGATACCACAGCCGATGACAATGACCTTCTGAACAATACTTCTGGTGAAGCTAACTATACCGATATCACCGTTCGTAAGAGCGATGGTACTGTTTGGATGGGTCCGGAAGAGCTTGATGCTACCAACGCATCAGTTGCTCACGCCGATGACCAAACACAGAATGTGGACTTTACTGATTACCAAACATTGCAAGCCGGTGATTCACTCGATCTTATCTTGACCGTTGATATTGATTCTGACACTGATTTGAACAACGACGTTGTTTATGCAGTCATCGATGTTTCTGAAATTGTTGCCGAGGATGCCAACGGTGATGCTTTGGCTGCAACTGATATTGTTCCAAGCGCCAATATTACCGGCCATAACATGACCGTCACTACATCTGCCTTGACCGTTGACGAGACTTCTACTCCAACTGCTGGCACATTTGTCATCGGAACCACAAGTGTCTCTACTATTGGTTATAGCTTTACGGCCGGTGAAGCTTCGGATATTGAAATTTCCGACGCCACCTTCATCGTCTCTGGTGACTCTGATGCTACTTATACCCCAGATCTCGACCTTGTCCCATCTGATCACGTTAGTTCCTGTTCCTTATACGATTCGGTTAGTGGTTCCTTGGTTGATGGTCCAATTGGTATTAATGCCAGTTCTACTGATGAGGCTACCGCTACCTATTCGATTCCTTTTGAAGGATTCTCTTGGACTGTTGAAGCCGGGGAATCTGCCAAGTTGGTCTTGAAGTGTGATTTGTCTCTCGTGGCTTTGGACACAACCGATGCTGCCAACGACACTTATAAGTTCTACCTCGAAACAACAGACGGCGTTCCAACCCTAACCGTCACCGATGAGGATGGCGATAGTGTTGATGGTTCCTACGACTCTGATGGCAGCGGTACGGTTGACGCAAGCGACGATACTGATTACAACACCGCCGCTAGCGGTTCGCCGACAATTACTGTTGCTGCCGCTGGTTCTTTGACTGTCGCTAGGGCCGCAGACGCCCCGGTTGCCACAATTGCATTGGGAAATTCCACCGGCGTTTCTGTTGCTAAGTACAAGTTCACTGCAACCAACGAAGCTTTCGTCGTCAACCAATTGCAACTTGTTAATTCGGCTGGCGCTACCTACGATCGCGCCGTCAACTCGGTCACCCTCTCTTACACCAACTCTGATGGTGCAACTGAAACCAAGACCGGTTATTTGACAAGCGCTATAGCTGATTTTGGAGGCTTGGATCTTTATGTTCCAACAACCGAATCCCGCTATCTGACCGTTATGGTTGACACTAACACTGTTTCCTCGACCGGTGCCACTTCTGGCGATACTTTTGACCTCGATATCGACATGCTTGCTGATACTATGCAAGCCGTTGGTGCGGGTTCTGGTACAACTGTCTACAGCGACACAGGAACTGGAATCAACGGTGGTAGTCCTACCGACATTAATGGTTCAACCATGACTCTTTATAAGACCAAACCGACCATGAGTTTGGCTTCTGGAACTCCAGATGGAGCTGCTACACCTGGCTCTAGCAAGGAAGCTCTCCGCTTCAACATTGCCGTCGATTCACGTGGTTACATCACTGTTGAGGAATTGGCATTCCAAATTGATTCTGTCTTCAATGGTACAGAAGGAACTGGCGACTGGAACGAGTGTTGGGGTGATGCTGGTGACGGCACAACCAACGCCGATGGTACTGAAGTCTATGGTATGAAGACCAGCAACTTCACTCTTTACAAGACCTCAGATTTGTCTGATCCTCTTGAGAGCGAAGATGGTGACTGGACATTGATCGAAGGAGACGCTACCGGAACAGTTTGTGAAGACGATGATGATGTTAAGTATGTTGTTCTAGATTTGAGTACAACCACTGACGATTCCTTCGAAATCGCCGCTGGTGTCACCGAGACATTCTCGTTGTATATCACAACAACTGGCGCTAGTACTTCTGCTGATGATGGTTTGCAGGTAACAATTCCTCTTACCCCAGTTTTGGCCGGAGCCGCTGGAACCGATGCTGGTATTATCTGGGTTGACGATTCTGCTTCAACAGAACTCGGCGATACTTACGTCAAGAGTTTGCCTTTGTACGGTGGCGTTCTTGTCTACTAGTAAAAGGTTTTCCTGAAAGTTTAACTTGAGGGAAATTTGAGCAAACGGGCGCGGCTTAACCGCCGCGCCCCGAGCTCATCGGGCTTTCAATAACGGTTTCGACCGGTTGAAAACCCATGCCCCTTGCGGGCAAAATATAGTCGCGACGTTCTGCCTCGGCTTAGGCTGACCGTAGCCCGATCGCGACAGATCCGCCTTCGCTCTTCGGAGCTTCGGCGGACAAGAATACGACTCATCCCCGATTGGGGAACAAAAAAACACGGCTTTCGGGCCGTGTTTTTTGGTTGAATAAAAAAGTCCCCTGGGCCGTGAGGCCCGGGGGAGAGTGTGGGCTAGAAGCAAGTCGGGTTGTTGTTCCACGGACTTCCGAAGTCGCCAGTTACGAAGGTACTGCTGGCCAGACACCAGTTGCCCCAGTCGTTGTTGGCATCACTGTCGAAAAAGTTCGGGTCAAGCGACCAAGTATAGCCCGGGTAGGATGTTGTCCAAACCACCTCGTCGAGAATAGTTCCGGTCTGGGTCGATACGATCACAGAGTCCGACGAGGTGGACAGGGTCATGTCGTAGTAACTATATTCACAGTCTGGGGCGAAGTAGCTTGAGGTGGCCACGCCCAAGACGTAGAAGTTGTTCGGGGAGATGCTCGCGGTGTAACAACCGGAGGTGGAAGCTGGTTCTGTGCCCATGGCATTGTCGAGGTTGAAGTCGGTAACCTCGATGGTACATCCGCTGGCGTTGTAGAGTTCGATCCATTCGCCGGCAGAGTCAGCAACCCGATAAGGGGTTGTCATGAATTCGGTCACCACCAAGTCTCCATATTCGAGGTTGTCGAGGGAGATTGTGGTGGTGTCGGCACCATCACAGTCGTTATCAACACCGTCGTTACAACGGTCTTCGGCGCCGGGGTAGGTGGTGGCGTCGGAGTCATCGCAGTCTGTGTCGTCCGCCACATATCCGCTCGGGGCTGTGCCGCCGCAGGCGTAGGTGGTGGTGGCGAGGTCGCCGTAGCCGTCGCTGTCGGCGTCGAGGTACCAGGTGGCGCCGCTCAAGCCCTCGTCAACCGTTCCGTCGCAGTCGTTGTCGAGGTCGTCGCAGATTTCGACAGCGCCCGGGTAGGTGGCGTGGTCGGAGTCGTCGCAGTCGGTGTTGGAGGCGACGAAGCCACTCGGGGCGACGCAGGCAACGGTGGTTTCCGTGCTGGTGGCCAGACTGTCACCGTAGCCGTCGCTGTCCCAGTCGGGATACCAGACCGTGGCGTCGAGAGCGTCGTCTTCGTCCACCGCGTCGTCGCAGTCGTTGTCAACCCCATCGCAGTATTCGTCGGCGTCGGGGTTGATGGCGGCATCGGAGTCGTCGCATTCGAGGCAGGCCATGAAGCCATCGCCGTCGAGGTCGTCGGTGCCGATCGAGCCGTCGCAGTTGTAGTCGTTCAGGTCGGAACAACCGTGGTTTTCGCTGGCGCCGGGGTGGTAGGCCGGGTCGGTGTCGTCGCAGTCGCCATCCACACTGATGTAGCCCGAGGGCTCGCTGCAGGCGGTGGTGGAGACGGCGCTGTCGCCGTAGCCGTCGGCATCGCTGTCCGCGTACCAAATGTCGGCATCGAGAGAGTCGTCTTCGTCCACGATGCCGTCGCAGTCGTGGTCTACGCCGTCGCAGTACTCGCTGGCGCCTGGGTAGGTGCTTGCGTCCGCGTCGTCGCAGTCAGTATCGGAGGCAACGTAGGCAACGGGAGCAACGCAAGCAACGTGTGCCTGTGTGGGATCACCGTAGCCATCGCCATCGGCGTCGTAGTACCAGGTGGCGGCATCGACGGCGTCGTCCTCATCGGTCGAGCCGTCGCAGTCGTTGTCGACTCCGTCGCAGTACTCGCTGGCGCCTGGGTAGGTGCTTGCGTCCGCGTCGTCGCAGTCGGTGGCATCGGCAACGTGGGCATCGGGGGCAACGCAGGCAACGGTGGCCCACGCGGGGTCGCCGTAGCCGTCGGCATCGCTGTCCGCGTACCAGATGTCGGCATCGACGGCGTCGTCCTCATCGGTCGAGCCGTCGCAGTCGTTGTCGACTCCGTCGCAGTACTCGTCGGCGTTCGGGTTGACCAAGGGGTCGCTGTCATCGCACTCTTCGCAGGCCGCGAAGCCATCGCCGTCGTTGTCGGCGTAGCCCACCGAGCCATCGCAGTTGTAGTCGTTCGGGTCAGAGCAGTCGGACTCGTCAGCGCCGGGGTTGTAGGCCGGGTCGGTGTCGTCGCAGTCTGTGTTGGAGGCAACGTGGGCATCGGGGGCAGCACAGGCAACGGTGGCCTGTGTGGGGTCGCCGTAGCCGTCGCCGTCCGCGTCCGCGTACCAGGTGGCGGCATCGACGGCGTAGTCGTTGTCGACCGTGCCGTCGCAGTCGTCGTCCATGTCGTTGCAGTACTCGCTGGCGCCGGGGTAAACGCTCGGGTCCGTGTCGTCGCAGTCGGTCGCGTCACCGATCCACGAGCTGTCTGGCGAGCTGCAGTACCAGGCCTCGGTGGCCAGATTCCCGTAGCCATCGCCATCGGCATCGTGATAGAGGGCGAAGAGGCCCGACGGATCCATGCTCGGATCATCGTCGTTTACGAGTCCGTCGCAGTCTTCGTCGATTCCGGATCCGTCGCAGTACTCGGTGGCGTATGGATGTACGACGGCGTTTGTGTCGTCGCAGTCCATGTCGTCGGTTACGTAGCCCGCTGGTTGAAGGCAGGCGATCCGAACCGAGCCGTGATCGCCGTAGGTGTCGCCGTCGAGGTCGGCGTAGTAGGCATCGGCGCCGATCGCGCCGTCTTCGTCCACCACTCCGTCGCAGTTGTCGTCGTAGCCGTTGCAGTGTTCATCCATCCCGGGGTTGATGCCCGAGTTGGCGTCGTCGCAGTCGTCGGCGTTGTCGGCGTAGCCGCTCATGTCGCAGACCATGACAACGGACACAGTGGCGTCACCGTAGCCATCGCCATCGGCATCGGTGTAGCCGGGCACGGCATCGATGGCGAAGTCGTCGATCTCGCCGTTGCAGTTGCTGTCGAGACCATCGCAGAACTCGACAGCGTCCGGATGGACGCTTGAGTCTGTGTCGTCGCAGTCGGTGGCATCGGCAACGTGGGCGGCGGGGGCAACGCAGGCAACGGTGGAGTTGGCTGGGTCGCCGTAGCCGTCGGCATCGGCATCGAGGTACCAGACGTTGGTGCCGGTGGTGTCTTCGTCGACGTCGCCATCGCAGTCGTCGTCGAGGCCGTTGCAGGTCTCGGCGGCGTCGGGGTGGATGGCGGCGTCGGCATCGTCGCAGTCGGTGGCATCGGCAACGTGGGCGGCGGGGGCAACGCAGGCAACGGTGGACTGTGTGGAGTCACCGTAGCCGTCGCCATCTGCGTCCGCGTAGAACTCGGTGGTGGTGTCTTCATCGACGGCACCATCGCAGTCGTCGTCGAGGCCGTTACAGGTCTCGGCGGCGTCGGGGTGGATGGCGGCGTCGCGGTCGTTGCAGTCGATGGACTCGGCATAGCCGTCGTTGTCGAAATCGACGGTTTTGTTGTCGATTTCGCCGGTGTCGTCTTCCTTGGGGCAGCCAGTGCTGACCACGAGGAGGATAGACAGGATGATGTGAAGGAACGGGCTCTTCATCTCGTTCTCCTTGGGTAAGGGGGAGTGGAGCTTACGCAATCAAATTTTCCTTTATTTATTCGATTTGCGCAAGGTGTCAAGTTAGCAGAAAAGGGAGGTGGGGTCAAGGTTGGGTGGCTTCGATTGCCCGACATCGATACCTCCTCCTGCCGGCGCTACGCGCGGCTAGTCCTCCCCCAGGGAGGGAGGAATGAGAATTTTGGGCCGGCGCTGCGCGCGGCTAGTCCTCCCCCAAGGAGGGAGGAGTTCGATGTTTTTGACGATTTTTTTTGATCTTTTGCCATCAAAAAATAAAAAAAGTCCTCGGCCGGGTGGCCGAGGGGGAAGTGGTGGTCAGGGACAGGAGTTGTTGTTCTCGCCCGGGGTTCCGAAGTCTTCGGGGGAGTACACATGCTCTGTTTCCCAGCACCAGTTGCTGATGTTGTTGTTCGCGGTCGGGTCGTAGGCCTCGAGGTCGAGCGACCAGGAGTGGCCGGCTTCGATCTCCTCCCAAAAGATCGAGTCGAGGAACTCACCATCGGCCGTGGTGATTTTCAGGGAGTCGTAGGCCGAGATGGTGGTGGCGCTCACACTGAAGGAGCAGTCGAAGTCGTCAGACTCCGCGGATGAGACGGTAAGATAGCCGCCGCTCGGGGCGCTCGCGGAGCACCCTTCGACGAGCTGGCGCTCGCCGCCGTAGGCGTTCTCGAGATAGAAGGGTTCGACATCGATCGTGCACTCGCTCCCATTCCAGAGCTCGAACCACTGCGGGGAGCTCGTGGGCGCGGCCATGACCTCGGTCAAGACCAGATCGCCGAAGCGCAGATCGCCGAAGGCGATCGGGCCGCCGTCGACGCCATCGCAGTCCTGATCCACGCCGTCGCGACAGAGAACCTCCTCGGCGCCAGGGTTGACATCGGGGTTGGTGTCGTCGCAGTCGGTGTTGGTGGCAACGTGGGCGGCGGGGGCAACGCAGGCAACGGTGGGGTTGGTCGGGTCGCCGTAGCCGTCGTTGTCTCCGTCGTAGTACCAGACCGGGATTTCGATCCCGTTGTCGACCTCGCCGTCGCAATCGTTGTCGATCCCGTCGCACAGTTCTTCGGCGTCCGGGTTGACGTGTGGATCGGTGTCATCGCAGTCGGTGTTGTTGCTGACGTGATTCGACGGCTGGAGACACGCGCGGAGCATCGACTCGGGGTCGCCGAAGCCGTCGTCGTCGGCATCGAGGTACCAGGTGGGTGCATCGAGAGCATCGTTGTCGACCTCACCATCGCAGTCGTTGTCGATCCCGTCGCAGAGTTCGTCGGCGTTCGGGTGGATGCTGGGATCGGTGTCGTTGCAGTCGTCCGTGAATTCGAAGCCGTCACCATCGGCATCCATCGGTGGCGGGGCGGGGAGACAGCCGGTGAGGAAGATGGCGAGAAGCAGGAGGCGGATGAACATGGCAGTGGTCTCTCCACAGGTGAGGGAAGGAGCGTCTTTGTGCTTTTGAAAGTAGCGGGTTTTGGGGGGATTGTCAAGATGGCCTCATCTTCGATCCCTCACCCCCTCTTCGACTACGATACCCTCACCCCCTCTCCCTCGATCAGACATCCGATCCCTCACCCCCTAACCCCCTCCCCCAAACACACAGGGTTGTTGAGTGTTCGTGGGAGGGGGGACTAGATTGGTAAGACTAGTTATTCGAATTCCCCCTCTGCCCGCCGTATTTTCTATAGGCGGGAGAGGGGTTGGGGTGAGGGGTCGAAATTGAAGGCGGGAGAGGGGGCGCGCAAGGCTTGCCTGCTCAGCCGATTTATCTTATAATTTAACCACTATGAACAAGCCAAAAATTCCTCTTTTGTCCATATTGTTTGCTATTGCCGTGGTGGTTTTGATCGCTATTGGGCTTATTTGGAAGTTTAATCTTTTCGCGGTAAAACCAGCTGATACCACATCAGATTTTTTGACTTACGTTGATCATGGTTTTGAGGACAAAGACCGCGTCGAGCTTGAGCAAAAAATTTTTGATCTTGAAAACAGTCTCGCGGCTGACGAAGCGCTTGCTAAGGATCTTTCCCAATGGTTGCGACTTGGAAACCTGAAATATCAGCTTGGAGATTTGGCCGGGGCTAAAGAAATTTACGAAACAAAAATTTTAAAAGACCATCCAAGCGATGCCGCGGCTTTGGAAAATTTGGGGCAAACTCTTTATGAAATGCAAGATTATGCCGGTGCCGAGCTTAAATGGCGCGCGGCGATTTCGGTTAATCCATGGGAGGTCACTTATTTAAAACTAACTAATTTAATTGAAGAACATTTTCCAGCTCGTACCAGCGAGATTCAAGAAATTTTAGAGGAAGCGATCGCGAACATTGGGCAGACTCCTGGTTTGCTTAAAAATCTTGGAATGTGGTTTGAAAATGACGGGCAGTATGATTTGGCTTTGGATCATTATAAAGTAGCTAAACAATTAGCGCCTGACGATGAAGGGATTAATGAGTTGATCGCGGGGGTGAGGGAGAAGATGAGATGATCGGGTTCGACGCCTCCTCCTGCCGGCGCTGCGCGCGGCTAGTCCTCCCCCAGGGAGGGAGGAATGCGAATTTTGGGCTGACGCTACGCGCGGCTTGGGTTCCCCTGAAGGGGAAGCGGGTTTTTTAGAGATACTATTATGTCAGAGATTCCGAGAATGAATTTGTTAAAATTTAGAGATCGACGCCGAAAATTAAGAACGAACAATACTAAAGCAGAACAGGTTCTTTGGGGGCGTTTAAGGAGAAAACAATTGGGAGTAACGTTTTCAAGGCAAATAGGGATTGAAAATTTTATTCCTGATTTTTGTTGCCGAAGCCGAAAGAAGAAGTCATAAATCAAATCAAAAAAGCCCTCTCGTAAACTCGTCCTCGAATTCCTCCCCCTCTGGGGGAGGACTAGGCCGCGCCCGCCACGGCGTAGACCAGGAGGAGGTATCGTATGTCTAAAAAAATTTTTTCCTCAATTTTCCTCTCTTTTTTCATCGTCTCAACTGTTTTCGCGCAAACTCCTAATGACAGTTTCATAAGTAGTCAATGGTATCTCGACCAAATCAAAGCTTACTCGGCTTGGGATCAAGAAACCGGCTCGGAGCAAGTTGTCGTGGCTGTTTTGGATACTGGAGTTGATTTAGATCATCCTGATTTGATTGAACAAATTTGGACGAACAAGAGCGAGGTTGCTGGTGACGGAATTGACAACGATCATAATGGTTATATTGACGACGTTAATGGTTGGGATTTTGTTCAAGGAGACGCTTCGCCTTTGCCTGAAGTTCGCGGCGGATCTTTTGATGTTGATGCTGTTTCGCACGGAACTTTTGTGGCCGGAATTATTGGCGCGACTTCTGATAATAATGAAGGGATTGCCGGACTTAACTGGCGGATTCAAATAATGCCGATCAGAATTCTTGATCGCCTTGGTTCGGGTTCGTCATTTGATGCGACCAAGGCTGTGGAATACGCCGTGGCCAATGGCGCCGATGTTATTAATTTTAGTTTGGTTGGAAACGATTTTGATCCAAGTTTTTGGCGAGCGGTTAAAGAGGCTTATGAAGCCGGAGTGATTATGGTGGCGGCGGTTGGCAACGAGAGCGCGAATTTAAACAAAACTCCGTTTTATCCGGCCTGTTTTAAAAGCGAGGATGGAGTTGAAGATTATGTTATTGGTGTAAGCGCCACGGACAGTGAAGACAAGTGGGCGACCTTTTCTAACTACGGCTCGAATTGCGCTGATATTGCCGCCCCCGGAGTCTCGATTTACAGCACCTTGTATCAAAGTGACGAAGTTCGTGATTTGGACGATTACTATGGCGGTGATTGGGACGGCACTTCGGTGGCCGCGCCAATGGTTTCCGGGGCCGCGGCGCTTTTGCGGGCGGCTTATCCGGGAATCACTCCAGAGCAAGTAAAAATAGTTTTACAATTGGCGGTTGATCCGGTTTTAGAGAAGGGCAGCGAAGCGGCCGGTCAGCTTGGTTCCGGACGTTTGAACTTATCTCGAGCGCTCGAGCTTGGGGCAAGCTTTGCTTCGCCGGCAAGCGCGACCACTGTCAAAAATTCCAGCGGACTTTTAGCGGTTGCTCCGGCCGGGGATTCGTCGCTGATTCGGTTGGTTGATTCGGCGGGAAATTTACGATCGGAATTTTATGCTTTTGATCCGGATTTTGATGGTGGGGTTCGTGTCGCGGTTGGCGATGTTGATGGTGATGGGGTTGATGAAGTTGTTGCCGGCGCCGGCCCCGGCGGCGGTCCGCAAGTTCGTGTTTTTGAGATTGACGGAAGTCTGGTTGGACAATTTTTTGCTTACGGCTCATCAACCACGCATGGAATTTTTGTTGGTGTCGGCGATTTGGATGGTGACGGCGTTGACGAAATTTTGACTTCGCCGGACGCTGGCGGAAACGGCGAAGTGCGTTGGTTTGAGTTAAATAGCGAGCAAGACGGATTTGTTAAGCCGTTTGGAAACTCCAGCGCCAGTTTGCGCGTGGCGGCTGGTGATGTTGATGGAGATGGTCGCGATGAGCTCATTGTTGGAACTGGTCCGGGCGGTCGGCCCACGGTTTTGCTTTTCGATGGAAACGGAACTTTCTTGTATTCTTTCGATGCTTACGCCACCACTTACGACCGCGGTATTTACGTCGAAGCCGGCGATCTTGACGGCGACGGCAAAGACGAGATTGTCACCGGAACCGACTACGGCGGCGGTCCGCATGTCCGCGCCTTTAAATCGACCGGCGCTTTGGTTTCGACGTTTTTTGCTTACGACGAAAATTTTCGCGGCGGTGTTCGCATCGCTCTCGCCGACCTTGATAATAACGGTACCGCCGAGATCTACACCGCTGCCGGCCCCGGAGGCGGCCCGCATGTTCGTGTCTTTAACGCCAGTGGCAGTGCCATTGGCGGCTTCTTCCCGTTTTCAGATTCATTAAAAGATGGTATATTCATAGCAGGTTGGTAAAGATAAAAATAAAAAATATGAGCGATTATATTTCTGGTAAAAAAAATATTTTAATCACTGGCGGCGCCGGTTTTCTTGGTTCTTACTTGTGCGAGCGTCTTTTACGCGAAGGCAATCATGTTATTTGCGTTGATAATTTTTCCACCGCGCATCCTCGCAATATCGAGCATTTCACCTCGAATCCCGATTTTCAGTTTTTGCGATTGGATATAAATCAGCCGTTTGATTTGGAGTCTTTCAAAGAGCTCGCCGACTTTAAAATCTCTTTTCAAGGCATTCAAGAGATTTACCACCTGGCTTGCCCAATGTCGATTAAAAATTTCGATCAATTTAAAATCCAGACGTTGCTTTCCAACTCGGTCGGCAATTATCATGTTTTGGAAACCGCGGTTAAATACCGCTCGAAAATTCTTTTGGCTTCGAGTTCGGTTGTTTACGGTCCGCGCAGTGATGACAAAAAGATGTTTAAAGAAAGCGATCTTGGTTGCGTCTCGCACCTAACTCCGCGCGGCTGTTATGATGAAGGTCGCCGTTTTTCCGAAACCATGTTTGATACTTATCGACAAGTTCATGGTATTGATGCTAAAATCGCCCGCGTTTTCAGAACGTACGGTCCGCGCATGCCGCTTTTTGACGGTCAGCTGATTCCTGATTTTGTCCTAAACGCCATTGAAGGAAAAGATTTGGTGATTTATGGCGATGAAAATTTTGTCACTTCGCTTTGCTATGTTCAAGACATGGTTGATGGTCTTGTTCGAGTCATGAAAACGCCAGAGGGCCATGGACCAGTGAACCTTGGCAGCGATTACGATGTCAAAATGATTGATGTTGCCAATAAGATTATCCAAATGGTTGGCTCAAGCTCAAAAATCAAATTCGAAGGACGTTTGGTTTTCTTAACCGAACTCGGTCTCCCAGATATTTCCAAGGCCAAAGAACTCGGTTGGTTGCCGCTTACTCGACTCGAAGATGGTTTGGCAAAGACTATTGAATATATTAAAGCGAATAAGATTTTGTTGACGACGTTGGAATAGCGGTGTTACGAATCACGAATTGCGGCACGAATTCACGAATGTCGGAATGGTAATTCCAATATTCGTGAATTCGTGTCAAGATTCGTGATTCGTAACATAATTATGCAAATTACCATAATCATCCCGGCTTATAACGAAGCCCGTTGGATCAAAAAAGTTGTGGAGGAAGTTCGGGCGGCTGGGTTTCAGACTGTCGTGGTTGACGATTGCTCAAAAGACGAGACCGCGGCTTTGGCAGAGAGCGCCGGGGCGGCGGTTTTGCGTCATGTTATTAATCGCGGTCAGGGCGCGGCTTTGCGGACCGGGACAAATTGGGCGCTTGAAAATGGCGCTGAAATTGTTGTTCACTTCGACGCCGATGGGCAGTTTCGAGTTTCTGATATTGAACGTTTGGTTAAACCGCTCGCGGCCCACGAGGCCGAGGTGGTTTTCGGATCGCGTTTTCTTGATAACACTACCAAACTTCCGTGGAGCAAAAAAAATCTAATCATGCCATTAGCTCGATTGGCCAACAAAATTTTGTTCGATGCCGAACTCACTGATCCACAATCCGGTTTTCGAGCCTTTACCGCCGATGTTGGTAGGGAAATCAAGTGGCGACAAGATCGCATGGCTCACGCTTCAGAGATTCTTGGCGAGATAACGCGTCGTCGTCTGCGTGTCGTGGAGGTTCCGATCACTGTTGTTTATCACGAGTTTGGTCAAGGTTTCTCAGGAGGTTTCAAGATTTTAAGAGATATATTTATAAAAAAGTTGAGCTAAAATTATGTTTCAAGTAATTATCGCCATAGTTGTCATCGTATTTTTTCTCGCCAAACTTTTTTGGCAGAAAAATAAAAAAGCAATCTCGATTGGAGAGTTTTATTTCTGGCTAATTTTTTGGTTGGCGTCTCTTGTCCTCGTGGTCTTTTTGAAACAACTCGATGCTTTTGTGAGCTCTCTCGGCTTCTCCGTCCCAGCAATTCAGGTCGCCGCCTACTTGGCCATTGCTGTTTTGTTCTATCTGATCTTCCGAGTCCGCCTCAAACTCGAAAAAACACAGGAGGATTTAACCAAACTGAACGAAGCACTGACCAAGTTAGTCAAGAAGTAAAAGGGAAAAAAGCTTGGGTGTTACGAATTTGCGAATTTGACTGCGAATCTACGAATATTGGTGGTTAAAAATTCGTGGTTATTCGTTGATTCGTAGATTAGTAGCCAAATTCGGAAATTCGTATACAAACATGAAAATAGCTCAAGTCGTCTCAACCTACCCACCTTATCGCGGCGGCATGGGGGCCGTGGTTTTTGAGTATACGGAAAGACTCCGCGCGCTCGGTCATCACGTTCATGTTTTTACTCCGCGCTACGAAAAAACCGTTGGCGATCCCGATTATGTTCATCGCGTTCCTTCGCCGTTGCATTTTGGAAACGCCGGTGTTGTGCCGTCGCTCGCTTATCGTTTAAAAGGTTTTGATATTGTTCATCTTCATTATCCATTTTTTGGCGGAGCCGAGCCGCTCATTGTCCGCAAGTATTTGCAACCGCGCCAGCCGCTCGTCATGACTTATCACATGGATAACAAGAGTTCAGGTTTGAAGAATTTGATTTTCGATGCCCATCGCCGAGCGATCTTGCCGTGGATTGTTGAGCGTGCTGATAAAATTTTAGTGAGCTCACAGGAATACGCTGAGAGTTGCGCTCTTAGCGATGTTCCCGGGGCTCTTGATAAACTTGAAGTCGTGCCGTTCGGAATTGATCTTGAAATTTTTCGTCCTGGTCGCGACGAAGCTTTCCGCGAGTCGCTTGGACTTTCAGCCGACGAGCCGGTGCTGTTTTTCATTGGTGGACTTGATCGCGCTCATTATTTTAAAGGATTACCTGTCTTGATTGAGGCCCTTGAGGGTTTAAAAGAAAAGCCATGGAAACTGGTTGTTGCCGGAGATGGAGATCTGCGCGATATTTTTGTCGCTCAAGCTCGAACCGTCGGCCTTACAGATCGGATTTTGTTCATTGGTTCGATTGCCGAGGCCGACAAGCCGCGCGCTTATCGCGCCGCTGATATCCACGTTTTTCCGTCCATCGATCGCTCCGAGGCCTTTGGTCTTGTTGCCCTCGAAGCCGCTGCAAGCGGTATTCCCTGCGTTGCCTCGAGTTTGCCTGGCGTCCGAAGTGTGGTAAAACACGAGGAGACCGGTCTCTTAGTCGAATCAGAAAAGCCTGTCGAACTCCGCGCCGCCATCGAACGCCTGCTCGACGATCATGAACTCCGAGTTCGTCTCGGAGCCAGCGCTCGCGCTCGTGCCGAGCGGGAATTTGCCTGGAGTCCATTAATTAGTCGCTTAGAAATGATATATAAAAAAGTACTGCAAAACAGCTGTGATTCGTAAACATAAAAAATTTTTTGACCCCTTTTTATTAGTAGATTCGGAGAAATTCGTTGATTCGTAACATTATGAAAATAGTCGTCATCACAAATCTCTATCCGCCCATTAGCCGCGGTGGAGCAGAAAGAGTGGCTCAACGCATTGTTGGTGAGCTAGTTCGTCGTCGCCACAACGTCGTGGTGATTTCTTCAATGCCGCTTTGTGATGGGGCCATGGGACCCGAGGTTCGTGAAACTGTCGGTGAAACAGTCTACCGTTTTTATCCGCTCAATTTGTATCATGTTTTAAAAGACTTTAAATTCCCATATCTTGTCCGTGCCCTTTGGCATCTTATTGATTTATTTTCCGCAAGTAGTGCTAAACGAATTGAAAGAATTTTGAGCGAAGAAAAACCAGATGTAGTTTTGACTCATAATCTTAAAGGTATTGGTCTTCGCGTCCCTCGTGCCATTCAACGTCTTGGGCTTCCCTGGATTCATACCTTGCATGATGTCCAACTCTCTGTTCCAAGCGGCCTTTTGATTTATGGCCACCGTCTTAATCCAATGGAGATGATTTTGCGTCCGTTTTACGAGGCGGCCGTGCGCGGAGTTTTTGGCAAACCTGATTTGGTAATCTCGCCGTCAAAGTTTCTCGCGGATTTTTATTTGGCTCGAGGTTTTTTTCGAGATGTCGCTCTTCGGGTTATGGCTAATCCAGCGCCTGAGCGTGAATTTTCGACCCGTGGTCCGCGCCAGCCCGGTCCCCTGCGAATTTTGGTTGCTAGCCAACTCGAGCGGCATAAAGGAATTTTGGAAATCCTCGAAGCGATTAATTTACTCGAATTTCCGCTCGAGCTTCATGTTGCCGGCGACGGTACTTTGGCTCAGCTAATTCAATCTCGATCAAAAGAAGATAAACGCGTTATCTATCATGGTTTTGTTTCGTCCTCAAGTTTGGGTCAGCTTTTTGAAATTGTCGATACGGTTGTTGTGCCATCAAAGTGTTACGAAAATTCGCCGACGATTATTTATGAAAGTCTACAATCCGGTTTGCCGGTAATCGCTTCAAACATTGGCGGAGTCGGCGAACTCATCAAAGATGGTGAACACGGATTTTTGGTCGAACCGGGGAGTGCCGAGGCCTTGGCAACGGCGATCAGAAAGCTGGCTGCGGCCAAAGACGAATTTCGTGCGAAAAGTGATGATATTCGCGCGGCTTCGTTTAGGTATTCATTAAAAAGTTATGTTGATAATTTGGAAGGGGCAATAAATGAGATTAAAGGAAGAAAAAAGCCACATAACCCATGATCACAGATTGTTTAGTAAAATAAAAACAGCCGATGTTGGCTGTTTTTTGTATTTTTAAAAAATTTATCTTTCGTACTCAAATATTGTCACTTTGCCATTTTCCACGCTCCACCAATTATCCGTGGTCGTCTTTGCCACCTCGATAATTCTCTCCGACTGCCACCAATAATCACTCACCAAATAATAAGCTTTATCAACCCCAACCAAATCCATTGCCGCCTCAACCGTTTCGCGCGACGGACGCTCGTTCATGTTTAAAAAATACTGATAGAGCTCGCAACCGGTTGGGATCGGATAATAGAATTGCTCGCCAAAATAACGCGTGAACCCAAATTGTTTCAGGGCCGCCGCCGCGGTCGATTGATTGGCAAGGACGATGAAGTCAGTGTTACCCGCGTCTTTTTCAACATCGAGCGAGGCGGCAAGATCGGCTTGGCCCGTGTTGTATCCATGACTTGATTCATAAGCATCGTAGCGCGGGTAAGTGAAGTAGAAAGACGAGACTATTAGAGCCGAGAGCAGGGCGGTGAAGCCCACTTTTAAGACCAGAGGTTTTTCCTGAATTGCGTTCGCAATTCTTCCGGCGAAAATTATGACAAATGGCAAAAGCGAGAAAATCAAAAGTGGCAAAAGCCGCTCGGTGTAGTTGCCGCGTTCGTAGTCGATAAGAAAAGAAAAGTCCACGGCCGAGCGCATGATAAGGTAGTTAATAAGAAGGATTGCCGATATGGCCAGGCAGACGCGGAGTTGCTTTAAAAGATCTTTTCGAACAAAGAAGATTCCAACTACCGCTCCAATAATTACTAAAAGAATTTGATTCCAGCCAAAAAAGTAAACAAAATCAAGCAAAGGGGAAAATCTGTTTTCCAGGAAGAAATCGAGACCTAAGTTGTGGACAAGTTGCAGGGGCGAGAGAGCCGCCCAATTTAGGTTCAAACCTTGCCCAGACCTCAAGCTGTTCAAGGCGAACGAGGCCGGCAGGGCAAACGATCCGGCTAAAATAACCAACCAAGAATAAGCTCTCGCTAATTTCGGGAATTTTTGTTTTGGATCGTTTGGATCAGCGGCGAGCAGGGCAACAAAAAGCATGGCCGGAATTCCGGCAATGGGGTGAATAAGCAAGGCGGCAACAGCTCCAAGGATCAGGGGCCAAATAGGAAGATTGTCCCTATCCATGATTCGCGGCACAGCCATCAGGATGAGAAGGACAAACCATAGATTTCCGAGACTTTGCGGAGTGGTAACAATAAATGAAGAGAGCGGAATTAGAAAAAGAAAAGGTAGAGTTCGCGCGGCCGCGGTTTTTTCTTTTAGCAAATGAGCGGCCGCGGAGATCCAGGCTAGCGGAAGCAAGAGCGCGGTAAGTAGAGGGACTAAAAGTTTGTCAGCGAGATCAATTGGAATTTGAAAACCATGATACAAAAATAAAACGATCGAATATTGGCCGATGTAGTAAAACGGTTTTGGGGTGATTGTTCCAAACTCGGCGATGTGGCTCTCGGTGGCTTGGTGAATGAACGAATCAAAACCATAACCGATCGGAAAAACCAAAAAAGCGACAGACAAGAATGTGAACAGAGCAAAAACAATAAGAGGAATTGTGAGCGAACGTTCTTGTCCGCGCGAGGCCAGACTCACAAGTAAAATCATGGCTAATCCAAAAACCAGAAAAACCGCCGGGGTTACCGCAAGCCATGGGGAACGAATAGCTTCGAGGGTTGCCGCCTTAATAATTAAAAGTTCTGTGACAGTTAAACCGGCAATAATAGCCGCAATCACCAACCAGGTTTTGTTTTTGATCTTGTGCCGAAGGTCGACAAGAATTTCGTGGTCGGAAGATGGTTTTTTCACGGCCTCCGGATTCCTTTGCCATAAAATCCAGACAATGGAAGGTAGGGCTAGAATTAGAACAGTGATAATTGGTTTAGAAAGTTCCGCTAGGTAATAAGCGGCCGAACCAACGATGGCAAATATTGAGAGAATTGAGAAAACACCAAAAAACCAATGAACTAACCGTTCTTCTCGTGGTACGGCGGCTTGGCCGAGTTTTGGAGATATCAAAAATACAAAAAAAGCCAACAAAACAGGACCCAAAATTTCGGATTGAAAAATAAAAGCATTAGCTATGAAAATTACTAGGAAAATTACGCTAATGGTGGTAAACTTCATATAGTGATTACGGATTTTGGGGATATACAGATATACGGATCCAGAGTTCGATAGTTTGTATATTCGTATATCAAGAAAGATTCGTAATCACTCTATCACAAAATCATGTTTTCCAAAATAAACAATTTTTTGAAGCATTTCCATCCTTCAGCCGAACGCGATCCGTATCGGCTGTTTCCGCATGATCATCTGATGAAATATATTTTTTTACCGCTAATTCCGAAGTTTGTCACTCCAAATCAAATTACAATCGTTCGTTTTATCATGACTCCGGTGGTTCTTTGGTTTTTGTATATCGGAAATTATTCCGTCGGCGTTCCTTTGTTTTTGCTCGCGGCTTTCACCGATGCTGTTGATGGTTCTTTGGCTCGCGTTCGGAAACAAATTACTCCATGGGGGACGGTTGCCGATCCGATCGCTGATAAGCTTTTGATCGGATTAGTAGTTTTGTTGTTCGTGATTCAGTACTTTGGTTTATTTTTCGGATTGCTGATTTTGTTTTTCGAGATCGTTATCATTACTGGCGGAATTATTCGTCGAAACCAAGGAAAATTTGTCAGCGCCAATGTTTTTGGAAAAATAAAAATGTTTTTGCAGGTCGCGGGAGTTTTGTTTTTGTTTGTTTCTCTTTGGATGAACATTGATTTATTCCGCAGTTTTTCTTTCGCGACTTTTACCGTAGCGATTCTTTTTGCCCTTTTGAGTTTACTTTCTTATGGGATTTAAAAACCGCGATTTAATTGTCCTGGCTATAGTGGGGGCAGTTTTTTTCGTTTCAGTTTTAATTTTAAATGGAGTTAGTCCAACCTACTCTTCACCCGATGAAACCGCCAATGCTTTTTTTGCCCAAACTTTTGCCTCGCAAGGACGACTGTATTCGTTCGAGTCACTGAACACGTTTCTGGGAGATATTCTGTTTCCTCGCAGTATTATTTCACTCGAAGGTCGCCTGCTTCCGGTTGGTTTTTTAGGAGCGCCATTGATTTTCGGAGTCCTTATTCGTTTTTTCGGTTTTTGGAGTTTGGGTTTGTGGACTCCGATTTTTGCGGTTCTCGCGGTTTTTGCCTGGTACGCAATTTTTAGAAAAATTTTTGATCGGCAAGTTGGTTTATGGTCGGCCCTGTTGTTATTTGTTCATCCGGCCTGGTGGTACTGGACCGGTCGTCCGCTCATGCCAAACGTGAGTTTTGTTGCTTTCGTGATTTTCTGCGGATTCTTTTTAATTGTTCGACCACTGCAATCGTTGAGAAAAGATTTGGTTTGGTTGGATTTTGTTTTGTCAGGAGTTTGTTTGGCCCTCTCGGTTTGGTTTAGGAGTTTTGGGATTCTTTGGTTTTTGCCAATTTTAATCGTCGGGATCATTGTCTTCCGGAGATTTTTTTCTTGGAAAACTCTTCTTCTCGCCGTTGTTTCGTTTTTGTTGGCCTTGACCCCGATTTTGTATTTTAACAACTCGCTTTACGGCGCGCCGTGGAAAACTGGCTATACCGTCGAGATCCCCGCCGCCAACAAGACCGTCGAGATCACATCGTCGGTCGAGACAGTTGTTGAGCTTCCGGAGTTTGTTTTGCCTTTTGGTTTTCATCCTCGTACCGCGGCTCGAAATGTCTGGAATTACGGTCTGTTAATGTTTTGGTGGTTGACGATTCCGGCAGCAATCGGTTTTGTGTTGTTATTTTTTGAGAAAGACAAACATCGTCTTTGCCGAAATCGTTTTTACGCGGGAGCTTTTGTTTTTTTGGTTATTTGGCTTGGAATAATTTATGGCAGTTGGACAATTCATGATAACCCAGGTCTGTCCATCATAACCATTGTCAACTCATATACTCGATACTGGCTGCCGATTTTTATTCTGACGACACCGTTAGTTGCTTTGGTTTTAACAAGAGTCGGGGTTTTGGTTAAAAAGTTTGGTGGTTTGGCGTCGGTCTTGGTTTTTGCTCTAATTGCTATTCTTGGTTTTAATATTGTCTTTCTGTCTTCGGCTGACGCGCTGTGGCCAATGCGGGCCAGATTAATTGAAGCCGCGACTATTCATGATCGCGTTTTGGCGATCACTGAAACAGATGCTGTGATTATAACCGACCGCGGCGATAAATACTTTTTCCCCGAGCGTCGAATTCGCTATCCGCTCCGCGACGAAACGACTTATGCTTTGATGCCCAGCATTGTTGAGCAAGCTCCGCTGTATTATTTCGGGATTACCTTTCCAGAGATCGATATGGAATATTTGAACGAAGAGAAGTTGAAAGGACTTGGATTAAAAATTGAGTTTATTGAAACTTTTGGCGAGGAGTCGATGTATAGAATTTTTAGAGTTGAGTAAAATATGAAAAAGAAAACCATCTCTACAAAATTAAGGTTTCGTTCAGCCTCGGCCGAACTCCTGCGTTCAATAGTTCTGTCAGGGGGTCGACTTCAGATCCCCAAAGGAAACAAGAAAAATTTTTGGCAAAATCTCCATCGATTAAAAGAGCTAGGACTTTTGGTTTTTAGTGAGCGAAAAAAGGAAATAGTCAACGTAGGACTGACCGACACCGGGTTGGTTGAGTTCTTTAAATTGAATATTTATTATTCGGTGCCTTTACCAGAGGGGCGTGTTTGCTTGGTAGTTTTCGATATCCCTGAGAAATACCGAACCGAACGGCTACGGCTGACCTTTTTTCTAAAACGCTTTGATTTTGAAAGATTGCAGAAAAGTGTTTGGTTTTCGCCCTTTGATGTTTCTGAAGATTTGAGGAAATTTTTGGAATTGACGAAATTTGAGAGGTGGGTTTATGTGTTTGATGCTGACTTGCCTTAATTTTTTGACTCATAATTATGCCGATCGGCAGACTAATGAGGTCGTTTGCCAATTTATTTGCTAATTTTACAGCAAAAAAAGACTCGCTACCTCATTAATCTGCCGATCGGCAGATTAATGAGGTGGGTTCATTCAATTTCTTTAATCCTCGCCAATCTAAAAAACAACTTATTGTGTCCGAACATCTTCAAAACTTTTCCCTCAAATTCGTTCAACTCGTGATAATCGCGACCCCGATTTTTATTTTCTTCTATCTTTTAAATATAAACTTTGTCCCAAATGGGGTTTTTGAAATCTCCAAAACCGTCAACGAGCGCTCTCCTTATGTAAACGATCTGGCTCCGGGCGATCGGGTCGAATTACCGACCCAAGAACCCGACGGCACTTGGTCTCAAAAAATCATTGATGACCCCGCCTTCTTTTTTGTCCACCCTCAACGCTTTTTTAATAAAGGCGAGCTTGAAATTCGTTTTAAAAATACTAACGTCCCATTTGTCGAACTCGGAGTTTTGGCCGACACCACCACTGGCGCGTACACCCTCGAGCCCATTCAGAATTTAATCATCGATAATTCCAACTGGTTAAAAATCATCTCTGATGGACAAATCCTTTTGCAACGCCAGCAAAAGTTTGTCTCGATTGAAGACTTCTTAGAAAACCTTCCGAACCGCTCCGAAATCGCGACTTATCATTTTGATCTTAATGAACCGTATCGCTTACCAGATTACGTTTCGTCGCCAACCGTTGTTAATCAGGAAATTGCTTTGCGCGGCAGCCATGAGTTTTATACTTACATCAAAAACGAAATTTTGAATTACGAGTTTGTTTTTGTTGATGAAAATTTTCGGGTTGGCGACGATGAAGTCTCTTTGGTGGTTGTTGATGAAAACAGCACCGTGATTGGCGAGATCCAAGTTGCCGATAGCGACGAGGTGTTTAGTGTCTTAACGGCAAAAATCGAAATTCCGAATTTGCCCGAAGGTGTTTATAAAATTCAGATGAAAGCCAGTGACGATATTGTTTTCCGTTCGGTCGCTACCAGTCAACAAAAAATGACCTTCCTAAACCATCTTTGGATTAGCCAAGCCAACAATCGTGTTGCGAATTTTGAAACACCGGCCGCGGCCATTACCAATGGAACAATCCTGCGTTTTTCTACTCACTTGGCAAAAGCCGCTCAAACGGTTTTAGTCAACGGTCAGGATTCTGTGGTTGTGTCAGAGCCGTTTTTTGAGTATCAATATTATTCATCAGAGATTGGCCCATTCGAGGTCTCTGCTTCAAACTCGAAGGATCTTTTGATCAATACTGACGGTTATTTAGCTCTCCATGAGTGGCAATACTTTAATCCCGACCCCGTCCGCCTAACCGCTCAAACCGATCTCGACCGTCTTGGAATCAACTATCTCGTCGCTAATTACACTCCGCCAACTATTGATGGCGAGTGGTTGATTGGTCGCGCCAAGTTTGATCTCACAAACGCCGCCTTTGATCTCAATACTTGGAAATTTGTTTTCTCGCTTCCAACCGTTGACGAACCCGATCGCGAGTTTTTATTAAATTCGATTGACACGAAACTTTATCGCGATAAAACCTCCTTTGTCGATTTTTTGAGAAAAATAAAACAATATGTTTTTTAAAAAACACAAGGAATTTCATCCGGTCGAGATTGTTTTAAGGACAGTGTTTTTGACGTCGTTGATCTCGTTTCTGGTTTTCTTGACTCTCGACCTTCTTCGTCCGGGTTTTGTATCCAGAACAATTTCTGTTCACGTCTTTCTGGCCGTCGCCGTTGTTTCTGGTTTTTTTTGGTCCCATCTCGTAAAGAGAGTCGAGGAAGGGAAATGGCCGGTAAGTCTATTTGCTCTAATTTTCGGTCTTGCCGGCATTTTTGTCTCTTGGAATTTCCGCGCCGATTTAAGCGATTATTTAGTAGTCGTCCTCCCGCTTGCCGCCATTGTCCCATTTTTAGTAATATATTTATTGCACGAAAAATAACCCCCCTTAACACCCCTTAACCACCCTTAACCCCTCTTAACCTCCCAAATATGACCAACTGCCTTTTTTGCAAAATCATTGCCGGCGAAATTCCTTGCTACAAAGTTTACGAAGATGAAAACGTTTTGGCTTTTCTTGATATTAAGCCGTTAAATCCCGGACACACCTTGATTGTTCCAAAAAAACACGCCGAGCATTTGCTTGAGTCAAGCGAAGTTGATGTTTGTTCGATCTTGTTAGCCGCTAAAAGAATTGCTCCGGCAATCATGCAAAGCGTCGGTGCTCTCGGCTGTAATGTAAATTTTAATGTTGGACACGCCGGCGGCCAGGTGATTTTTCACACTCACGTTCACATTATTCCACGTTATGCCGACGATGGCTATAAAGAGTGGTGTCGGGTTGAAGAAAATATTAAGGATAATCTTGATGGTGTTGCCGAACGTGTTCGCGAGTTTTTGAAAAACGACGGTTGTGTGGACGGGGTGTGTCTCTCGCGTTTGCCAAATCAAAACTAATGATTTTTATGTCTCTCGGGCGTTGGCAAAAACTCTCTTCTGAAGTTTTTCACGAAAACAAATGGTGGAAAGGTGTCCACGATCGTTTTCGATTACCGAATGGCAAGGAAGGGGATTATTTTTACATGAAAACTCCAGGTTCGGTGTTTGTTGTTCCGGTTGATAAGGAAGGGAAGATTGTTTTGATTCGTCAATATCGTTACTTGGCCGATAAAGAAAGTTTGGAATTTGTCGCTGGCGGTGTTAAGCCTGGACAAACCACGGAAGACACGGCTCTAGCCGAGCTTTTGGAAGAAGTTGGAGCGCGGGCCGGAGAACTGAAAGAAATCGGATCGTTTGAGCCGTGTAACGGACTTATCAAAGAAGCTTGTCATGTTTTTATTGCCGGCGATTTGGAATTCAGTGAGGCTAATCCCGAAGAAACCGAGAGCATAAAAATCGAAAGATATTCTTTTGAAGAAACCGACAAAATTTTTTCCAGCGGCGAGGTTTGGGATGGTATGGCCTTGGCCGCTTGGACTCTTGCCAAATCGCATCTAATAAAAAAATTCGTAGGTTCGTAGCAAAATTCGCAAATTCGTATACAATATGAAACTTTTAATCACCGGCGGCGCCGGTTTTATCGGCTCGAATTTTGTTCATTATACTCTGAAGCATCATCCGGAGTATAAGATTGTTGTTCTCGATGCTTTGACTTACGCCGGCAACAAATCAAACTTGGCTTCGGCGTTCGACAAAATAAATTTTGTCGAAGGTAACATTTGCGACGCCGGACTCGTCGATCGGTTGGTTGCCGATTGCGACATTGTTGTTCACTTCGCGGCCGAGTCGCATAACGATAATTCGCTTTCCAATCCCCTGCCGTTTGTTCAATCAAACATCGTTGGCACTTTTACAATTCTCGAAGCGGTTCGTAAACACAGCAAGCGCCTCCACCACATTTCAACCGACGAGGTTTTCGGCGATCTCGAGCTTGATGATCCGTCCCGTTTTAACGAAAGCACTCCATACAATCCATCCAGCCCATACTCGGCAACAAAAGCCGGTTCAGATTTTTTGGTTCGCGCTTGGATTCGTTCATTTGGGGTTAAGGCGACAATTTCCAACTGCGCCAATAACTACGGCCCATATCAACACATCGAAAAATTTATTCCGCGACAAATCACCAATATTTTGCTCGGAGAAAAACCGCGCCTTTACGGCGCCGGTCTTAATGTCCGCGACTGGATTCATGTTGACGATCACAATAGCGCCGTTCACTTGATTCTTGAAAAAGGAAAGCTCGGCGAAACCTACATCATCGGCGCCGACAACGATCGCACCAACAACAAAATGATTATCGAGATGATCCTCGAGCTCATGGGTAAACCAAAAGATTGGTTTGATCACGTCACCGATCGTCCCGGCCATGACATGCGCTACGCCATGGACTCAAGCAAGCTCCGCGCTGAGTTGGGTTGGCTGCCGCAATACACCGATACCAGCGGCATGAGCCGCGGCTTGACGCAAACTATCGAATGGTATAAACAAAACCAAGATTGGTGGCTGCCGCTTAAGGAAGCTGTTGAGGCCAAGTATCGGGCGGCCGGCGAACAGGTTATCAAGGTTTAGAATTATGAACTCCTCAAAAATTCCAGGTGTAAAAATTATTCCTCTTAAAAAATGGGAAGACCAGCGCGGCTGGCTCTGCGAGATTTGGCGTCGTGACGAAATTCATCCAGTTGAAGTTCCAGCCATGACCTATCTTTCGGTAACTCATCCGCAAGCCGTTCGTGGTCCGCACGAACATGTTAATCAAACCGACCTTTTTGCTTTTCTTGGACCATCGATCTTCCGCTTACATCTGTGGGATAATCGTCCTGATTCAGAAACCTTCGGACTTTATGAAACTTTTGATGGCGGCGAAGGCGAGCCTTTTGTAGCCATCGTGCCTCCGGGAGTTGTTCATGGATACAAAAATATTGGTATTGTCGACGGTGCCGTTGTGAACAGTGCCAATCAGTTGTATAAAGGCGAGGGGCGAAGAGAAGAGGTTGACGAAATTCGTCACGAAGTCGATCCAAACAGCCAGTTTAAAATAAAACACATGAAAGTTTTGGTTCTTGGGGCGCGTGGCATGTTAGGCCAAGAAATCGTCAGTGTTTTTTCCGATCACGAAGTTTTAGCGTGGGATCGTGAGGATTGTGACATTTGCAATTTTTTTGAGTCCGAGAACAAAATTCGCAAGGTCGCTCCGGAACTTATCATAAACTGCGCCGCCTACAACAATGTCGATGCCGCCGAGGGCGACGGTCGTGAACTTTGTTTTAAATTAAACGCCGAGGCTCCGGCCAATCTGGCTCGGATCGCCAAAGAGCTTGGCGCGAATTTTGTCCAGTATTCAAGTGACTACGTTTTTTCTGGCGAGAAAACCGACGGCTATACCGAAATCGATTTGCCGGATCCGATTTCCGAATACGGAAAATCCAAAGCCGAAGGCGAGCGTTTGATTCAAGAAATCGGCGGGAATTTTTACATCATTCGTCCGTCAAGAATTTTTGGAGTGAAGGGAACCGGTGAAAATGTTAAGGAGAGTTTTGTTGATTTAATAATCCGTATTTCGGCCGAGAAAAAAGAATTCAACATGGTTGATTCAGAGCTGACTTCACCGACTTACGCTCCAGACTTGGCGGCGCGAACTCGCGAAATTATTGAAAAATATCCACCAGGCATTTATCATGGCGCCCATGACGGCGCTTGCACCTGGCATGGCTTTGCTGAAGAAATTTTTCGACTTCTTGACCGTAATGACATCAAATTGATCCCAGTCGGTAGCGATTTTTATCCGCGGCCAGCCAAGCGTCCGGCTTGTTCGGTTCTTCTTAACACCAAGCTCCCGCCGGCCAGACATTGGAAAGAGGCGTTAGGGGAATATTTGGAGAAATTAGTGAAAAATTAAGATTTTTACAAAAGTCAATGGGCACCCCTTGACTTTTTAGTCTTTTTTTGATAAATTTTTTTGTCGACTAAACGTCTGACTCTTTGCGACAATTCTCGCAAAGATTACCAAGGAGTGGACTGTGGACAAGAGTCGCGATCCCACGTTCGATCCCTACTCCCCCTACCCGCGCGGGCACGACCCCTATGCCTCCGAGAGGCGGATTGACGCCGCCTTTCGCACTATCGGCGCTTTGATAGTCGGCGGACTGATGGGGTGCGGCCTGGTCTTCTGGATTTTCTTTCGCGGGATGATGGTTGGTGAGGACGTCGCCACCAAGGCCCTCGCCGACCACGGCTTCAAGGAAGCCGAAGTCGTCGATGCCGACTATTTCATGGTCGGGCTCCGTGGATGTGACTACCGCGACAAGGTAAAGTTCACGGTGCAGGCCGTGAATCCGGCCGGAAAGCGCGTCGAGATGCTGGTCTGCGCCAGCCTCACCAAGGGGGCGACGATACGGTCCCCCCAGTGGTAGTGCCAACGGGCGCACGGTGCGGTCTCCAACTTGGGACCGCATCTTTTTGTTTGACTAAAATACCCCTTTTTAGGTAAATTAAGGGTACAAATATGAAAGCCCTTATTGCCGCTGGAGGCCATGCCACTCGTTTTCGACCAATCACCTGGTCCATGAATAAACACCTCTTGCCGCTCGCCGGCAAGCCGATGATCTTTTATCCGATCGAAAACATTGTCGCGGCCGGGGTTAAAGAAATCGCCATCAACATCAATCCCGGCGATAAAGAAATTCAAGAAGTCGTTGGCGACGGTTCTCGTTGGGGAGTCAAAATTGCTTACATTGAACAGATCGGCGGCGCTCGCGGGATTGCTCATGCTGTTTATAACGCTCGCGACTGGCTTGGCGAAGATGAACCGTTTATTTTTCACCTCGGCGACAACATTTTTCGCGCCGGTATTAAAAACATTGTCGAGCGTTTTAACAAAGATGGTTTAAGTTGTGCGCTTACGTTATCTCGAGCTCCGAATCTGACCGAGCTTGGGGTAGCCGAGTTTAATACCGATGGTAAGCTCACCCGAGTCATTGAAAAACCAAAAGAACCACCGAGTGATTTGGCAGTTACCGGTGTTTATATTTACGATAAAAATTTTTTTGAAGCCTTTCGTCATATTCAGCCGTCGGCCCGCGGCGAGTACGAGATTTCCGACATTCATACCTGGTTTATTGAAAACGGTTTTAAAGTCGGTTATGACATTGTTGACGGTTGGTGGAAAGATCCGGGTCGTCCGGTTCAGCTTCTTGAGGGAAACGTCTTGGCGTTAAACACCTTGCCTCATGATTCTTTTGTCAACGAAGGCGAGACCGACAAAGCGGCGCAGATTCTTGGGCTTGTTAAAATTGGAAAAGGAACAAAAATCGGTTCGAACGTTTTGATGCGCGGCCCGATCGTCATCGGCGATAACGTCCAAATCGATAACGCCTTTATTGGCCCATTTACCACCATTGGCAACGGCTGCGTGATTGATGGTGCGGAAATAGAACACTCAATCATCCTCGACAAGTCCACGATTAAAAGTGTTGGCCGCATCGACGGCTCGATGGTCGGCCGTAATGTCACCGTGGTCGCAAAAACCTGTTCTTTGCCTTCGAGCGGCCATAAAATGTTTGTTGGTGATAATTCTTGGGTTGAACTATAATTATGGAAAAGCCGCGAATCAGTTTAATCATTCCTTCGTTTAATACCAGAGAGATTCTGAAAGATAATTTGGTCGCCTTGTTTAAAGCCGACGCGCAAATTTTTTTTGAAATTATCGTGGTGGAAAACGGTTCTAAAGACGGTAGCGCTAAAATGGTTCGCGAGGAATTTCCTCAAGTTCGTTTGATCCAAAATAGTTGGAACAGCGGTTTTGCCCACGCCATCAATCAGGGTTTGCGCGCGGCTCAAGGGGAAATTTTTATTCTCTTGAACGCCGATATGAAGGTTGGCGGCCAGGCTTTAGAAAAAGTTTTTGACATTTTAACCAGTCGAAAAGATATCGGGGTTTTAGGAATCAAGCTTTTAAAAGAAGACGGAACGGTTTTGCCGTCAGTACGTCGAGATCCGGATTTTTGGAGTCAGCTAGCGATTCTTTTTAAATTGCCGCATTTCTTTAAATTAAAAAAAGTCGAAGACTATTTGGCTAAAGATTTTGATTACGATAACTCCAGCGAAGTCGAGCAGGTGCGCGGTTCTTTTTTCGCTTTTAATCGCGAGGTTTTGGATAAAGTCGGCTTTTTTGACGAAAAGAATTTTTTCTTTTGGTTTGAAGAAGTGGATTTTTGCCGTCGCGTCCGTTTGGCCGGATATAAAATTTGGTATGAAGCCGGCATTAGCGGCCTTGATCTGGTTGGTCGTTCGGTTAGGCAGCTGTCCTTGGGTAAAAAACAAGCGATTTTTTTTCGAAGTCTTACCAATTATTTTTTTAAATGGCATCCTTGGTGGCAGGGGGCGGTTTTTTTCCTTCTGCGCTTTCCCTTGGTAGCCTTGGCTTATCTAGTCGATTGGTTTTGGATTCATTAGTCCGTCCAGAGATGTTCAATATGAAATACGATGTTGCCATTATCTCGGTCACCAAAGACAAAATTGATCCGGAATGTTTATCGTCGATCAAACAACTTTTGGAGCGGACTCAACTAAAAGTTAAGTTTGTTTTGGTTGACAATAATTCTAAAATTTTTGACCCTTACGCTTTAGCGCGGACGCATTTGCCGGAAGCCGCGGTGATTCTGCGCGACAAAAATTACGGCTTTGGTCGGTCGTGCAATCTTGGGGCAGCCGAGGTTGAAGCTGATTATTATTTTTTCCTTAATCCCGATACTGTTGTCTCTGACCCGTTAATTATCGACCACCTTTATGAGTTTATGACCGCTTGCCCGACTTGTGGTATTGTTGCCCCGCAAGTCAGGTATCCGGATGGTCGTTTTCAAGAAACCTGCCGCCGTTTTCCTAAATGGTATTCGCCGCTAATTCAACGAACTTCTTTTTTGCCCGAAAGAATTTCCGCCGGGCATCGCCGTAAGTTTTTAATGGAAGATTATCAACACAAAAAATATCGGATGATTGATTGGGCGCAGGGCTCGGCTTTAATGATCGATGGAAAGCTTTTTCACGAACTGGGCGGTTTTGATAAAAGATTTTTTATGTATTACGAAGACGTCGATCTTTGCCGTCGTTGTTGGCAAAAGAAGCGTCCGGTGTATTATCTTCCAGATGTTTATTTGGTTCACGCTTACGGCAAGGGCTCGGCTGTTGTTGGTGGGTTATGGAAAGGCCTGATAAAAAATAGCATGGCCAGAGCGCATATAGTCAGTTGGCTAAAATATTCATTAAAATGGATGGGCAAAAAAATATGAGTTTTCCCAAAGTCGCTGTCCAAATTTTACTCTACGTTACGCCACCAGAAGAGTTCGATCGTTTAATGTCTTCGCTCGAGGCCGTTGATTATCCAAAAGAAAATTGGAAAATCGTTATTTTGAAAAATTTTTCCGAGCGGGCGCAGACCCCGACGGATTATGTGCGCGAAAAGTGGCTGTCGAAGTCTGGTCAAACTTTGCCAGAGATTGTTTTTCGCGAACAGTCTCCGAATTTAGGCTTTGCCGGCGGGCACGTTAGAGCCGCCGAGCTTTCGCGCGATTGGCAGCCGGATTTTTTGTATTTGTTGAACGACGACGCTTGGGTAGCGCCGGATTTTTTGACTCGAGCCGTGGCTTTGGCCGAAGAAAACAAGAAAGCGGCTTTAGTCCAGTCATTGGTTATGTTAGATGACGGCAAGCGGGTGAATTCTGTTGGGAACGCCATGCATTTTTTGGGTTTTGGTTTTACCATCGGCCATTGTCAATTGTTGGGAGAAATAAAAAACGATTTACCAACTTTTTATTCCAGCGGAGCCGGATTGTTAGTTCGAACGGCAGCTCTGGAAAAAATTGGCGGGCTTTTTGAGTCTCTTTACGGTTCGTATCACGAAGACCTTGATTTAAGCTGGCGGGCTCGTCTAGCCGATTATGATATTTTGCTGGCGCCAGAGTCAAAAATTTTTCATCACTACGAATTTTCCAAAAGCATCACCAAGTTTTATTTCATGGAGCGCAATCGCCATCTGACCAACCTGACTCATTACAGGTGGCCGACATTGATTCTGATCGCTCCGATTTATCTAGTCATGGAGTTGGGAACTTTGTTTTTTGCTTTCCGCTCGGGCTGGTGGTTGGAGAAAATAAGATCCTGGATGTATTTTTTGCGACCGTCGACTTGGCAGTGGATTTTTAAAAAGCGAAAGCTGGTTTCGGGAATTAGAAAAAAATTCGATAAAGAATTGTTGCCGTCCATGGTCGGGGTGATAGTGAATCAAGAAGTTAAAAATCCAATTTTGGACAAAATCGTTAATCCGATTACTAATTTTTATTTCAAGTTATTGAAGTTGGTGGTTTTTTGGTAATCGGATTTTTGTCATTCCTGTAACCGTCTCTCAAATAAGCCGGTTTGTTCGTCTTTGGTTCCAACCAGATAAATTGTTTTTCCGTCGCCGGTCGAAGCGAAGGCCTTGATTTCATTCATTGAAGTCAGGTGGAATATTTGATAGCTACCGCCGCGGCGATCAAGTTCCAAGGCGTAAAGATTTTGGCTGTCGGCGTAGAAGATGTCGGCTGCCGTAGAATGCCAGGCCACGCCAATGATTGGGGTGCTTACTCTGGTTAAAAGAGTGTCGGTCATTTTGTCGGCATCAAAGATATGTAGTTCAAAATCCGAGACGTATAAAAGTTGTTTTTGATTTTGCGGATTCCAGACGGCCGAGAAAGCGTCGGCTTTAAGAAGGATTGGCTGATCGACTCCGCGGTCGTCGATCAAAAATATTTTTCCGCCATTGCGAACAAGAACAAACGACGGCGGCGCCGGGAGAAATTCATATTTTCCCCCTGGCAAAGAAGCCAGAGTTTGTTCTAGGCCGTTCTGGTCGCGACGTATTAGGTCGACTCCGTTTAGAGTTTCCTTGAAAAATAGAAATTGATTGGCGTCACGTTGCCATTCTCCCAAAAAGTTTTCATCGATTTCCTGACTATCTCCGGATTGATCAACGGCCACCAGACTTTCAGCGGGGCCTTTTGTTTTTTGAACCAGAAGAAAATTTTTGTTGTCTTTCTCTGTCCAGAACAATTCAATATTTTCAAAAGAATTATTTGGCAAACGGAATAAAAGTTTTTTGTCGGCAGAAGCCGTGTCGTTTGACCAGATTTCAGTCCAACTACTTTCCTTGACGGCCAATGCCAAATTTTTTCCATCCTGACTTAAGGCAAAAGTGAGAAAATTTTCTTGGTTTTTTAGAGCGGCCTCGCCTTCTAAAAATAAAACAGCTTTTTGAACAAAAGTAGTCTCGTTCTCCCACACCTCCAGTTTTTTCTCCCAAGGCAGATAGCCTTCTTTTTCCAGACGCAGAGTATATTCGCCCGGCATAATATTTTTCAGAATTGCCGTGCTTTCTTGCTCGCTGTCTTTTTCGTTTAAGACAATCCCAGCTCCTTTTGGATCAGTGGAAATATAAAACAGACCAGTTTTAACTAAAGACATTTGATTAAAGTTTATTTGGTATCCAGCAGTGTACAAAACAACAGCCGGGGCGGCGATTAAGAAAGTTCCCAAAAACAACAAAAAAAGTATTTTTCTAGCGGTTTTTTTCATATCAGGGGTTATTGTAGGCGAAAAATGGTTTTTAGTCCATTATCCACTCCTCATAACAAAAAAATTTTGGTATTCTTATACCGTTATGAATAATTCAATTGGTTTCCGTGCACCGCATAAAAAACGGCATTTTCCCGCGATTATTTTGGTCGCGGTTTTGGTTTTTGGATTTGCCCTGTCTTTTGCCACCGGCATTTTGTTTGGTTTTCGACAAGGAGCTCTGTCTGTTGTTCCCGATGGTGAAAAACAAATTACCAATCTGTGGTCGGCCGGCCAGACTTCTGAAGATATTGATTTTGGTCAATTTTGGAATGTCTGGAATTTTGTAAAAAGTTCATATTACGAACAGCCGGTTTCCGAAGAAGATCTTTTTTACGGATCAATCAAGGGAATGCTGGGTGGCCTTAGCGATCCTTATTCGGTGTATTTTGATCCCGGCGAGGCCGAGGAATTTATTGGCGAGCTCGACGGCGCTTTTGAAGGAATTGGGGCGCAGATTGACGTTGATCAAACCGGTCAGATTGTCATTGTCTCACCCCTGCCCAATACTCCGGCGGCACAGGCCGGATTATTGGCCGGAGATAAAATTCTGGCAATCAACGGCGAGGAGACTACCGGCTTCAGTGTCGAGGAGGCTATTTACAAAATTCGCGGTCCAAAAGATACCGAAGTCATCTTGACGATTACTCGCGATGGTTGGGAGGGGGCGACGGAAATTTCCATCATTCGTGATACTATCACCATTAACAGTGTTGAAATGAAAATACACGAAGACGGAATCGCCATAATCTCCGTTTACATGTTCAACGAAGAGACTACTCAACTTTTTATTTCCGCCGTAAACGAGCTGTTAGTCGCGGGAGCCAAAGGGGTTGTTCTTGATCTTCGTGGAAATCCCGGCGGATTGCTCGACTCAGCTATTGATATTGCTGGCGCTTGGGTTGACGGGGAGCCGGTGGTTATCCAAAGCATGAGGGGAAAGCAACAGGCTTTTGTTGGTTCGTCGCAAGCGCGTTTGGCCGGGTTGCCAACCGTGGTTTTGGTCAACGGCGGTTCAGCTTCGGCTTCCGAGATTGTCACCGGCGCTTTACAAGATTATGGCGCGGCCACGGTTGTCGGCACGCAGACTTTTGGTAAAGGTTCGGTTCAGGATTATCAAGAACTTGATGACGGCTCGGCGGTAAAATTGACAGTAGCCGAATGGTTAACTCCAAAGGGTCGGTCTATTAACCACGTTGGACTCACTCCGGACATTATTGTTGAATATACTCAGGCCGATGCCGAAGCTGACCGTGATCCGCAAATGAATAAGGCAATCGAACTGCTTAAATAATTTGTTCATGAATAAGATAAAATCAAAAAACAACAAAAAAACTCCTCGTCGCGAGCTTTCCGCCGGCGGTTTGGTTTTTAAGCGCGCGCCTAAAGGCGTGTCTTTTGCCATGATCAAAGATTCTTACGGGAAATGGACTTTTCCTAAAGGTCACATTGAGCCAAGGGAGGCGGTCGAAGAAGCCGCGGCTCGTGAAACCATCGAAGAACTCGGGCTCGAAGAAATTCGTCTTCTTGAACCGCTCGGAAAAATCGAAATTTGGTTTAAAGACGCGCATGTTCACAAGGGTCGGATAATTCATAAAGATATTTTTTTCTTTTTGTTCTCGGCTCCGCCATGGGCCAAACTCTGTCCTCAAGCCGTCGAGGTTCAGGCTGTCAAATGGATTCCAGCCGATCAGGTTTTGAAAAAGTCATTTTACGAAGACATGGTTCCAATAATCAAACAAGCGTTAGAATTGATCAACAAAAAATATTTGTAGATTCGCCAAAATTCGCAAATTCGTAACACTATGAAAGTAATTCTCTTCAAAAAAGTCCAAGGCTACGGAAACGAAGGCGATACTGTCGAAGTTTCTGATGGTTATGCCCGCAACTTTTTGTTTCCGCAAAATTTAGCCGTGCAAGCCTCGCCACAAGCCTTGGCAGAAACCCAGGCTAAGAAGGAGCGAAAAATCAAGATTGACAAAAAAGAATTAAAGGAGGCGAGTAAGTTAGCGAGCGCTTTAGACGGCCTTGATGTTGAAATTTTCGTTAAGGTAAACGAAGTCGGAAAACTTTATGCCGCGGTTTCGGCCAAGGAAATTGTTGCTGCTCTCAAAGAACTTGGCCAAAAAATCGAGGCCGAGTGGATCGAGCTTCCGTCACCAGTCAAAGAAATCGGCGTCCATAAAGTTGTGGTCAACTTACCGCATGGTTTTGAAGCCATAATTAATGTTAGCGTTCAGCCTAAATAATTAACACCGAGGCATTGTCTTCGGTTTTTGAAAATTTATTTTTTATGTCCACGAAGTTTGTCTTCGTCTCCGGCGGTGTTCTTTCCGGTCTTGGAAAAGGCATCACCACCTCGTCTTTGGCCGCCGTGCTTGAGTCCAAAGGCTATAAAGTCTCGCCAATGAAAGTTGATATGTATTTGAATGTTGATGCCGGCACCATTCGCCCCATCGAACACGGCGAGGTTTTTGTGACAACAGACGGTGTGGAGACTGATCAAGATTTAGGGAACTACGAGCGTTTTATCGGCCGGCCGCTTTCGAGCGTCAACTATCTGACCACCGGACAAGTTTACCTTGAGGTTTTGCGCAAAGAGCGGGCTTTTGAGTATGAAGGCGAAGATGTTGAGGCCATCCCGCATATTACCGATGAAATTATTCGTCGTTTTGAGCTGGCCGGAAAGGATTCTGATATTGTTATTGTGGAACTCGGCGGCACGGTTGGCGAATATCAAAACGGAATATTTTTTGAAGCCACTCGCATTCTCAAACTCCGTCGTCCGCGCGATGTTGTTCAAATCCATGTGGCTTATCTTCCGGTTCCCGGCCACCTTGGCGAAATGAAAACCAAACCTGTTCAGCAATCCGTGCGTATGCTGAACTCCATGGGTATTCAACCCGATTTTGTCGTCGGCCGCTCGGAAAAGCCCATGGACGATCGTCGCAAGGAACGCTTGGCGCTTTTTTGTAATATCACTAAAGAGGAAGTCATTAGCAACCCTGACGTTGGTTCAATTTACGAGCTTCCAGAGTTTTTGGACAAGCAAAAATTCGGCGATCAAGTTTTACAAAAACTTGGGCTAGAAAATCGTCCTAGCAAACTTGCTCCGTGGAAAAAACTTACGACAACGATTTTTAAGAAAAAACCCGAGGTCAAAATCGCCGTGGTGGGAAAATATTTTTCCTCTGGCAGTTTTCAGCTGACCGATGTCTACATTTCGGTTATTGAGTCAATCAAACACGCCGCTTGGTCGCTTGGGCGTGAGCCAAAACTTTCTTGGATTGATTCCGAAGAGATTGAGAAAAAAGGTGCCGGAGTTGTTTTGAAGGGTTTCAACGGCATTGTCGTCCCCGGCGGCTTTGGCTCTCGCGGCACCGAAGGGATCATCTCGGCCATCCGCCATGCCCGTGAAAAGAAAGTCCCATACTTCGGTCTGTGCTACGGCATGCAGCTCGCGAGCGTGGAGTTTGCCCGCAATGTCGCCGGCCTTAAAGGCGCCAACTCCACCGAGATTGATGCCAAAACCTCGTTCCCGATAATTCATATCATGCCGGATCAGGAGAAAAAACTTTTGAATCAAGATTACGGCGGCTCCATGCGCCTTGGCTCCTGGGCCTGCCACATTGCTTCGGGTTCGATCAGTCGTAAAGCTTATGGCCAAGAGCTCGTTATGGAGCGCCATCGCCATCGCTATGAGTTTAATAATGAGTTCCGCGACGAGCTTGTAAAGAAGGGTTTGATCATCGGCGGAACAAGTCCGGATGGACATTTGGTGGAAATTATTGAGTTAAAAAATCATCCGTTTTTTGTTGGGGTTCAATTCCACCCCGAGTTTCAGTCCTCGCCCTTAAAGCCGCATCCGTTGTTTAAGGCGTTTATGAAAGCGGCGGTGGGAAAACTTACCTTGACAAAAAAGCGCTAAAAATATACACTACTGGCGCTAATTCTTAGATACCAAACACAGCCAAATTTCCAAAAAAACAATCCTTCTTGGAGCTTGGAACTTGGCGCTTAAAACTTTTAAATAGTTATGGCCCATAAAAAAGCGGGCGGTTCTACGCAACTAGGCCGCGATTCCCAAGGTCAACGTTTAGGTGTTAAAATCGCCAATGGTCAAACCGCTCGTGCTGGTCAAATTATTGTTCGCCAGCGCGGTACTAAAATTCAGCCTGGTACCAATGTTCGTCGTGGTAAAGACGATACTCTTTACGCTGTTGTTGACGGTACTGTTAAGTTTTTGAAAAAGCAGGTCAAGAATTTTCATGGCGCTTTGACCAAGCGTACTTATGCTCGGGTTGAGCCGGTTAAGTAAAAGCGTAAAATCGTAAAAGCGTAAACATATAAAAACGTAAAAACGGAGCGAATACTCCGTTTTTTACATTTTTACGATTTTACGCTTTTACGATTTTACGCTATACTAAATTTTGCTATGCGTGAACTAATCGAGAAAGTTTTATCCGAAGAAATTCGTCCCATGCTTGAACACGATGGCGGCGGGATTGAATTAGTCGGGGTTGATGAAGATTCCGGACGGGTCCGGGTCAGATTACAGGGCGCTTGCCACGGTTGTCCGTTTGCCGCAATCACTTTGAAGACACGCGTTGAGGCAATTCTAAAGGAAAAAGTTCCCGAGGTTGCCTTGGTAATCGCTGTTGAATAATTTAAGGGGGGTTACGAAACTACGAAATGCTACGAAACTACGAAATTGGGTAGACTAAAAACTTTCGTAGTTTCGTAGTCTTTCGTGGTTTCGTAACCCACACCAACAATTTATGTCCAGCTTCCTGCACGCCCAAAAAGTTAATTTAGAATTTTTAAAACTAGCCTGGAAAACTTCCTGGACTTTTCGTTTAACTCTAATTTTTTCCTGGCTAATTTGGCTTTTAGTTTTGGTCGCGCCGTTCTTACGCCTTACGCCGGGCTCGGAAGAAATTAAATTTATTCCTCTTCATTACAATGTCTTTTTTGGTGTTGATAAATTTGGCCCATGGTATACGGTGTTTCAGTTGCCAATTTTTGGATTTTTTGTTTTGTTGATAAATTTTTCCGTTGCCGTCAGGTTTTTTAAGCGCGAAAGAGCTTTGTCGCTTTTTGCTTGCGTGGCGGCTTTTTTGATTCAGATAATGCTGGCGGCGGCAATGTATTTTACGGTTCTCTTAAACATGTAGTATGACATTAGAATCCTTTGAGCTCGTTCGAATTCTTATCCTCACCACCGCGGCCTTTGTTCTGGCCATGGCTTTGACGCCGGTTTGGACGCATGTTTTGTATAAGTACAAACTCGGAAAAAGAATTAGAAACGCTGGCGACACGCCGATTTTTTCCATGATGCACGCCAAGAAAGCCGGTACTCCGACAATGGGTGGAGTTTTGGTTTGGGTAGTTGTCTTGGTTTTGGCTCTTGGCTTGCTTTATTTTAATCAGCTGTTTCCAGAAAGCCGGTTGGCAAAATTTAGCTTTTTGACTCGCCCCCAAACACTTCTGCCGCTCGGAGCATTGGTGGCTTCGGCTTTGGTTGGCCTTGTCGATGATCTGATGAATATCCGCGGAGTCGGTCCTAAGGGCGGCGGACTACGGATGCGGCATCGTCTTTTAGTTTATTCGGCCATTGCCATTGTTGGCGCCTTATGGTTTACGCTTAAACTCGATTGGGATCTTCTCCATATTCCTTTTGTTGGAGATTTTAACGTCGGTTGGTGGTATTTTCCGTTTTTCATTTTTGTAGTCGTGGCCACGGCTTTTTCTGTCAACGAAACTGACGGTCTTGACGGCTTGGCCGGTGGAACGCTCCTGACTTCATTTGGAGCTTTTGCCATTATCTCCTTTGCTCAAGGCAAATACGATCTGGCGGTTTTCTGCGGGGTGATTATTGGAGCGCTTTTGGCCTTCCTTTGGTTTAATATTAATCCAGCAAGGTTTTTCATGGGCGATACCGGATCAATGGCGCTTGGAGTTACTCTGGCTCTTGTAGCCCTTCTTACTAATACAGCTCTGCTGTTGCCGGTTATTGGTTTTATTTTTGTGTTAGAGTCGCTTTCGGTACTTATTCAAATGTTTTGGAAAAAAGTTTTTGGGCAAAAATTGTTTTTATCCACGCCGATCCATCACCATTTTGAGGCCGAAGGCTGGTCTGAACCAAAAATTGTTATGCGCTTCTGGGTGATCTCGATTGTGACCGCGGCCCTTGGAGTTTCCCTTGCTCTTCTAGACGCCCTCCTTAAATAGTGCTGGTCCTTATGACAACCGACCAAATCCATCACCCCATTGATTATCGTTTTCTGACCATTGTCGGGGTTCTGGTTTTGGTTGGTTTTGTGTTTTTGGCTTCAGCTTCCGGCCCACTCGGTTATGCCAAACAAGCCGGAGACAGTTTTTATTACGTTAAACATCAGTTGTTTTTTGGTTTAGTTCCCGGGTTATTCGCTCTCTATGCGTTGAGTAAAATTCCGTACGTTTTTTGGAAAAAATGGTCTTGGCACATGTTGCTTGTTAGTTTGGCACTTTTGGTGATCGTCTTCATTCCAGGTATTGGTTCAGAGTTTGGAACTTCTCATAGTTGGATAAATATCTTTGAACTTTTTTCTATTCAACCGGCCGAGATCGTTAAACTGACTTTTTTATTTTATTTGGCGGCTTGGCTCGAAAAACGTGGTGTTCACGGAGTTAAAAATTTTCGTTCCGGATTTATCCCCTTTTTTTCTGTTCTTTGTGCTATCTCGCTTTTGATTATTGCCCAGCCTGATATTGGCACTCTGTCGATTATCGGTGCCATTGCCTTGAGTGTGTATTTTGCCGCCGGCGCTCCGCTTGCTCATATTGGTATTTTAATTCTTGGAGGCTTGGCTGCTTTTGGGCTTTTGATTGCCATGGCTCCATATCGCGCCGCGCGTTTTACAACATTTCTGTATCCCGAACTTGATCCACAGGGAGTTGGCTATCACATCAACCAAGCGCTCTTGGCCATTGGTTCAGGGGGTTTCTTTGGTCTTGGCTATGGACACTCTATTCAGAAGTTTGAGTACCTTCCCGAGGTGGCTAGCGATTCGATTTTCGCGGTCTTTGCCGAAGAGATGGGTTTTGTCTTTGCCGTGCTTTTGGTTTTAGGGTTTTTGTGGTTTTTTTATCGCGCTCTTAAAGTTGCCCAAAGCAGTCCGGACGCTTTTGGAAAATACATTGTTATTGGTATTGCCTCGTGGATAGCCATTCAAGCCTTTGTAAATATTGGTTCCATGGTTTGCCTTATGCCCATGACCGGAGTTCCCCTGCCGTTCGTGAGTTATGGAGGAACTTCACTCGCGATTAACTTGGCGGCGATCGGAGTCGTTCTTAATGTTTCTCGATATGCAAAAAGATAAAGTTATTTTTTGTGGCGGCGGAACCTTGGGCCCTGTCACCCCGCTTCTCGCCATCATCGAGGCTTGGCGCAGACACGAATCGTGTCCGGATTTTATTTTTGTTGGCACGCCGTGCGGACCAGAACGCGAGCTTGTTGAAAAAGAGAGGATTAGATTTGAAACATTGCCTGAAGCCAAACTTACTCGTTATCCGAGTTTAGGGTGGCTGTTTTTGCCGTTCAAATTAGGTGTCGCTCTATTCGCGGCTTGGAAGATTTTGCGAGACAAGAAACCGTCCTTGATCGTTTCGGCTGGAGGCTACACGGCTGTGCCGCTTATTGTCGTTGGTCGATTGTTAAAAATTCCGTCTTGGATTCATCAGCAGGATGTTCGAACCATTTTGTCAAACAAATTATCAGCGCCTTTTGCTTCGCTTGTTACCGTTGCCTGGAACGAAAACCTGAAGGATTTTTCTACTTCAAAAACAAAACTCATTGGCAACCCGGTTCGTGAAGCTTTTTTGCGCGCGAGCAGGGAAGAGGGAGTGAAATTTTTTGGCCTCGATTCTAACAAACCAACGGTTTTAATTCTTGGCGGCGGCACCGGATCGCTTTGGCTGAATCAAAAAGTCTCCGAAATCATTAGCGAGCTTTTGAAAACAGCCAACGTCATCCACTTAACCGGAAAAGGGAAAATGTCCGAGATAAAAGCCGATGGTTATCGCGCTTTTGAATTATTAACCAAGGAAATGTCCTTGGCTTTTGCGGCCGCTGATTTGGTCGTCTGCCGCGCCGGACTTGGAACCATCACCGAACTCGCGGCAACAAGAAAGCCGGCGATTGTTATTCCTTTACCTAACTCGCCGCAGGAAGATAACGCCACAGCGATCAGTGGCGCGAGTGTTGTTTTGCGACAGAGTGAGACTGATGGCCAAATATTTTTTGGAACAATCACTGAGTTGCTTAAAGATCAAGAAAAGAGAAATTATTTTGGGAGAAAAATTAGCGAGGTTTTAAGAACTGATGTTGCCGAGGAAATGGTCGGGCTGGCTAAGAACGTAATTGGTTGAAACAAAAACACTCTTCTTAACCGAAGGGTGTTTTCGCGATTTAATAAAATTACATTTCTTCTTCGTCTTCGTTTGCGCCTTCTGTGCCGTCTTCTGTTTCGCCGCCCTCGAGCTCGGCGCAATCGGTGCAGAAACCGTCTTCGTTAATTTCGATTTCTTCGGCGCCGCAGCCGACGCATGTGCCTGTTTCCATAGTGATAGGAAAAAGTTATTAATATTTTCTTAGACATCGAGAAAACAAAAGAATCTCGATACAGAAATTATAAATTAGTTTAAAAAGTAGTCAATTATTTTGTGGATAAATTTCGTCTCTTGTCAAGATTTAAAAAATAAGCTATTATATCGCCGCAAATTACGCACTGGTAGCTCCCCACACTTTTTTGTCCTAGGTTGGTGGTTGACTAGAGTTTAGTCAAGTATACACGCCTTCGGCTTCACGCCAAGATATTCCTTGGTTAGAATTAAAAAAGTGAGGGGCAAGCAGTGGCCCCAAAACCACTTCGCTACCAGCTAATAGAAACATGCGCTGGTAGCTCCCCACACTTTTTTGTCCTAGGTTGGTGGTTGACTAGAGTTTAGTCAAGTATACACGCCTTCGGCTTCACGCCAAGATATTCCTTGGTTGGAATTAAAAAAGTGAGGGGCAAGCAGTGGCCCCAAAACCACTTCGCTACCAGCTAATAGAAACATGCGCTGGTAGCTCCCCACACTT